>Ga0315284_10002283_pt1 | contig 27530 bp, 32 predicted proteins | sample YL17G09_16_MG_FD_203696 | JGI IMG/M metagenome (GOLD analysis project Ga0315284, IMG submission 203696) | Sediment microbial communities from Yellowstone Lake, YNP, Wyoming, USA - YL17G09_16 | ecosystem: Environmental > Aquatic > Freshwater > Lake > Sediment | place: USA: Wyoming | collected...
TACCATTCATGACAGTGCTTGAGAACATGGCGCTGACCAATACCTGGCGCTACGCGCGGCAGGGCGGTTTCTCAATGGACTGGCAGGCGGTAAATACAGATGTTGAAGAGGCTGAAAAGAAGCTGGGATTTACTGTCACTTTGTATACACTGGCTAAATCACTTTCTGGTGGAAATCAACAGCGAATGGTCATCATACGCGAAATGACTCACGCCCCGCGGCTAATCATTGCATCTTATCTTACGCGCGGACTCGATGTGCAAAGCGCCATTGCCGCGCGGCGGGCGTTGGTTCAGGCACTCGAGACTGGCGCAGGCGTTTTGCTGGTTTCGGAAGATATGGACGAGTTGTTTACGCTCAGCGACCGTTTAGTCGTACTCTATGGCGGAAAGATTGTCGGGGAGTTCAAACCAGAAGAAACGAATATCTACGAAGTTGGCCATCTCATGACCGGGTCGGACATTCAGCATGTGGCAAAGAACTAATAGTCATATTCGCTCTATTTTCTCCATCTCAAAGCTACAGGATGTTATAGTCCGGTATTTGCTCATGATTTTACTAGTCTTTGTGTTCTTCGGGTTGATACTGCTGATCTCCGGTAAAGATCCCATTAAATCATACGGAGACATACTTGGCTCTACGTTTGGCAGTGCTTACGGATTTTCTGAGGTCATCGTCGCAATGATCCCCATGCTAATTACTGCCCTGGCAGTCGCTTTGCCATGGCGGGCTGGACTGATCAACATTGGCGGTGAAGGACAGCTATATATCGGTGCGGCCTTCGCAACCTGGGGTGCGCTTACTTTCACAAATTTGCCAGCCTGGATTTTGTTACCTTTAATGTTGCTTTTAGGTATGCTCGGTGGAGCACTTTGGGCTTTTATCCCCGGTTACCTTAAGGCAGTCGGACTGGTGAATGAGACAATCACCAGTCTGCTACTGAATTCTGTTGCGCCCAAGATCGTAGGTTTTCTTATTTTTGGTTTCTGGCATTCAGCTATGAATACCGTCAAAACGGCCAATTTTGTTCCTGCGGCGCTCCTCCCGACCTTTTTCAATACGCGGATTCATCTTGGTTTAGTCATTGCTTTGGTTCTGCTGACATTGTTCTGGTTCGTAATGAAGTATACCCGTTGGGGACTGGAAATACGCTCCATCGGTGGCAACTCCCAGGCGGCACGGCGTAATGGCGTTCCCCTTAAAGGATATTTAATCACTGTCATGTGCATTGGCGGCGCCATCGCGGGGCTGGCGGGAATGGCACAGGTTTCCGGATTTTATGGTGTCCTATTTCTGAACTTTTCTGCGGGCTTGGGTTACATGGGCTTTCTAATTTGCTGGCTTGCGGGCGGTCAACCCATCGGTATTTTGTTGATGTCCTTTGTGGTTGCGATCATCACCACAGGAGGTAACCTGCTGCAACTGACCCGTGATTTGCCCTATGCGGTCATTAACATCTTGCTGGCATTCACTCTGTTTATAGTCCTTGCCAGACCTAAGTTTTTCGAAAGGAAAAAGGCATGAGCTTGTTAGCCATCCTCGGTGTATTTTCCAGTGCTATCTTTTCCGGGACTTCCCTGCTCTATGCCACCCTCGGCGAAATCATTAATGAACGCTCCGGAATTATCAATCTTGGACTGGAAGGGGTGTTGCTCGTCAGCGCTTCAGTTGGCTTTGCCGTGACTTCCGTGTCTGGCAATCCATACCTTGGTGTGCTGGTAGCCATTCTAGCCGGTGGATTGATGAATATGATCCTGGGCTATCTGGTAATTAATCGTGAGGCAAACCAACTGGCCAGCGGTTTGGCACTGATGTTCTTTGGCTTCGGATTAAGTGCACTAATCGGCAAGCCATATGTAGGTGTCAAGATCCATGGCCTACCCAGGATTCCCTTGCCGTGGATTTCCAACCTCCCGAGCTTATACGCCTCGCTGTTTGGTTTTGATATCTTGATTTATTTGGCTATTCCTGTGGCTATTTTAGTCTGGTGGCTGCTCTTTCGTACACGGTGGGGGCTTGGCTTACGTGCCGTGGGTGAGAATGCAGATACGGCTTTTGCTTCCGGTCGTAACCCGCGTCTGATCCGCTATCAAGCCCTTTTCGTAGGTGGGCTGCTGGCCGGTATTGGCGCGGCTCATTTATCCATTGCCTATACCATGAACTGGGCCGAATATATGACAGCCGGTCGAGGATTTATAGCAGTGGCACTGGTGATATTTTCAAGATGGAATCCACTGCAGGCAATTGTCGGAGCACTAGTTTTCAGTGGCGCTGTTGCTTTTCAACTCTTGCTGCAATCCAGCGGTGTTCAGATCTCGCCATTGCTGTTGGACACCATTCCATATATCATTACGTTGCTTGTATTAATTGCCTGGGGCGGTAACCGTAAACATTCCGCTCCCGCCAGCCTCGGGCGTATTTATCATGGTAGTGAATAAACCACCATGGTCCATAGAGAAAGGAGGTGTTCTGAGCAATATTAACTATTCTAATCAATCGCTCCCATAAATGAATCTGGTCAAGTTTCAAAAGAAAAAGGGGGAGAAAAGGATGAACAAAAAACGGTTTTATGTCATCGGAGCTATCTTATTATGCATTGTGTTGCTGCTTACTGCTTGTGGTTCGGAGAAACCCCCTGAAGAAGCAGCGCCGGTCTTGATTATTGGTGCTCTCTATGGTGGTCCCATTAACGATGCCGGTTACAATCAGGCTATGCATGACAGTGTGATGACGATACAAACGAAAATCAAAGGTGTCAAAATCATTGAAGCTGAGAATGTGCCCGACGAAGCTGGCGCTACTTCAACCATGGAAAATATGATCAACCAAGGCGCGAAAATGATCATTGCCACAGCCTTCAATCATCAAAACCCAGCGTTCGAACTTTCGAAAAAGTATCCCGACGTTATATTTGAACATGCTGGTGGCTGGCTAATGGGCCCCAATTTCGCTAACTTCTACGGCGAACCCCCGGATGCTTGGTATCTGATGGGTATCGCAGCGGGAAAGATGACCAAAACGAACAAGTTTGGTTTCGTTGCCGCTTTCCCTATGGGTTGGACTGCAACATTTATCAATGCTTTCGAGCTGGGCGCTAAATCAGTGAATCCTAAAGCGCAAACTATCGTGGCGTACACCTTTAACTGGGGTGACCGCGCCAAGGAAGCAGAGGCCACCAACTCTCTCATTAACCAGGGTGTAGATGTCATCACCATGCACGTTGATTCACCAGCAACGGTCATTTCTACGGCTGAATCGCGCAGTGTCTATTCCATCGGCTTTCAATCACTGGCAGCTCAGAAGTTCGCACCAAATTACTGGATTACTGGTACTGGCTTCACTCTCGGTGATAAGCTGACTTGGCTTGCCTCCACGGTGATTGACGGAACTTGGAAACCTATTTTCCTGCGCTGCAGCATGGCTGAAGGCTGTATGGCCATGGCGCCTTTTGGGCCTAAAGTCCCCCAAGAGGTGAAAGATGCGGTCAACAATGCGAAAGCAGATATGGATGCCGGCAAGATTGTCGTCTTCAAAGGCCCGATCAAGGATCAGAATGGGAATGTAAAGGTTGCAGAAGGGGCAGTTCTCACCGACGACGCCATGAGTTCGGTTGATTGGTTTGTTGAGGGCGTAATCGGTAATCCGAAGTAACTCTGAACACATATTTGGAATATCAGCGGGGTATTCTGCTAATACTCCAATGGTTAAAGGAGTACTGTGACGTCAAAATTTTGTTCCTGCCAAATAGGCGAAACTGCCCGCAGATTGCTGACACCGGGGGCATGCGGTCAGGTGTTGGCTGGTTTCGCTATGGCAGCCTATCTCGTTACGGAACAGGGGGAGTTATTCTGGTTGGCTTCGGAGAATACCCTTATGCATCCACGCGGATTGCGGATAGCGGGTCATTTTCCGAAACTTGTAGCTGGAGAGAATTTTTTTATCAAAAGAGAGTGTATCTGCATCGCTCCTGACCTTCAGGTTCACTTTGGTAATGCGTCCATCTGGGAAGTATCGCCCATCCCGGACAATGTCGCTCTGGAAGTTGATACAATACCAACAAAGGTAAAAAACATTTTTTCAATCGGTTTTGATTTATCGCAAGCGAGAGGCTTTGGCCGGCTGATTCCAAGGATTCTTTCGCTAGCGGGAGGCCAACTAGACGACGAGCCTGAAATTGATCCGGTTCTTGCGCTTGGCTGGGCGGGGATCTATAAAACCGCTAGAGCTTGCCTTTTGTGTGATATGCACGGTGTTTTGCAGGAAGCCAACGCTTTGGTTGGCCTGGGAGAAGGCCTAACTCCTTCCGGAGATGATTTCCTGAGTGGTCTGCTGTTTTGCATCAATACCATCCAAAGGCTTTGTCCCCGATTCATAAATCTGGATCCCTTTGAACAGCTATCATTCATCGAGTCAGCTAAACAGCGAACGCATCTGATCAGTTTCACACTGTTGAAGGATTCAAGCAACGGTCAGTCCGTCGAACCATTCCACGAATTGATCCGCGCTATTTTGAGTGACCAACCGCCGGAAAGGATTCGCCAACTCGTATCCTGCTTGACCCAAATTGGGCATTCCACAGGCTGGGACCTGTTGACCGGTATGCTAACAGGTTTTCTCTTGACATTTCGCAGTCCTGATTTAATTAATTCATCATCTGTTTCGCTCAAACAGGACATTTACGTTTAGTGAGGAAATCCAATGGACATCAAACAACAGATCGCAAAAGCAAACGAAGAAGCTGTCCGCCGCCTGATCTTGGGTGAACCCGTGCTTGTGGATATCGCGCCCGCCGGGGAAGTTATCCCTGGTATGAAAGACAAAATGATTACCCATGCTGGACCGCCAATTGAGTGGCAGAACATGTGCGGTGCTCAGAAGGGCGCTATTATCGGCATGGTGATTTACGAGGGTTGGGCCGGAACCATCGACGAAGCCAAAGCCCTGCTCGAAAAAGGAAAAATTCTACTTGAACCCAACCATCATCACCAAACAGTGGGGCCGATGGCTGGCACTATTTCGCCATCTGCGCCGGTCTGGGTGATAGAGAACAAAGCCTTTGGCAACCGGGCTTTCTGCCGGCAGGTGGAAGGTAATCAGCAGTTTGGCGATTACAGCGACAAGGCTCTGCAAGGGCTGCGTATGTGGCGCGACGTCTGGGCACCGACCATGCGTAAGGCTTTGCACACCATCGGTGGGCTGGAGCTGAAACCGATTATCACTAAAGCGCTTCAGATGGGTGACGAACTCCACAATCGTCACACCGCTTCTTCTAGCATGTTTGCAAATGCGATGGCCATTGCCATGGTCCAGACCGATCTCCCTAAGGGTGATATGATCGAAACACTAAAATACGCCACTTATCACGATTTGATCTTCCTTGGTCCAGCAATGGCGGCTGGTAAAGTCATAGCTGATCCTGCCCGTGACATCGAATACAGCACGGTCGTCACCGCCATGTGCCGCAACGGCGTTGAGTTCGGCATCCGTGTCAGCGGGTTGGGCGACGAATGGTTCACTTCTGCGTCTCCCGTCGTTGATGGGCTGTATCTGCCCGGTTATTCCGCAAAAGACGCTGGACTGGACATGGGTGATTCAGCCATCACTGAAACAGTCGGCTGGGGCGGTTCTGTGTTAGGCGGTGCACCCGGCATCCTTAGCCTGGTGGGAGGCACCCCCGAACAAGCTCTGGCGTATTCCCGTGAAATGCGTGAAATTGCCGTCGCAACCCATCCTACATATCGCATGCCTGCCCTCGGTTTCGTGGGCATTCCCATTGGAATTGATATTCGGCAGGTGATTCGGACCAATATCACTCCTATCATAGATACCGCTATCGCCCATAAGGATCCAGGCTATCCAAAGATCGGCGCCGGGCTGCTGCGTGCACCATTGGATTGCTTCAAGAAGGCACTGATCGCCTTCGGCAAAAAATACACTGCAAATTAAGGAGATATCCTATGGCCTTCGGGTTCGTCATCCGCAAGAACCAGTATTACGACTCCGTCTTTCTGATGATGGTCAGCAAGCGCCTCGCAGGTACTAAAGGCGTTCAACAGAATGCGGTATTGATGGGAAGTGATGCGAATAAGGGTCTACTGTCTAATATTGGTATCCACGATACACAAATAGATGCCGCACGGCCCACTGATCTAATCGTGGCCGTGATCGCTGACACGCAGCAGATTGTCAATCAAGTGTTTGACAATCTGGATGAATATTTACAGGGCGGTGTACCGAGCGCATCTGTATCTAAATTACATTCATTAGAAGATGGTCTGACTCAAAAACCAGATGCCAACCTGGTAACGATTTCTGTCCCAGGTGAATATGCAGCGCGAGAAGCGCATAAAGCCCTTGAATTTGGTTTAAACGTTTTTTTGTTCAGCGACAACGTATCCATGGATGACGAACTTAAATTAAAGCAGTTTGCGGTGAAGAAGAACTTGCTCGTTATGGGCCCCGATTGTGGCACCTGTCTGCTTGATGGAGTGGGCATTGGCTTTGCAAATGTTGTCCGGCAAGGTTCAATTGGCGTAATAGGTACGTCTGGAACCGGGTTACAGGAATTTACCAGTCAGGTGCATAATGCCGGATTCGGCATTTCTCACGCCATCGGCATGGGTAGCCGCGACCTCTCCGATAAAATCGGCGGACTGAGTACCATGGTAGCCCTAGATAAGCTCGAAGCTGATCCCTCGACGAAAGTGATCGCTCTGATTTCCAAACCGCCAGGTACCGTAACACTGACGAAACTCAGCAAGCGCTTGAGAACCTGTAAAAAGCCAATTGTTGGCTGTTTTCTTGGCATACAAAATGAGATAAAAGCGGGCACCTCTTTTCAGCGCGCTCATCTTATTGATGATGCCGTTAGATTATCCATCTTGCAGATCGGTGGTACGCCCGTTTCTTCGCAAGACCAGTTCACCCTGCAAGAATTGGAGTGGCTGAGCAGGGAAAACTCTTCCTGGTCATCGCAGCAGAAATATGTCCGCGGGCTGTTTGCTGGTGGAACTTTCTGCTATCAGTCCCAACAAATTTTTCAGGATGCCGATATCCCTGTGTACTCGAACGCACCGCTTAATCCGAAATATAGACTTGCCTCCCCCGACCATAGTATTGAGCACTCTATCGTTGACATGGGCGACGACCATTATACTTTGGGTAAGCCGCACCCGATGATTGACGGCACCATGCGCAAACAACGCATTCTGGCCGAAGCTCTCGACCCACAGGTTGCTGTTCTACTGCTCGATTTCATCCTGGGCTACAACGCCTCCATTGATCCTGTCGGCGAACTGCTGGAAGCTATTATCGAAGCGAAAAAAATGACACAGAACCGAGGAGGAGCGCTGTCTGTGGTAGCATCAATTTGCGGAACTGATGACGACCCGCAAGATCTGAGTCTGCAAATCAGGATGCTCCAGGAAAGCGGCGTGATTGTATTTCGTAGCAATGCCAAAGCGGCACATTTCTCTTGCAACCTTATTAAGCGCCGATAGGAGGATGCAATGCAGACCAAAATCGATGAACTATTGAGTAAGCCACTGGTTGTCATCAATTTGGGACTGAGAAGATTTGCCGAAAGCCTAGAAGCACAGAAAGTCGCGGTTATCCATGTGGATTGGATTCCACCAGCCGGTGGAGATAAAGCTTTGGCAGATTTATTGGACCAATTGCTTTAAAGCAGAACGAGGAGATAAATTTTAACCTGGGTGTAAAGAAAGATGGGTACTCTTCCAACGGCACCCTTTAGGCAAAACACTAACTTAATAAAGACTAAAGGATAATTGTTTGTGACTGAACAAGGATTGAGAACATATGTAGTTGCTCTTGGAGGTAATGCGATTCTCAGGGCTGGGCAAAAGGGCACAGTAGAAGAGCAGCTACACAACCTGAGCCAGACTGGCAGGCATTTGCTCGAGTTATTGGGAGGTCACAATCGGGTTGTCATCACACATGGAAACGGACCACAGGTGGGTAACCTTCTTCTTGCAATCGAGATGGCGAAGGATATTCCGAAATGGTCGCTTGATGTCTGCAGCGCCGCAACACAGGGGTTCATGGGCTACATGATTCAGAATACCCTAGCCAATTGTTTAAGGGAAAAAGGTCTGAAACACAATATTACCACTATTGTCTCTCAGGTAATCGTGGATGAAGATGATCCCGCTTTCAGGCATCCCACAAAGCCGATTGGCCCTTTTTACACCCTTGAGGAATCTTTGAGGTTGGAGAGGGAAAGAGGTTGGCAAATGATCATGGATGCGACCCGAGGTTATCGAAGGATAGTTGCATCTCCAGAACCGCTGGAAATTCAACAGGCGAGGATAATCAGCAGCATGTTGGATGCCAGTGAAATTGTAATCGCCGCCGGGGGAGGTGGTATTCCGGTAGTAAGATGTCCCGATAAGTCACTCCGCGGTGTTGAGGCAGTAATAGACAAGGACCTTGCTTCAGCTCGCTTAGGAATTGATATTGGAGCAGACACTCTCCTCATTTTAACGTCTGTGGAAACTGTTTTTGTTGATTTTGGTCGCCCCTCTCAAAAGCCTCTGCATCTTATTACGGTCACCGAGGCAGAGGCGCTCCTTAAAGAAGGTCAATTCGGGATCGGTAGCATGGAGCCGAAAATACGTGCGTCGATAAATTTCATTAAAGGTGCACCAGAGAAATGCAAGCCTGAGGTTATGATTACTACGCCTGAAAAGGCAGTGGAAGCACTGAGAGGAGAAGCCGGAACACGCATAGTCTTGGACTCTAATCGTGCTATTTAAACTATCGAAAAAGGGGGGAAATAAATACTTTACCGAAAGAGAAGGGGGAAGTCCAGCCACTGCTATTAAATAATCAAATCCTGGTTGGGTTACTTTTTGAGGCAAACCATTTGTTCTTACCAGATGAGGCTTTTTCTTCTGTTTTAACCCATTTGCCCGCCCACACCCATAGGAGAGTGAGAAAACGGGCTAGTTCTTGAAATATCTCATTTTGTCTTTTTGTTATATTCTCGGGATGCGATTGCACTTTACATCACTTTGTTATGAACTGTTACTTGACATTCGACTTTAAGATTCAAATCTTTAAGAAATTCCATCGGAAGTATGCTGCAATGGGTAAGACACTATAGGACAAAGTGTTTTCGGAGCACCGAAATGAACTCGATAACAAAATAATAGTCTCGAATCGTTCCTTTTACCTCTCCCGAAAAAAGGTGCGCTTCGATCTTAGTCTGATCCGTGAGTGTGGCAGCATTTGGTAAAAAACGAACCTTTATCTCCGCTCTGGTCTGGAGTACCCTCTCCAAAAGGGTTAAGTCTTGTATGAACTTGATTTCAGGTGTATAATCGGCATAATCAAAAGGACTTTGTTTTGGAGCATCGGTCTTCGGAGGCTGAGCCTGAAACCCCGTCCGATAGTGTCCCAGATGGTCTGGGGCAGTTAGCTGAGAGGAGACTGTCCCTCCCCCGATTGACCACACCAAATTACGGCTGGTGCCGCCCGCAGGGAGCGTCATCGGAAGCGTCAAAGTCAATAGGGTAGGCGCTGCAGCAATCTTCTCTTGTTCAAGATGAAGTCCGACAAACCGAAAGGAAAAGTGATATTTTGATGCTTCCAGGACAGACGATAGCCGCATCGGGTTTGTTAATGAGCGCTTTCACTGAAATTGAAGAAATCGCGGGGAAGCGCATTGAGTTATTGGACGCGACAGATCACCCTAACCCAATATATCGGAAAGTCCGGGGGCAATGTGAAAACCAGGGGACCACCTTAAAGATTTGGATCAAGCCTATTCTAGGGTATGATGACCAAGAGGCAGTTGTTGGTCACGAATTAGCTCACGTACTTCAAGCCTTGCAGGGCTGGGCTCAAACAGCTTCGCAATATAATAGAGTCGGTCAACCTATTTGTCCGCAGATAAGCGACTTGGGCTCACAAATTAATAGCTTGGTTGCAGATGTAAGCGCTGATTCTTGGGCTGCCATAAGGGGTTTCAAAATAGAGGAAAGTCTCAAGTATGATGCAGTGCCTGCAGCTCTTGCAGGTAACCTTCCAAGCATAAAAAGAGACGGACGCGAAGCGCATAGGTGGGAGAACTTATATAAGTCTATGAACACACTCGCGAGGACCATTAATAGTTACAAGGATTGTACTCAGCGAGTGAGACTGGATCAAGAGATGGAAACGTTAAGGGCAGCCGTGCATTATGCCAAATTGAAGATACGATTTAGTAAGTATGGTTTGTTTACTGAGATTGATGCTCTTTGGGCTAAGAAACTGCCAACCGCGAGGAATGAAGGGTTAGAGATCGCAGAACTTGTTGAGAGAAACGGCTACGAAACGAAAGAGCAGGCAAATCAAGCGATAATCAGTATAATAAAATATCTGAGAATTACGCCGCCGCTACTTGTAGTAAAACAGCCAATTTCTGGCGAAGTCATTTGGCCGAGGTAGCCCAAGAGGTAATGTTCAAATGTACGTACTTGGGTGCTTGTATCATTAATTCTGCATCCGAGAGACTCTCCCTGAAACACGATATATCGTCAAATGGCTGAATAGTTGCCTGGTTCTTGTATCCTTATAAGCTAACCTAGGCTCCGAAAACAATGTCAGACAGAAGTCTCCATATCGAAACTACTTTTCAGCAACAATCCATCTTACTCCAGTTCTACGGACAGATCGAAAACCACTAGCAAGCAACCATTCCTCATATTCTTTAAAGGTGTAGGTCTGTCCCCCAGAATTAGCCCAGAGAACAAGAGAAAGGAAAGCTGCTGACTCGTCCAATTTTTTCTCTCTAATAGGGACGTCAATGATGAATTTTCCGCCAGGCACAAGAGCTCCGTAAATATGAGAAAAGAGAGTTTTATTCTGTTCCGCAGTCAGGTAGTGCGTTATTTGCCCCGTGAAACAAATTTTGTACTTCTGCTTGCCAAGTTGAATAGTTAAGATGTTATCAGATATTAAAGTGACCTGTTGCTGTATTCCCATTCTTACGGCAAGATCATGTGCCGATTCAAGGACTTCGGGACTATCCACGCACGTAATATAGACCGAAGGCATTTTCTGCGCCAAGCAAAATGTTTTGATTCCACACCCGGATGCCAGATCAAGTATCCGTAAAACTGTCTTGTCTTTTAGCTCTAATCCAGTTGCCTGCCACATCTCTCGACTACTGATGATACGTGTGGTTCGATAACTCTCTACCCATGCGTCTTCGTCAAACCGCTCAAGCAGAGATGTAGGCTCCCCTGTTTTCATACTGGCAAGTACATGATCCCAAAATTCTGGCGACGTAAAGGTAAGAATGAGATCACCTGCAAATGACTTTTTGTTGCGTACTAGAAATGTTTGGGCAGTCGGTGTGAGTGAATAGTGTTTCCCCGACTTTTTAAGCAAGCCGATCGATACCAAATAATCGGCAAGTCGTTCTGTACCCTCTAAACTAGCGGATATGGTACGAGACAATGCTTTAGCATCAAGTTCCCTCTCTGATAGTGGTGTAAATAGATCAAGTTTGATAGCAAGTCTCACAATATTAGGTCTAAAGACACCATCGTATAGGCTGTAGAAAAGCTCTGCATCAGGTGTCTGTGTTTTTTCGGCCATAGAAGTATCCTCCCTAAACACCTTTTATACCAATTAACTTGCTTAATTCATTTGACGCATAAGACCCCAAACATCGATTAACTGCCAGGTTTCAATTACCTTGCCTTCTTCAAAACGATAAATATTTATCCCGTTCCATTCGATTCGTTTTCCTGTACCAGCTACACCAAGAAATTCACCCCGATGCGTTCCTTCTCCCCTCGCTTGGATAACCACACGGTCATCCTTAGCTATTATCTGTTTGATTTCGTAACGCATGTCCGGTAAAGCATTAATAACCATTTGCATAAGATTTACGGGACCACTTATACCAGTTACCTCTGCAAAAGCTCCAGCTAAGTCATGACGTTTGAAATTCGGGTGAGTGAATTCAGATAATTGAGATAATTGCTGCTTGTTAATTATATGTACCATACGTTTGATAACATTGATATTTTCTTTCTCAGACATAAATATCTCTCCTCCTCTTTTTATCACTGAACCACGGTGATAATGATACTACTTCCCACTTTTATTTCAAAGATTACAGCGTTAAAATTGGTATAGAAAAAAAGGCCAATTAAATTTGTTTTCGATACATAAAATCAAGAAGGAGTTATAACTATGAACGCTGAGGTCTATCGTTTCAATGTAGGTGACTTTGAATGCCTAGCCGTCAGTGATGGTACTTTTACATACGCTCCACCGCTTATCCCGCCGCCTGCTGCTTTCCTTTTCACCAACGTACCGAAAGAACTACTCGATCAGACTCTTAGAAATCATGACATTCAACCAAAGCAATGGATGGAATATGCAACCCCATATACTTGCCTGATGGTCAATACGGGCAGGCATAAGGTGCTGGTAGATACGGGTGCGGATGGTCTTACCCCAAACACAGGAAGGCTTCTTCTAAATTTGCAAGCTGTTGGTATACGAACTAGTGACATAGATACAGTTATCCTGACCCACGGTCATGACGACCATATAGGCGGGAACACCGATGCCCAAGGCAAATCGACTTTCCCCAAAGCTCGCTATGTGATGTGGAAAGAAGAGTGGACTTTTTGGACTTCAGAACAGGCTGAGAAACTTTACGAAAAATCAGAACTTGCAGATACACGCAGGAAACTTCTCCCTATTCGACATCAACTGGACCTATTGGAGCATGAAGCTGAAATCGTACCCGGCATTACTGCAATCGCGACACCCGGACATACATTTGGACATATGGCTGTAGACATCTTCTCAAAGGGAGAGCACCTGTTATGTGTATCTGACGCGTTTCTCCATCCCATTCACATCGAGCATCCAGAATGGCATGCAGCTCACGAAGTAGATCCCGAGCAACTTTTAAAAACAAGACATCTTTTGTTGAAAAAGGCTACAACCGAAAACACTTTGATGCTTGCTTTTCACTTTCCTTTTCCTGGTTTAGGTCATGTCGTACGGCAAGGAACAGGATGGCAGTGGCAACCGATCCAGTCGTTAGCTTAAGCCCAGCTAGTTTGGAAACATTCCGAACAAGTGTTTGAGAAGAAGCAGTTTATTCCGGCGATACATCAGTTGTTGGTTTACTAGTCAATCTCCCCCTGAAACACGATATATCGTCAAATGTATGAATAGTTACCTCGAATCCCAGCACACTTGTGTAAGATAGTTCGAATCCTCTTTAGACAAGACTATAAAAAAAATCAAAGGAGAAGTGAAAAAGCAAATTAAAGATATTATAAGGTGTTAACCCATAAATGAAAATATTAAGAAGTGGCTGTAAGGCAGTACTGGTTATACCTTCTCAATAATTATTCTTATGGAATCGCCTTTCTTTATGTCCACCGCGGGATAAAACCTGAGCATATCGACTTTATCAATTCTAACTCTAATCTCATCGGTTTTTTTTATATCTCCAGTTGCCCTGCCTCTAACTTCTCCCACCTTGACCGTCCTTGCATTCTCTTGTTCGGTCCGGTCCGCCTGCCTTTGGTCGTAGTCTGACATATTATTCTCCTATCGAAACATCGAAAGTTTGCTTCCACAAAGTTTGTGCGCCAGCTAAGCGGTTACTTCCGCAGTTTTAACACTTGTACCCCGGATGAAAACGATGGATAGGTTATCACCTTGCTTAAGGCCTACCATGAAGTGCTCCAAGTCAACCGCACCAGAAATGAGTTGATTGTTCAACTGTATGATAACGTCACCAACTACCAACCCGACCTTTTCAGCGATTGAACCAGTTTTTATCCGACCGACGTATGCGCCAAAGATAATGGGTACTTCTTTCCTGCCTGCTTTGCCTACATCGGCTACTGCTGCCCCGAACTTCGGCCGTGTGCTAGCCTCTGCTTGAGCTATAAGCTGTTCAAGTCGCGGCTGGTTAAAACCCACGACTGTCTGCCCGTCAATCACGGTCACCGGCACCGCGTTTTGCCCAGTAAGTCTCACGGCCTCTTGGGCAGCAGACGGGTCCGTGTTGACATCATGGTCTTCGTAGGGTATGCCCTTGCGTGAAAGAAACTCTTTCAACGTGTGACAATGAGGTCAGGTCGGGCTAGAATAGACATCAACCTTCATTGGCATCTCCTCTGACCAGTCGTAGGGGAGCTATTCTGCTCACATTATAGACAACAGTTAATCCGGATTCAATCACTATGTGACTATTAAGAACCAATGCCCCCGGTATCAAAAGCAGGTCAATGTCCGAAACCGCCCTCTTTGGTGATCCTAATGAAAGATACTTCCCGACGATTGTACCTTAATGTATGTTATACAGGTTGTCCAGGGTGTTCCACGGAGGGTCTTAGTGGATATGATTCTGTGTAATGGCACAAGCACTCGCCTGGTAGGCGTTTGTTACTCAGTAGACTCTTGTGTTCTAGGAGGTGCTTGTCTACCAGGAGGTGACTGTTGTCCAGGAGCTGCCTGTTTACCAGGGGTTGCCTGTTTACCGGGAGTAGCTTGTTTACCGGGAGGTGCTTGACTTCCTTTCTCTCCCATTCCTTATCTCCAGCTAATAGTAGTTCATTTATTCTTTATACTCATTGTATCACGTGAGGTATGCTCGCTTCTTCAAAAATACCTAAATGAGTTAATCTTACCTTGTTGGTTTGAGTTGAGAGGCAACGATAAAGTATGGACCCCAATTTACCGGCACGGTACACCTCCTTACACTCTATTTCCCTTTTTAGGTGTATCATTCCTAATGTGTATCGACTTGCTGATGTTTTTAATGGTTTTTAAGTTGTGGCTATTCTTGTTCAGACCTTGCGAAAGACTAGCCCAGAGGTAATTACTCTGTTCAATACTCATCTGACTCGCTATATATTTGTTCATAATATCTATCGCCTCAAATTAATTGTAAAGGGCTAATGTTACAGGAGTATTGCTAAAACGTTACAAATATGCAATTTTCAAAACAGTGTTAAATAGTTGAAAACACAATTGGTTGGGATGTGAAATTATAAGAGAATCTTTAGGTCACAATTGCTTGTTTTGTGTAATCAATAGCGGTTCTTTAATCCGCAGGGAATTACAATTAATGAACATGTCGCGTGTTTTTTGGTACCGGAAAGGCGCAAAAACCCAGTTTGTTCTAACAAATTGAGGCTAGCTTTGATTTGTTAGAACTCTGTTAGAACAACACGCTCAACGACCCCCGTTAATGTCGAGTTGTGTACACATTTGGTGTATATTAAACACCTTCATTTTCACCTTCTACCGCCGATATTGTCACTTTATCGTCAATAAAATGTACCCAAAGTGTAACGATATGTTAATGATATGTTAGTTCCCTGCAGATGAAAAGAATGTTGACTGTTGAACAGACCAAGCAATTGTTAATCCTACATCAGTATCATTCACCATTGACAGTGTGATGCGAATGGTTTATCGTTCGTAGCAAGAAGGAGGTGAACGCATGCAAGCATACTGTGTGAAATGTAAGGCTAAGAAGGAAATGAAGAATGCCAAGGCTATCACTATGAAGAATAAGAAACCCGCAACCCAGGGTGTGTGTCCTACTTGCGGGACCAAGATGTTCAGAATAGGCAAAAGCTAAGGCTAACTACGGTTACTAACAATTGCATACAAATAAGGGCTGGATACATCAGCGTAAAGAAATATCCAGCCCTCATCGGTTTCTGGTTAGACAAATGTATGTAACTCATGGGTATATTCGTTACATTATTCTGAAGAGAACTTCGATGTGTATAGCAATGCTGGAGGCTCTTCTCTAACTAATCGTGAGTGTAAGCCGAAGAGGTTACAAAATTCACGTAACTCCTCTTCCCTTACCAGAGCCTCTTCAATTGAACTCGCTGCCTTCTCTATCTCTACTAAAACCTGCCGTTTTAACTTTTTACATACCATCAACTTCATTTTAACGCCTAACGGCTCATAACCACCGAGAAGGTCATAACCTTTGAAAGACATGAACCTACGATGTCCTAAAAGGGTCAATTCTCTTATAATACCTGCTCGGTACAGTGTACTCTGCTGACTAATCCCTAGCTTTTTAAGAATTTGACTTTCTTCAATTCCGTGGGTGATTACCTCATCAATCTCCTCACGGATATTGGCGAACGTTCCAATATCACAGCCTTTCCAGCCCAGATAATAGGTCAAGTCATTATCGACAATATCCTTACTCATGCGAAGCAACTGACCTGATTTAAAAAACTCTCGTCCATAAATACTACTTTCCCATACCATGTTGTGTGTGAGACAGTTATGAAGGAACGGGATTATCCGACAAGCTTCGTCCGGATTAGCAAAATGGCAGCGAATTTCCACTTCATATTGAGGGTTCAGAATTGCCTTTGAATTTGTCATTTCTCGTAACATCTATTGGCTTGTTTATACTCCAATGAATGTCAACTAACCTACTTCGACGAGTTCGTTTTTTAGATACTTTCTGATGCCGTTTGAGCTATTTAGAACTACATATCAAAGTTCTAAACATGCTTCTACTGAAAGCCAGAAAATTTTCTCTTGAGCAGGTGACTTGTCAAAAACATCTCTCGGGTCCCAATCATCGCCGCTCACATCGTCGCCAGCCAAAAGATATTGTCCAAACGCGACATTACGGTACTTCGCCACAGCGAGTAAAGCAGAACATTCCATTTCCACGGTCAAACATCCTTCTGCCTTCCTCTTGTCTATCTTGCCCCTAGTCTCCCGATAGAATGCATCCGTTGTCCAAGTGACGCCAATTTCATACTTAATGTGGTGTTTCTTTAGCACTGCTTCCAGTTTCCCAATTACCTCATTGTTCATCTCTACTGTTCTGGACGGCGGTAAATAGTGAAACGAGGTTCCTTCATCTCTTACTGCCGAACTTGGAATGACTATGGCACCCCTTTTCAACTCAGCCTCTAATACCCCTGCCGAGCCACAAGCAACAAATTTACGACAACCTAACGCTATTACTTCTTCAAAGGTTGCTGCGGCAAGCGGTGCACCTACTCCGGGACAAACAACGATTACGAACCTGCCATCATGCTCCATCTTGTAGACTTCCTTGGGCACGGGGACTGACCCAAGCTCACAGACCTTCTCAAGTCTACCATCTTTTCTCAACTTCTCTATGACGGAACCATAGAAAGGCATAACGCAATGCTCGGCTACACCTATATTCTTACAGACCATAGCTGGTTCAATAAGAGCTGATTTGTCATAATCAAATTGTAGAAGTGGTATTTCTTCCATGTTGGTTATCAATATATTACGACTTCAGAATTAATGCAAGGGAGTTCTACCTTGGCAGTTCCCCACATACGTAATGGACTTCAGTGACCTTCTGAAAGCTGCAGATGAGAGCTATTGAGTGAAAATTATGTTTTTTCAAGATACTCGGAAATGGCTTTATCATATCGAGAGGTGAGCTGAAAGACTTTCTTAGCCAGACGGAAATTCGTTGATTTACTGACCGCGCCGTCGTTACTCTTCATTTCATCTAAAATGATTTTATAATCTTCTGGATCAACGATAACAGTCACATAGGGGTAATTCTTGGCGGCCGCTCGTAGCATGGATGGTCCTCCGATATCAATATTCTCGATCGCTTCTTCTAATGTACAGGATGGTTTAGTCACGGTAGCTTCAAATGGATAGAGATTAACCACAACCATATCGATTTCTTTTATCCCATGCTCCTTCATCTTGTTTACATGTTCTGGTTTATCTCTAATTCCCAAGATCCCACCATGCACTTTCGGATGGAGAGTCTTGACTCTACCATCTAACATCTCTGGGAAACCAGTATACTCGGATATATCCACGATTCTGAGACCGTTTTCACGTAACGTTTTGGCGGTTCCTCCAGTTGAGAGAATTTCTGTTCCAAAGGTTTGTAATTCTCTGGCAAATTCTAGGATTCCTGACTTGTCTGACAAACTAATAATAGCTCTGTGGATTTTACTCATGATAATTCCCTCAATTCAGTAATCAATATAAACAGCCGAACCTATTTCTATTTCCTTATTCTCACATTCTGGCGCCTGCGTGCCAATGTATCCCAGATAAACAAACTTAGTTTTTAGGAGGTTCTCTTTGTATGTATGATTCCAGTTCGGACATCGTGAACAATGGACATAGCTCTAATCCGCTTCCCGGTAATTTTCCTCTGCTATCAGAACCGCGCTCAATCACACACAAGACGTTGTTTATGATAGCTCCTAACTTTCTAAGGTCAGTTGTGCTCAACAGAATCTGCCCGCCGGTTGTTACCACGTCCTCAACAATGCATACTCTTTTTCCTGCAACATCGGTACCCTCAGCAAACTTGCGTGTGCCGTACTCTTTTGCCTTTTTTCGGACGAATACCACCGGAAGACCTGTAAGTAGAGACAAGGCGGTGGCAATCGGTATGCCACCCATTTCCAATCCTCCGATAATTTGTGTATCAACTGGAATCAGCCTCGACATGTGAGAGGCTATCTCTGCTAAGATTTCTGGCTCCGATTCAAAAAGGTATTTATCAAAATATTGATCGGAGACTTGTCTGGAACGGAGAATAAAGGTTCCTGTGAGGTGAGAAATGTTATAAATTCTTTTTGCTAGCTCTACACGTTCCATATAGGTGCTCCTCGTTGAGAGTAGAGTTGTACGTTATCTGACAATCATCGCTTCGCGATGAGGTCCCACGGATACGTATTTTATGGGCCTCTCCACTAGCTCCTGTATTTTTTCTATATAATCCTGTGCGGTTTTAGGTAGTTTGCCATACTGGCGTACCGCGGTGATATCGTCCATCCAGCCTGGCATTTCAATATAGACAGGTTCGGCTTTTACGAGTTCTGGCATAATAGGAAAAGAATCTGTAATTCGGGAACCTATCTGATATCCGGTGCATATCTTTAGGGTATCAAGCCCCGATAATGAGTCCAGCTTCGTTAAAGCTACTTCGTTAGAGCTGCTCACAAAGGCGCCATATTTCGAAGCCACCGCATCAAACCATCCAATTCGCCTTGGTCGGCCAGTTGAAGCCCCGTACTCAAAGGATGTTTCGCGAATCTGGTTCGCCAGATCACCATGGATCTCTGTTGTGAATGGACCTTCTCCGACACATGTAGAGAATGCTTTCATTACCCCTGTTACGATTGGCACCTCACTACTGAAATAACCCGCTCCCACAGCTCCGAATGAGGCAATGGTTGATGATGAAGTAGGGAATGGATAGATACCGTAAATAATATCCCGCAGTGCTCCTAATTGACCTTCGAGCAGCACACGTTTTCCACTTTTCTGCGCTTCTTTAAGCAGAGTTACACTATCACAGATATGGGGTCTGAGTATCTCGCCATATTTCGTTGCCCATTGAAAGGCATCCTCCACACTAGCTAGCGGTTTATGATATACATTTTCAAAAATGTTGTTTTTTAGATCAAGACACCGGCTAATTTCCTTTTTGAGGTATTCTGGGTGTAATAGGGCACCTACCTGGATGCCGTACTTCATGTATCTATCGCCATAGACTGGAGCTATACCTTGCTTGGTAGAACCAAACATTTCCCCAGCAAGGCGGCTTTCTTCATATTCATCCTGAAGCTGGTGAAAAGGAAAACAAATTGTCGCACGATCAGAAATCCTATAATTGTGATAGGTGATCTTTATACCTCGCTTTTTCAATTCTTCCATCTCGCGATAGGCTGCTTCGAGGTTTACGACCGTTCCCGGACCGAGAAGATTCACGACATTTTCATAAAAAATCCCGGAAGGTATAAGGTGCAGTTTGAAATTACCGAACTCGTTCTCGATAGTATGCCCGGCGTTGTTACCACCCTGGAACCGGATAACGAAATCGGCATTTCGCGCCAGATAATCGACCATGCGACCTTTGCCTTCATCTCCCCAATTCGTACCAACAACAATCCTTAGTGACATGTGCCGAACCCTCCTTGGATTAGCCATAACCGGGTAAAACCCCAATATATATAACCTAGCAACAACAGAAAGTCAATATGCTCGCATACGAATACTTTACTTTAGGTTTTATTTGTTATATCATTGACCAAATTCTTAACAAGATGTTTGAATTCAAAAAGAAAGCCCAGGTATTATGGTCACCGTAAAAGAAGTGCAGAATATCGTCAAGACATATCAGCCAGATAAAGTGCATATCGGTGTTATTGGCTCCCATTCAGCATTGGCGTTGGGTATGTCGGCGAAAGCTTTCGGAGCCAAGACCTTAATTGTGGTTGAAAAAGGCAGAGATGTTCTCTATACACGTGAGCACCATCATCTGTACGACCATGTTATTCTGGTCGACAAGTTCAAAGATATCTTGAACGCAGATGTTCAGGCAGAGATGCTGGAGTATAACACCGTCTGGGTGCCGCACCGCTCTTTCACTGTCTATGTCGGAGCAGAAGAAATTGAATCCAATTTCAGGATACCCATGTATGGAAATAGGCATATGCTCGGGAGTGAGGACAGGAACGCCAAACGAAGCCAGTATTATTTTCTGGATAAGCTGGCATCAGGTATCCCAAGCATTTTACATTGCCCGAACAGATTGACCGGCTGGTTCTAGTCAAGGTACAAAGGTCTGACAAGCCATTGGAAAGAGCTTTCTTTTATGCGCAAAACCCCGAACAGTATTATGAACAAGCTAAGAGATACAAAAAAGAAGGTCTTATAGATGATGATTCTTTGAACAAAGCTAGGATCGAGGAGTATGTACTCGGATCCAGGGTCAACGCCAACTGGCACGCGTTTGCCCTCAAAGACAGATTCGGTGACCTTGACCTTGTGGGGTTTAGTGACCGCAGACAGGTAAATCTGCAAGGACTACTTCAATTGCCTGCGCGAGAGCAAATGCAACTGGATTTACCGGTTACCAATGAAGAAGTCGGGCACTACGGAATTACGGTTAGAGAGTCGCTGCATCCGATGTTCTGGGACGCGGCGAGGAAGTTCGTCCAGACAGTTAAACAGGAGGAACCACCGGGTATAATAGGACCGTTCGGTTTGCAGGGAGCAATCGCGTACTCTCCAGATGATTCGAAAAGGCTCGAATTCGTGGTCTTTGATGTTTCTCCCAGGATTCCGGGAGACCCTGCAATCGGACCAACATCGCCTGAGATGAGAAATCTGTCTCTAAAGTTCCAGGGGCTGTTGAATACCGTCTATGAGAGACGTCAGATTAACGACCCCCTTGATTTAGTTGTATTGGAAATTCTGGAATCATGCCATAGCAACAGACTGGCAGAGGTTGTAACATAGTGAGCACAAGTTCCAGAGCAATACTCGACTCATATAAACCAAACCAGATTACCATCGGCACGATATGTTCTCACTCGGCGCTGCAGATTTTTTTTGGTGCCCGGTTGGAAGGATTCAAAACAGTCGGCATAGTAAAACCGGATAGAAAACCCGTTTACGATTCCTACCCTGCCGCCAGACCGGACTATTATATAGACGTCAACGAATGGCGCGATATATTGAATGAGGAGGTCCAGCAACAGCTTATCGACCGGAACACCATTCTCATTCCGCACGGTTCATTCGTAGAGTATGTGGGTTGGTCTGACATAGTCAATAAGCTTTCGGTTCCGGTCTTGGGAAACCGGAACACGCTGGAATGGGAAAGCGACCGAGCGAAACAACGGCAATGGTTACAAAAAGCCGGGGTCCGTTTACCAAAAGAGTATTCGTCGCCAGACAATATTGACCAAAGAGTATTTGTGAAATTCTCGGGTGCAAAAGGCGGAAAAGGTTTTTTCACAGCATCTTCACCCAGTGAGTTTTATCAGCGGCTGAAAGAGAGAATCGAGGTTGGATTAATCAAGGAAGAGGATGCTGACCACATCACAATTCAAGAATTTCTACCGGGAGTCCGCTATTATCCGCATTATTTCTTTTCGCCTCTGTCAAAAAGCATCGGACGGTCGATTCGAAACGGCAAGCTGATACACATGGGATTCGACCGGCGCGTGGAGCCTGTAGATGAGGTTTATCGCGCATTACCGGATATACTTCCGGAGTTCATGGACTACACGATCACAGGAAATCAGACGCTAACTTTGAGAGAGAGCCTGCTGCCATATATATTTGAGATGGGCAGAGGGGCAGTCGAGGCATCGCAAGAACTCATACCACCAGGAATGACCGGACCCTTCTCCTTGGAGACTTTCTACCATCCCGCAAGAGGTTTTACCGTTTTTGAGATTTCAGCCAGAATCGTTGCTGGAACAAACCCGTTTGGCGAAGGTTCGGAATATTCTATCTGGACATTCGGCAGGCCGGTTACTACTGGACGACGAATAGCTATGGAAATTAAAGCGGGCATTGAAAGCGGAGAACTGCACAAACTCGTTTCATGACTAGCTGCTACCTACAATTGGTGGAAATTGCACATCCCGCCCTTCTGTTCTGTTTACTCCCACATCGTCTAGATATGTTGAGCTGAAACCAAAAACAGCCCTACTAAACGCGAGCCCACCCAAAGTTAATGTCAAGTGGGTGGTCATCAAGTGGTTCGCCCTGACCGAATGACACGTAGCATGGGGGTGATACTGTGAAAAACAAAGGAATAGAAAGCCTATCGTCTCCCTTGGCATGTGTCAATGATAAGCACTGACGTCCACCAAATGAAAGTGTGCTGTTGTATTCCCATGAGCCCCATCTTATTACGTATTCGTGCAACGTTTTGCTGTTCTCAAGCTGGGTAACCACTCGGACCCATACTTTCCCTGCATATTCGGCAGGATGACAATAAACCCACTCATTCTTATATTCACGTCCTATCAAATTGGCTAATTTCGTTACGAGAGCATCGAGACCCTCTTCCCACCTCAAATACAGCTTATCTCGAAGCAACGGGTATTGCTTAAAGACAATTTCCTCCGAAGCGACCAATAGTGGAAGTACGATGACCTGCCCAGCAGAGGCTTCGAGATTAAGCGCACTCCCGAGTTCTGCTTGCGGCCAATTCTTTTTCAGGAATGATTCAGTCAACAAGACAACAACGTGTGTTGATGCGGTGAGTCCCTCATTTATTTTATTCGTAATCTTGTCTCCCCAACGGAGCTCTGCTTCATCTATCCAGTAGGTAATTCCACGAGCAAGCAGGGCGCTCATAAAGGGATAGACATAATCTACTTTGTCTTGGCTTGCATGACATATGAACACGTCTCGTGTCTCCAAATCCATTCCTCCTTTACGAATTGCGCCAAAGGTTGAGGTTGGCGTAGTCTCTCCTGTAGGACAGATTATAGCGTTTGCTTAGTCGGCTGTAAACGACTCAGCTTCTTAGGTCGTTTTGACAGGTCAAATAATCGCGTCTGCGCTAACCGCTAAAATGTACCTTGTTCGTAAAAGAGTCATTTGCAAGATTGAGCTAAAGTAAAATTTGGCGCTTGGTCGTAGTGGATAATTTATCTACATTTTACTTTTCCAATCCTCTTCCACCAATTTCAATATACTGGGATTCCTAGGATTTGCCATAGATGGGCCTAATTGGCGGTGTTTTGATTTCTTAGTTTGGTGGATGAATGAAAGAGAAAGCCCAATTTTGATGTTGTATGCGTGAGATGTAATAAGAGACCGCTTGACTTTTGGATCGGCATTTAGTTCGTAATACTCCTTTACCAACATCTTGTCAGTTCTCCTCTTATGTGAGTATAGCCGATGTAAACGCTTGACATACTCCTCCCTAATACCCCGGCTAAAGTAGAGATTTTGGTTAGCATTGAGAAGCTGTAAAGTGTTTAGCTTATCAATATCATCAATTTTCTCTATTTCAACAAGATCGTGGCTCCTTTGACCGAACCGATATATATCCTTATCGTATAATACAAGACATAGACTAGGACTAATCGGAAAAAAGACTTGGAGACCTACACTCGCCCAACCATCATGACCACCTGGCCATTTTCTAGACTCCATAAACTGGTTGTATTTTACTACTGGATTATCCGATGTCACAAACTCTTGTACGGTTTTATTCCATAACAACTTCATCTCCAGATCCATCGCAACGGGTAGAATATTGGAGACTACACCAAGACGAAACGCAGCGGGATTTTGTATTCCCACTCGCAAGTTTGGTAGGTCTTTCTTTACCCTCTCATCTTCCTTAAACACAATGTGGACAAGTTTATCAATTGATTCATTTAGTGCCTCGGCTGCACGCTGTGTCCTCTCAGCTTGGTAGACGAGATAAACGATTAGGGTAACACGTTCAATCGAATCGTGATTGGGCAGTTGCTTAGTATCAGTTATCTTTTTGAGAATTTGAGAAAACCTCTCTTCAATTTGTGCAAGAGCATCTTCAAATTTTGTATCTACACCGTAAAAATATACTCCATACGCTTGATTTTTCAGGCTAGCATTCCTAACGAAAATCCCTTTCTGTAAATGCCAAACTCCGATCGATTTATGACCGGGCTCATTGGAAAATTGTCTGAGATAGAGGCGCGGCACAAAATGCTGTTTCCTCTTGCTTGCCATGTCGATTTTCCCAATAGCCAAAGTTTATAAATATTTTCAGGTTCTAAAGACGATCAGCTGGAAACAGATGCGTAAAAATCAAACGTGGATGTTCTTACGTAGACATACCAATTTTACAGTAAAATATTCCCTATTTCTATATAGATACGATATAGATACAATTTGCTAGATTTAATAAATCTGTTAAAATAATTGTTCCATCAGATGTGATGAAACACAAAACATATAAAGCAATCTCCTGATAACTGAAGCGTAAACGAAATCGGATGCAATTGCACGTCTGTGAGAATTGTGATTATGCTAATATTCAAACCTTCAAACACGTTTTTTAAAAGGATGTTATTGCATTGCACACGTAAAAGGCATAAAATTTTCCAACTAAAGGAATCAGGTTTAATTTATGAAGTATCTGCTAAGACTTAGAACACTCGGACAACATCCTGAGATCGAGATCGATCAGGACCGCTTCTTTTGTCTTAAGAGGTCGAAGGTGGTTTTAGATGAGGCTCTAGCATTCGAAGAAAAATACGAAATGGTCATATACAATTACCTCGACCTCGAAAAGGAAGTTGCCGATGTCTCCTTATCAAGTATGGTTCGGAGCATTCATGGATACGCTGGTTTTTTCGACGCCAGATTGTCGCTTAACGTGCGGCTTGTGAATTTGCTGACTTGGGTAAGAGTTTACACCGACCAGCTGGCCGGTCATCTTTCCGCCTGTTTGCCCTTTCCATTGATTGAAAACAATTAAGTATATATCTTTCTCAGGCCAGACCTAGTTAGGATTTCTTCCTGAACGGTCCCTTATCTGGTACCTTGATACTGGAGTCAGCTGTAGAAGCGAAAACTGACAATAATCTTTCACTTTGGCTCTTGCATTTAGGACAAAAAGCTGGATTATCAGCTTGGCTCATTGGCCGCATCAACTCAAACTCCGTCTTACACCCAGGACACACGTATTCATATATTGGCATATTCCCCTCCTTTACCCCCCTATATTGGTTTGTAGTATGTCCTTCCTACTTTTTCTTGCGACGTGTAGACTTCTTACGTTTGTTAAGATACAGGGCTTCAGTCGCCGCTTGTGGCGGTGACAGTTCAGGGATAGGTGGTAACGGTGGCAGTTCGATGACGCGAGCGTTTTCCTTCTCTTCTAGGATTTGCTTGGCACGAAAGTAATGTTCTACGTCCTTGCCTTCTGGCCGTCCCTCTTGCTCCCAGATTTCATGTGCCAACTCCTTAATCTGTTCCTCAGTAATCATAATCACCTCCTGCACTTGACAAGGCCACAAAGGAAGATTCATAACCGCAAACATGTAAGCATGGTTCAAGTCTTTCCCAATTTCCTTGCCTTTCTTCTCCTCTGTTGCCTCGCGTGCATCTTACCTTTGACCAGCTTGGAACCTCTACTAGACTGTTTCATGCCACCATTTCCTCACTTAATCTCCCAAAAGTATTTAATGCTTGGAGGCAGTTATAGACATGAGTCTTTATGAATGGAATAGCCTTTTGGTCCGAACTCTCGCTTGCAGTAATCCTCTGTTTGCACGAAAGTGCCAAACGATAGCCACCCCCCATCGCGCTTCAGTAGACCAACCCCCTTCAGTTTGGTTTCTCTCTTTGTCTTTGTACTGATACAGTCGGCTGTATGCATGGTACAGGTCTTCGTGGGAGTATCGATATTTACCCAAAACATCTTCATCTCCTTAACACATTGGCGCGTTATTGCTCATAGAGAGCTCGTTTGTAACAATCCCAGCACAGAATCTCACAATTGGAAAGTGTATCGCCACCTGACCTGCTGACTTGATGTGCTTCCCACCTGCCTTGTCCTTCTTTGCCTCTGATAGCTACGACCAGTTGCAAACCACATCTCTTGTAGTTGTGTATGTGCGTCCACCGTTTACACTCGCACTTCCCGTCAGCCCTCTTCCACGCCTGTTCTACGATGTTTTCAGAAAAAGCCATTGTGACACCAATTCATATCAGCAACTCCAGTCATATTGTAACGATTACGAGAAATATGTCAATGGTAAACCGGCTCAATCGATTCCTAGCAAACCAAAACAGTATAGAGTAGTGCTGATATATCAATTAAAGTATTTCGCTTAATCCTTTTTTAATAGCATCATCCTCTACTTTCGTATGTCTATCGACCAGGATTGAAATTTTGTGCAGTAGATCTTGTGCTCTGGATAGATAGCGAATAAAATCTTCATCATTCCATTCTTTCTGGAGAGCAAGTTCGGTTTGTTTAACAATCCTGTCAAGTTTCTTTTCAATCTGTACGTGGTCTTTGTCAACTTTTTCCAATGAGATAATACCTGCCATAGGCTTTAGGACCTGTTGGTCACGTTCGAAGTGTTCTTTAAAGCCATAAAGCATACTATTAAGCAACTCGAGCAGGTTTTTCGCCGCGACCCTCAACTTTTCTTGCTGCTGCGGGGTGATTTCAAGTGCGTCAGACGGCGGGATAATGTTGCTCACCGATGTTTCCAACCATTTAAACGAGGCACGAACAGCTTCGTGTTCTTGAATCACCTTAGTTGTGGATTCTTTATTGATTATCAAAGAGAGCCCCCGCATTTCTAAAACTGATCACCGACAAAAGCCTCCATTAGGCCACTTGCTTTCATTCGGCAGTTCACTTAGTTAAACTATGTGTCATGACAATGAATAAAGATGTAACAATCATCACGTATAATAATTCATTTATTGATTTGTGATCGCACATTCAGGTTTAACGTGATGTACGCAGTTAAATTCTTCACTGGACAATCTGACGAAAAGAGACTGCCGAAAAAAGCCTGTTCAAACAACACTTTGTTCTTCCAGCAGTGCCGGATTTTCTTAAAAATCCATCCCTTTTTTCCTTTCGCTTTATCAGGTCATATTTACCTCGTTTTTCAAGGTAGTTTTACCGCTTTTTAGCCCGATTCTTACCGTCTAAACGGCGGCCGGTGATTCCAGATAATAGTTGTCCGGCTTCCCCCAGAGTA
>Ga0315284_10002284_pt1 | contig 27518 bp, 26 predicted proteins | sample YL17G09_16_MG_FD_203696 | JGI IMG/M metagenome (GOLD analysis project Ga0315284, IMG submission 203696) | Sediment microbial communities from Yellowstone Lake, YNP, Wyoming, USA - YL17G09_16 | ecosystem: Environmental > Aquatic > Freshwater > Lake > Sediment | place: USA: Wyoming | collected...
TCAGCCCCAGCCTCATCGAAGACGAACTCTTCGGGCACCAGCGCGGGGCCTTTACCGGCGCGACCGGAGAGCGGGTCGGAATACTCGAGGCAGCGCAGGGCTCGACGGTATTCTTGGACGAGATTGGCGACATCGGCCAGGACACCCAGGTCCAACTCCTCCGGGCCATGGAATACCACCGCATCAAGCGCATCGGCAGCTCCCACGAACTCCAGATCGATATGAGGATTATCGCCGCAACCAACCGCACCGTGCCGGAACTCCAGACCCGGTTCCGGCCCGACTTCTATGGGCGGCTGGTCCAGCACTGCATACCCGTGCCCTCGCTACGCGAACGCTGGGAAAACGAGCCAGCGGACAACGTCGAAGCTGACATCGAAGAGACCGCCTGCTACATCATCCAGGCCATGAACGCCAACCCCCGGCACAAGCGCTCCCTCGGAATCGAACACACCGCGGTGAAATTCATCCGCCAGGTGGTCCAGCAGCACATTGACGGCAGCAACACACTGCTCGACGGCAACGTCCGCACGCTCCGCAATATCATCGAGCGTGCCTACGAACGTGCTCAGTATGACGGCAGTTCCGAAATCGGCCTCGGCCACGTCATGCCGGCACTCGGCATGGCCCGACTCCTCAGCGCCCAGACCGCTGCCACCCAGACACCGCCGCCCGGCACACCGGACCGGGCATTTCTACCCGCCTCCGGCCAACCCCCAACACCGGACGACAAGCCGCTTCAAACCAGCGTTGGCACACTCAACCTTGAAGCCATCGAATGTCAGGCGATCAAGGAAGCCCTTCGGAAGACCAACAACAACCAAACCCATGCCGCCGAACTGCTTGGTATCCACCGCGACACACTGCGCCGCAAGATGACTGAGCACAAGCTGTAGACGTCCCTGCTGCCGTAAAATGCGGCAGCAAAATCAAGCCCGCACAACACACGGCTGCATCGACACATTAAGCGGCCTCTATTTAAAGCATTGTAAGGTAGTATCTTAGGCAGAATGCGCTGCAAGCGCACAAATTGGCGCGATAATTGCACGTTTGCTGACGACATGCTGGGATGGTAAGTGGGTCCTAAGAGCTAGACCGAGCCAAGCTGAGGTTCTCTCTATTGGAGGGTTTCGTCCATGAGTCCCCTCCTCACCAGTCAACACTCTCGACGGGGACTGACAAAGAACGCGGCGCACCAGTGCCTGTGGTGCGCCGCGCCTCCTTTCTTTGCGCGCCGCCACGCGGCGGCTTTCCCAGCCGGGCAGCAGTTCTGTCATCACATTACTCGACTCCCAAAGCACGGTCTGGCCGAGAGGAATGCGTCTTAACGCGCAGGCAGTGAAGGGGCCGTCTGCGGGTTGACTCGTGGTCAACCAAGATTGGACCGACGTTGTAAGAACCACTTTTGGGTGAGCTTTGGCGGGACATTCCAAGCGCCTGACCGGTGATGAATCGCGGACCGCCGGCCTCGCAGCGGCGGCGTGCCCGGGAACCGGGCTCGCCAGGGCGAACAGCCCGACCGACCCGAATCCTTGACCCGCCTCGAATCTGCCAATAAGATGAGCGGCCATGAGGATGCTCGTTGTGAACTGGCGCTGCACGAAGAACCCGCTGGCGGGCGGGGCAGAGGTCTATTTTCAGGAAATCTTCTCGCGTATTGTCGCGCGCGGGCACCAGGTAACGCTGCTCTGTGAGCGGTTTCGCGGGTCTGAGCCGGAGGAGTTCCTCGGTGGCATCCGCGCTATCCGTGTCGGCGGCAAGTTCACGTTCAACTTCACGGCCGCGCGCCAAGTCGGCCGCCTTGCCGAAGTCCTGAACGCGGACATCGTGATTGACGACTTGAACAAGATTCCCTTTTACTCGCCGTGGCACACGAAGCGGCCGGTGCTCGCGATTCTCATGCACCTCTTCCGCGGCAGCATCTTCAAAGAAGCCCTGCCGCCGCTGGCCGCGTACGTCTGGCTGACCGAGACTATGATTCCCTGGGCGTACAAACGGTGCCGGTTCGCGGTGCTCTCGGAGAGTTCGAAGAAGGACGTGGTCAGGCTCGGGATTCCGGCGGAGCGGATCGGCGTGATTCCGCCCGGCACCGACCTGCAGTTCTTCAAGCCCCTCGTCCCCAGCCCCCAACCCCTCATCCCCATCGTCCTCCACGTCGGTCGCCTCAAACGGTACAAGGCAACCGACCATCTATTGCAGGCGGCGCGGGTGCTCATGGACAATGGCTGCAACTTCGAGGTCATCATCGTCGGCACCGGCGACGACGAGCCGCGGTTGAAAACGATCTCGCACAAACTCGGGCTCGATGATCGGGTGCAGTTCGCCGGGTTCGTGTCTGAGGCAGAGAAACTCCGCCGGTATCAGGAGGCCACGGTGCTCACCGAGAACTCCGTCAAGGAAGGCTGGGGCCTGATTGTGCTCGAGGCCAATGCCTGCGGGACCCCGGTCGTGGTGGCCCGCTCGCCCGGGTTGGTGGATTCATCCCGCGACGGCGTGAACGGCCTGATGTATGACTACGGCGACGTGCCGGCGCTGGCCGAAAAACTGGAGCGACTGCTGACCGACGAGGCGTTGCGCACCCGGCTCGGGCAGCAGGCAATCGAGTGGGCAAAGCAATGGACGTGGGGCGGCGCAGCGGAGGCGATGGAGCGAACGATTGAGGAGACTATCTCCGAAGCCACGAACCAGAAGCAAGGACAAGGATAGCCAATGAGCGAAATCCCGTCACCAGCACCCGCGCTCGATGTACAGGCGGTGGTGAAGAACTTCCGGCGCGGCCGCGGACTGAAGAAGAAGATCACGCGCGCGGTGGATGGCGCGACGCTGACGCTGCCGAGGGGCGAACTGTTCGGGCTGCTGGGCCCGAATGGCGCCGGCAAGACCACGCTCGTGCGCTGCATCGCGACCCTCCTGATTCCCGACGCCGGGACCATCAAGGTGCTCGGGCATGACGCTTTCAAGGACTCGCTTTTCTGCCGCCAGCGCATCGGGCTCTTGACCTCGGGCGAGCGGACGCTCTACTGGAAACTCTCGGCCCGTGACAACCTGAACTTCTTCGCCGCGCTTTACGGGCTGACCGGCAAGGCCCGGGACAAGCGGATTGACTACCTGATTGAGCTGCTGGGTTTGAAAGACGTGGAGCGCGAACGGCTTGAGCGCTACTCATCGGGCATGAAACAGAAAGTGAGCCTGGCCCGCGCGATTCTCCACAACCCGGACCTCATCCTGCTCGACGAGCCGTCGCTCGGGCTCGACCCGCAGTTCGCCCGCTTCATCCGCAAGTTCATCAAAGAGGAGCTGAACCGGAAGCAGGGCAAGACGATTCTTCTGACCACGCACTACATGGACGAGGCGGACGAACTCTGCCAGCGGATTGCCTTCATCAATAAGGGCAAGATCATCGACGTGAAAACGCCGGAGCAGTACAAGCGCGACATTCCGCACACCGAAGTGCTTGTAATCCGCTGCCAGGGCCAGCCTGACACCGCGCCGATCCAAGCCCTGCCCGGGGTCGAGCGTATCGCGTCCGAGTTCAAGGACGGCGTGACCACGCTCAAGGTCGTGGCGCCGCGGGCCGAAACGGTGTTGTCCGAGGTCATCGAACTCCTGCGCAAAGGCGGTCGGATTCTGGGTATCGACATAAAGCAGCCGACGCTCGAAGACGTGTTTCTGTACGTGACCGGCACGTCGCTCGGCGCGGACACGAGCGAACAGAAACCCGAAGTCCAATGAGCTTCGCCGCGACCGCGTACGTCATCCGGGCCGAGATGGTCAAGACGATTCGCATTTACTTCTCCTACCCGGTTATCATCGTGTTCTGGGCAATCTTCCCGGTGCTCTGGGTTTTTCCCTTCCTGTTCCAGGGCAAGGCGCTGGTCGGCCCGGGCCAGAGCGCGGCGTTCCAGCAACTCACCGGCTCGGGCAACTACATGGCCTTCATTCTCATCGGCGCGATGGTGTCAAACTTCGTCTTCTCCGGTCTCTGGGGCGTCGGCAACAGCCTGCGCGAGGAGACCTACTGGGGCACGATGGAATACATCATCGCCTCGCCCACGCACCCGCTGGTCATCCTTGTCGGCAAGACCCTGACCGAGGCCGCGATAACGACGTGTATCGTGGCGCTGCAGGCAACGCTCATCAGTTTCCTGCCGTTCGGTATCGCGTTCACGGTCGCCAAGGTCCTGCCGGTGCTGCTGCTCGTCGGCCTGTTGATGCTCGGGTTCTACGGCTTCGCTATAGCTTTTGCCGGGTTCACTCTGCTCATCAAAGAAGTCCACGGCTGGGTCCACACGCTCGAATGGGTCTTCTTCCTGTTCTCGCCCATCCGCTACCCGGTGCAGGTGAATGTCATCACCGCGTTCGTCAGCAAGCTGATTCCCCTGACCTGGGCGCTGATCGCCATCCGCGGCATCATCATGCTCAACCAGCGCGACGTCGGCATCTGGAAGATCGCCGGCGTGCTGCTCGGGATGGACGCGGTATTGCTCGTCGGCGGCTACCTCACCTTCGTCGCGCTCGAGCGCAAGACCCGCAGGGACGGAACGGTCGGGATGCACTGATGGCAGAGGGTTCAAGGGTTCAAGGGTTCAAGGGTTCAGGCACCAGAACCCCGGAACCCCGGAACCCCCGAACCCTTCCGCTCGCCCGCCTGCGCCACTACGCGCTCGCGGTGTGGGCCGAGAACATCAAAGAGTGGAAGCTCGAACTGACCTACCCGCTCGATTTCCTCCGCAGCCTGATTGACCCGGTCGTCTACCTGCTGCCTTACGTGCTCTATGGGATTGCGCTGGTGGGCGGACGGTACTCCCCGAACCTGCAGAAACTCGTTGGCACGAGCGACATCGTCAGCTTCATCACCATCGGCTATGTCTTTATCGGGTTCATGAACATGGCGTTGTGGGCGATGGGCTTCAGCCTGCGCAAAGAGCAGATGTATGGCACACTGGAGGCGGTCTTCGCCGCGCCGGTGCCGCGCTGGGTCTTCACGATGGGCATGTCAATGCACTCGATACTGCACCAGTTCCTCATGATTGCGGTGCAATTGATCTTCATCACCGCGGTCTTCAGTCTCAAGGTCAACCCGGCCGGGCTGCTGCCTTCACTCGCGATGATTGGCCTGATGCTGGTTGCGCTCTACGGCATCGGCATGATAATGGCCAGCACGACGCTCATCTTCAAACAGGGCTGGCTCATATCCGAGGCGCTCGGCAGCCTGCTGATGGTGGTGACGCCGATTGCCTACCCGCTCGCGGTCCTGCCGGTGTTCATGCAGAAGACCGCGCTCACGGTCCCGACGACCTATGGCATCCTGGCCGCCCGGCACTTCCTGCTGGGCGAGCAGATGGGATTCTCGGTCGGGACCGCGTTCCTGCGCGTCGCGGTACTGTGCGTGGCGTGGGTCGTGTTCGGCCTGGTCGTCTTTGCCCTGATTGACCGTTATACCCGCCGCAGCGGGACGCTGAGCCATTACTGATGAGGCAGGGTTCAAGGGTCCAAGGGTCCCGGGGTTCAGGTTCCCGAACCCCGGTACTGTCCGACAGGGGCCGCTGCGGCCAGCCCCCGAACTCCAGAACCCCGGAACCCCAGAACCCCCGAACCCCTCCTCTCGGCATCACCATGGGCGACCCGGCCGGCATCGGGCCGGAGATTGCCCTGAAGGCACTATCCCACATACCGCGTCTGCCCTGCCGCGTGTTCGGGTTCCCGGGCGTGTTCGAGCGCGAGCAGTCGCGGCTTGGCACTAAGGTTGACCTCGCGTGCGTCGAGGACGTCGTCGGGCGGCTCGGCGCTTTCAAGACGGGCCGTGCCCAGCGGAACTGCGGCGCGGCCGCCCTTGCCTGCCTCGAAGCCGGCGCGCAGGAACTCGGAGCGGGTCGCGTGTCCGCGCTCGTAACTGCTCCGGTGTCGAAAGAGGCCCTGCGCATGGCCGGCTTCCGCTGGCCGGGACAGACCGAGTTTCTGGCGGAACGGCTGGGGGCTGGCCGCCACGCGATGCTGGCATGGACCCCGTGCTTCAAAGCCATCTTCGTCACAATTCACCTGCCGCTGGCACGCGTCGCCCGCCGCATCACCGCGCCGGCCGTGGCCGAAAAGGCCGGGATGCTGGACCGTTTCCTGCGCGACTCCGGCGTGACGCGACCGCGAATCTGCGTCATGGCATTCAATCCGCACGCGGCTGAATTCAGCCTTGGCGAAGAGCGCCGCATTGCCGAAGGTGTCGCCCGCGCCAGACGCTCGGGTATCAACGCAGTCGGCCCCATACCCGCCGACGCCGCCATTGCTGGATTGTCTCAAGTCCGCACTTTGTCCTTTGGACTTCGTACTTTGTCCTTGGCGTATGACGGCTATGTTGCCATGTACCACGACCAGGCGATGATTCCGGCCAAGCTGCTGGGCCGCGGCTCGGGGGTCAATGTAACGCTTGGACTCGGCCGCGTCCGCACCTCGCCCCTGCATGGCGTGGCGTTCGACATAGCGGGGCAAGGCACTGCCTCGCCCGGGTCCATGCTCGCCGCAATCCGGCTGGCGCGACACCTTTGTCTGCGCTGATACTTACTAGGTTTTCAGGAGAAACAAAAATAGAGGCGGGGACGGCCGGGGTGGAACTCAAGCGGCTGTTGATTTGACTACCTCATAGAATAGGTCATCCTAGTGAGCTAGCGGAGGTTGAGATGCTCTTTGCCGCCTGACAAACCGTCACCCGCCTCACCAGTCAAGTAATCAATTATACCCACCCGGCCCAGTCTGTAAAGTCTTTTGTGTTGGTTCCTGACGGGACCGGACTCTTGTCAGAATCCGGCGTCGGCCCGGTCCTGGCCCGAGAACTTGTCCTGGTACCGGCGCCAGGCTTCTTGGCGGTTGCGCTCCATTTCTTCAACCGCGGCCTGAGATTCCTCGTTGCGACCGAGGAACAGGAGCGAGTCGGCCAGGGTTATGTAGGCCGCCTGGTCGTGGGGGTTAAGCTGGGCTGCCCGGCGGCAGGCATCAATCGCCCGGCGATAGTCGCCGCGCTCAAAGTAGAGAGACCCCAGCAGCCCGAATGTCTCGTGGCTCTCCGGGTCCAGCCGGTTTGCGGCCTCAGCCGCGGCGATTGCCTGATCCAACTGCCCGGCCTCGCGGTGCAGGTTGGAAAGCCGCACCCGCACATCCGGGTCGTCAGGGTTGCGGCTGGCCAGTGTTTCAAGAGCGGCCCGGGCTTCGCGCCGCATGTGGAAGTACTCGTAGAAGCCGCTGGTCAGTTCCGGCTCATTGCCGAACCGCTGTTTGATGGTCTCGTAGCTGTCCAGGGCTTCATCGGTCCTCCCCAGCCGGTTGAGGCAGTCCATCAGGTAGAAGTGGGCAGCGGGTTCCTCCGGCTCTTCGGTCATCGCCTGGCTGAACTCGCTGGCCGCTTCCTCAATCATGCCGTCCAGGTAGTAGTCGCGGCCCAGGCGCTCGTGGGGATTCTCGGTGCTCGGGTCAATCGCCTTTGCCCGCGCATACTCGACCAGCGCGCTCTGATACTCGCCGCTCATGGCATAGGCGATGCCCAGCGAGACTCGGGCCCGGACATTGTCCGGGTCGAGCTCAAGCGCCCGCAGGAACGCAGTCACGCCCTTCTCGTCTTCGCCCGAATACTCATGCAGGATGCCGAGCCCGATCTGGATGTCGAGTTCACCCGGCAGCAACCGGAGCGCCTGGTTGAACAGGTCCTCGGCCCGGGAGAAATTGGAGAGATAAAGATAGCGAACCGCCTCGCACGCAACCGTGTACGGATGCCGGGGGTCGACCTCAAGCGCGTGAGCGCACACGTCATCAAGGGTATCTTCCTCGGAGAGCAGGTCGGCGCAGAGCGCGGCCAGGTAGTGGATGTGCAGGTTGGTCGGCGCCAGGTGCAGCGCCTCGAGCAGCAGCTCCAGCGCTTCGTCCTCGTCTTCCCGGTAGAATGCCGCACGGGCCAGCCGGAACAGGTGAGATGCCGAATGAACGCGGCCGGGCTCGGCCGCCGCGTGCCGGTTCGACTGCCGGTCACGGTGCCGGCGGGGACTGGGAACCGATTCCACTGTTAATTCTAATACGTTTCCGGCCGTTTGGCAACGATTTAGCGGGCACGGTCGAAGTCAGAAGCTAGAAGTCAGATTGCAGAAGTCAGAAGTAACGGACGGCGGTGTACGGGATACGGTTCACGGTGTACGGTGGGCGGGCTAGCGACGGAAGAGGGCGTGGAGCGGTTTCAGGACGCCGAACAGGTACAGCACGACGATGAGCAGCGTGTAGCCGGTGGCGGCAATCAGGCTCAGCGCGAGCCGGCGCTTGAAGCCCGGCGGAGAATTGCCGGAGGCGATGCCGGCGGTGCCCTGCGCCATGAGCAGGATGCCGGCGATGTTGGTCAGCCAGTAGCCGAGAATCATCGCCGGCGCGAACAGACGGTGCGAGGCAAGGCTGACAAGGCTGGCGAAGAGCCACGCGAGCGGCAGGTTGATGAAGGCGTCGTTCCACCAGGACAGCGGAGACAGCAGATAGCCGATGAAGGCGACGATGCCGGCGGCAAGCCTGCGGGCCATGCACTTACGTTAGGGCGGGAAACCGCGCCGGTCAAGTTTCTTGACAAGGCAGCCGGCAGCGGACAGAACCACAGCCCCTCGCAGGAGGAGAACCATGAATGGAACGCGTCATTTCCGAGCTTTCGCGTTGCCGGTCCTTGCCGTCGCCATCAACTGCACCGCAACGAACTGCAACCGCCGCTGGTTCCGCCGCGTTCGTCGTGGCCCTGAACGAGCACAACCTGCGGGCAAGCCCGAAGATGACATCGGCCCAGGTAATTGGTTTGATGCGCCTGGCCGAACCGGCCGTGCGTCGCGCCAGCCCGCGGGTCGCAGACGGACTTAATTGGTTCTGCGACTACGTTTCAGACAACCGCTAGCCGCGCCGGCACAGCCAGGCAGGCCGCCGGATGACGGCTTACCGCGGGCAACAACAATCGGGCGGGCATGGTGCCCGCCCGAATCTTCGCCGGAGCCGACTATCCCGTCAGGACGATTCTGGCCGCCGACTTTCCTCCGACGGGCCGTATGAAATAGACGCCGGGCGCAAGTCCGCGGAGGTTGTTCGCGCCGGGGCGGAGCGACATGACGGCACGGCCGGTCAGGTCGAAGAGAGAAGAGTGAAGGGTGAAGTGAGAAAGCGGAAGGAAGAGGATGTTCCGCACGACCGTCGGCAGCGCCTTTGCCATTTCCACTTGTGACTTTGTCCCTTCCTCTATACCATACGGCTCGCCCAGGTCGTCCAGGACCTTGCGGGCCAGCACGCGGGCCTCGGACTCGACCGTGTAGTAGAACGGGAACCCGAAGCAGACGACCGAGCCGGCAGAAAGGCTCTGGGGACAGTCCCCGTGCGGGGACAGTCCCCCCAGCCAGCGGATGCCGACCGGTTTGTCCTGGAAACTGTCGCCCGCGGCGGAGTTGAACGTCAGCACGGTCTCGGCGTCGCGCGGGTAGAGCACGTCGGCATAGGGCAGCCTGCCGGCAAACGACGCGTAGAGCTTGGTCGAGTCGATGAAGACGCCGGGGTAGCCGGACTGTCCGGTCGCGCCGACCAGGTTCATTTCCTCGCACTGGCCGGCACCATCAAGGTGCAGGTCGTCGTAGGGAAGTCCGCCCGCAGCGAACGTGAACGGGTAGCGGCCGCCGCCCATGATGCCGAGTATCGGCTTCCAGCCGACCAGCCAGAGCCGGCCGCCCTGCTCCAGGTAGTTGGCCAGGCCCGGCGCCGCCGGATGGACTCGCTGCTGAGAGTAATCGTCGGCATGCCAGACCACGGTCGAGAACGGGCCGACGTCGCCGGCCAGCGGAATGCTGTCGGTCGCCACGTTCCAGTCGCGAAAGCGCGTTCCGCCGAGCAGCGCGTGGTAGAACGCGTCCTGCTGGGCGTCGCTCGGGCTGCCGCGCTGGCCCGAGCCGTCGCGGGTTTCGTCAACGAGCAGGATGCCGTGGTCAAGGGTAACCGGCTTGCCGCGGACCTCGGCCGAGCGCGGGCTTTCGTTCGCGCTTGAGTCAACCGCGGTGACGACGTAGTAGTACATGGTGTCCGACAGCAGGCAGGAATCGCGGAAGACCGAGTCGGTGACGGGCGCCGGGTTGAGTTTGGCATACCCCCCGCCGGAGACGGTGGAGCGGTAGACGTTGTACCCGGCAAGGTCGAGTTCGATGCCGCGTAACCACGAGAGCGACATTCCGAAAGGCAAAGGCAGCGCAATGACGCCGCGCGGCGCCAGCGGCACCGCGCCCGGAATCGCACTCTGCTCCGGGGCCGGGCCGCTCTCGTGGCCGGCCAAGTCGAGCGCGAGAATCGTCGCGTAGTAGCGCGTGCCGTTCACCAGCCCGCTGATGCGCTGACGCGATACACGCCCGACTGAGAGCGAGTCGGTATAGGTGCCCGACGCCGTCCCCCACAGCAGCCGGTACCCGGCCAGGTCCGGCTCCGTGTTCTCCTGCCAGGTGGCCTCAAGCGCGCCGCCGGTTCCCGCGTCCCAGAGCCGGAAGCTGTCCGGCGCGTCCGGCGACATCGCCAGGGTGACCAGCCCGGCGATGCCCATCTTCGCGACTTCGGCGGCCAGCGGCATCGAAAGGTGGCCGATGGTATCCGCGGTCGTGTGGTAGTACGGATAGAAATCGCCGTACTCCGCGCCCGCGGTCGCCGCGTAGCCGTACGCGTGGAACGAAAGTTGGTCGCTGCCATAGGAGCCGACGATAACGTCGTGCTCGATGGTCGTGTACAGCTCGGCCATATGGCCTTCCATCTGCGCGAGCCCGTACGAAGGCGTGTCGCAGAAGATGGACACGCCGAACCTGCCGCCGGGCCAGGCAATCATATCGAAGTTGAGGACGCCGGTGATGTCGGCGTTGATGCTGCGCATCGCCTCGGCATAGTGGAAGCTGCCGACCAGCCCCTGCTCCTCGCCAGGGAAGGCGATGAACTTCACGGTCTGGTCGAGTTCCTCAGACGCCAGGACACGGGCGGCCTCGATGGCCATAACCGTGCCCGACGCATTGTCCTCCGCGCCGGGCGCGAGGTTGTCCGGGTCCTCGGAGGTTGCGTCCATGTGGCCGCAGACGATGGCGATCTTCTCCGGGTTACGGTGGCCGACGATGGTGCCGACGACGTTCCGCGCCGTTGTGCCCCACACTTCGAACGTGTCGAGCTCGACCGAGTCTAGGCCCAGCGCGGTGAAGTAGTCGAACACGTACTGCTCGGCCGCACGGCAGCTCTCGGCCAGCGAGTAGCGGGTACGGAAGTCCTGCAGCCGCTGAATCTGCTTCCGAATCGAGTCGGGGGAGACGCGGGCGAGGAGCCGCTCGATGAGCGTATCGGCATCGGGGCTGAGCGGAAAAGAACGCTCGGGCGCGAGCCACAGATCGTGCGGCTTATCCGGCAGAAGCTGAAGCTCACCGCCGAGGCGCGATACCTCATCCGCCTCAGCTTGCGAGAGTTGCATCAGCAGCGTGTTTCCGTCCTGCCAGAGCACCCGGCCCGGCCATTGCGACTGCGTGCGCAACGTGCGCACCAGGTACGCGGTCTTGCCCGGGTCGAGCGCGACCTCGACAATAGACGACTGCGGAATAAGGGCTGGAGAAGGCGCGGCGAGAACATAGCCCTCGGTACGCGCATACTCCATCACGCCCGCCTGCGCAAGCTGCTCCAACGCGGCTCTTCCCGACGCAGGCACAACCGCAATCCGACTCGGCGCGGCATAGCCGGCCACCGCCAGGACGACCAAGAGAAAGCAGCAAAACATCTTTGTGTGCATGGTCAAGTCTCAGTCAGCGCGGCGGCGCTGTCAAGCGCGGGGCGCAGGTCCAAGCCCCACGCTACAAGCCGCAAGCCGCAAACTCCGGACACTCGACCACTGGGCCACAGCTTCTCACCATCCACAACGTGGCCGGGCAGACGGTTCTCAACCGATTTGCTGAGGAATCTTCACGAGAGGCCCACGTGCTGAGCGCGAGTGACCAGTATCCAGTTTGCAGTGGCGGATAGCGGTTAGCAGGTCGCTTGTGGCGGGCGGCGGTCAGTCCGGCTTGCGGTCGAAGTAGTTCGTGTCGTCGGCCACTTCGCGCCCGTCTTCAAAGATGTGCGCGGTCCAGTAATCGGCCCAGTGCATGAGCAGGGTGAGCGGTTCTTCGTTCTGGGCGGCCGGTTCGTTCTCGGCGACGTACTGGCCGTCGTGGTAGCAGATGGCCTGGGCCTCAGCGTCGGACAGCGGCAGGTACTTGCCGACGAGGTAGAGGCTGCGAACCGCGAGGCCCATCGCGGTGACGCCCGGGTTCCATTTATACATGATTCCCCGGTTCTTCTTCTCCCATTCGTTCTCATTCGGCAGGTAGAGCGGCTTGCCCGGCGTCCCGACTTTGCCCGTGTCGTGGAGCAGGCCGACGATGACGCAACTCTCTTCGGAAATCTCCGGGGCCAGCGTCGCGCGAAGCCGGAGCAGGGTCTCGGCCACGCCGACGCTGTGTTTCAAGAGCCCGCTCTCTTCGCAGAGGTGGAACCGCGTGCTGGCCGGGCTCGTAAGCCACGACGTTTCCTTTTCCAGGAACCGGATGAACTCGTCGAACGGCTGCCGGCGCTTCACCACCTTGGCCTTCAGGGCCTCGTAACGCTTCATCAGACCTTTATCCATGCGACCATCCTACCACTAAGACACCAAGAGACAAAACCTCCGGTCCGCGGCCGCGCTGTCCGACAGGGGCCATCGAGGCCAAGTCAGAATGCAGAAGCGAGAGAGTAGAATGCAGAACCGCGGAACCTCTGACTTCTGAAGTCTGCCTTCTGGTTTCTGCCTTCGCCCGCACCAAAGGATCGCTATGCCTTTGTGGTTGGTCCTGCCCCAAAAGCGGCTCGCTGCCGCAATGACGCGGCAGCGAGTCGTAGAAGTACGCTAGGACTACTTCTTTTTCTTGGCTGTCTTCTTCGCCTTCTTCTTCGCTGGCATGTATCCTCCTTTGGTTAGGATTTCGCCCGCGCAAGACCAAGTCTCCGCGAGCACGTTACGGAGCGGACAATTGTATATAGCGAAAGCGGCGGGAGTCTCATTAAAGCGACCCACGAACACGGGGTCTCACAGTCCATCGCAGAAAGAATACGGAGAACGAAATGAATGTCAAACGATTTCTGCTGATGTTCGACGGTTCGCGCCCGACGCATCACGCGCGAAACGTGGCGGAGAACGGCGGCGGCTGTCACTCGGCGCCCAGCCGCGCGGTTTCGAAGCGGTTCCTGGAAGACCGGCGCTGCCAGCGCACAATGCCCGCTTTCGGCGCGAGCCAGAAGTCCATCAGGTACGGCTCGGCCGCGTGAATCCGGATTCGGAAGCAGTTCCGGAACCGGCCGGCCGGCACCGCGACGTCTTCGCGGGCCATCACCTCAAACGAAACCGAGTGCTCGGCGTCGCCGTACCAGAATGCGTCTTTGCGCAGCGGCAGTTCGAGCAACCTGACCCAGCCCGGGGTCGGTTCCAGCCCATCAAGGTGCGCGGCGGGCAACACCAGCACCGCGTCCCGGGTCTTGCGGAAGAAGAACGACAGGTACGGTTTGTCGTCCCGCGTGAGGGTCACTTCACATACTTTGCCGATACCCGCCTCGATCCCTGAGCCGCTGACCGCAATCGCGTACATCCGGCTTTCCGTCTCGACCGTGTCGGTTTGGGCGACCTTGCACCCGGTTGCCGCGTAGCGCCGAACCTGCCCGTCGTTGAGCGGGAAGTAGTCCGGCTTGCGGCAGGCGAGGACCGACAGGATGCCGAACGCCAGCACCACGACCGGGCGTCCGATTCTCTCGCGCGTCATCGGTGATTGATTATGAGCGCCGAGACCGGAGAAGCAACCTATGCGCTTGACTTCGGAGAAGGGCGGTCTATATTGGCTGCGTCCATGATTCGCGAACCGTTCAGCCGCTTCAACCGGCACTACGACCGGTTCATGGTGAAGTACGTTGACTACCAGGGCTGGGTCGACTACGTCGTGCGCATCTTCGGCCATTTCCACTCCGACCCGAAGACCATTCTCGACCTCGCCTGCGGCACCGGTATCCCGACCATCATGCTGGCCCGGCGCGGGTGCCGGCTGACCGGCGTTGACCGCTCGCCCGAGATGCTGGCCATGCTGGAGTCGAAGCGTGGGGACCTGCCGATTACGACGGTCCGCGCCGACATGCGCGAGTTCAGCGTGCCCGAACCGCTTGAGGCGGCCATCTGCCTTTACGACAGCATGAACTACCTGCTGACCGAGGATGACCTGGTCCGGTGTTTCCGAAGCGTGCGGGCAGCGGTCATGGCCGGGGGGTTCTTTGTCTTTGATATGAACACGGTATTCGGCCTGGCCGAGCACTGGGGCACGAAGACGACTGCCCGCGAGGTCGGTGACATCTACTCCATCTGGCAGAACAGCTTCGACCCGGAAACCCGCGTCTCGACACTGCACCTGACTTTCTGGGAGCAGCCGGAGCCGGGAAAGGCGGGCGAGCGGTTTGAGGAGATTCACCAGGAGCGGGCGTACTCCCCCGCGGAGGTCGAGCACTGCCTCAAGTCCGCTGGGTTTACCGAAGTTCATTTCTTCCAGCATGGCTCCTTCATCGAGCCGGGGCCGAACACGACGAGGATGATGGTGGTGGCGCGCTAGGAGCGGACGAAGTCAGAAGTCAGAAGCTAGATATCAGAAGTCAGAATTGCGGGACGGAACCGTTTTGACTTGGCCAAAGACTGGGACTAGAATGGCGGGCTCACATGCAATTCATCGCTGACCTTCATATCCACTCCCGGTTTTCCCGCGCCACGAGCCGCGACATGGACATTCCGGCGATTGCAGCCATGGCGAAGACCAAGGGCATCAAGCTGGTCGCCACCGGCGACTTCACCCACCCCGAGTACTTCAAGTCGCTGAAGCAGAACCTGAAGCCGACCGGCACCGGCCTGTTCACTCACGACGGCACGTACTTCATGCTCAACGTCGAACTGAACGGTATCTACAGCGCCGGCGGCAAGCTGCGCCGGATTCACAACATGGTCTTCGTCCCCAGCTTCGAGACCGCGGAACGATTGTCCGCCTGGCTCGACGGATACGGCAAGCTCGCCTCCGACGGCCGGCCTACGCTCGGGCTGTCGAGCCGGGACCTGCTGGCGAAACTGCTTGACATCGACCCGCGCGCGTTCCTCGTGCCCGCACACATCTGGACCCCGTGGTTCTCGCTCTACGGCTCGAACTCGGGGTTCGACTCGATTGAGGAGTGCTTCGGCGACCTGAGCAAGGAGATCTTCGCGGTCGAAACCGGGCTTTCGAGCGACCCGCCGATGAACTGGCGGCTGTCCGCGCTGGATAACCGCACGCTCATCTCCAACTCCGACGCCCATTCTCCGGGCCGCCTCGGCCGCGAGGCCAACGTCTTTGACTGCGAACTGTCCTATGATGCCATCCGCAATGTCCTGAAGACAAAGGACCGGAAACGTTTCCTCTATACAATTGAGTTCTTCCCTGAGGAAGGCAAGTACCACTACGACGGCCACCGGGCCTGCGGGGTGAGCTTTGCCCCGGCCCAGTCGCTCGTGAACGACAACCTTTGCCCGGGCTGCGGCCGGCAGCTTACCATCGGTGTGCTCCACCGGGTAGAGCAACTGGCCGACCGGAAGCCCGAAGAGGTACCGACCGACATGATTCCTTTCCGGCACCTGGTTCCGCTTGAGGAAGTCATCGGCGAGGCTCTGGGCGTGGGCCGGGACACCGTGCAGGTGCACAAGTTATACGAAGCGCTGGTCCAGGCGCTGGGCAGCGAGTTCGAGGTGCTCATCAACGCGCCGATACCCGACATCGCACAGAACTCGAACGAGAGAGTCGGGCTCGGCATCGAGCGGATGCGCCGGGGAGAGGTGCAGGCAACCGCGGGCTACGACGGCGTGTTCGGGGTAATCCAGGTCCTGCCTGGCGCCGCGCCGAGCCCGGCGGCCCGCCCCGGCGAGCCGGGACAGCAGATGGGACTGTTCTAGCAGTTGTGAATAGTGAACTATGAATTGTGAAAGCGGCTTCGGGATCTTTTCACTATTCACCACTCTCTATTCACTATTCTCCTCATGAAGACATTGTGGGCTCCGTGGCGGGCCGAGTACATCTATTGCGCCGGCGGCCAGAACTCCGCCAACCGGCGGCATTGCCTGTTCTGCAATCTGCACAAGGCGAAGGACGATGCGCAGAAGTTGATACTGTACCGCGGCCGACGCGCCTTCGTCGTGATGAACCGGTTTCCTTACAACAACGGCCACGTGATGGTTGCGCCGATTCGGCACACCGCAACCCTCGAGACGCTCAGCCCCGAAGAGAGTGCGGAGCTGTTCGGGCTGATGCAGCGGTCGCTTTCGGTGCTGCGCCGGGCGCTCCGGCCACAAGGGTTCAACGTCGGCGCGAACCTCGGCCGGGTGGCGGGCGCCGGAGTCATCGGGCACGTGCACGTCCACGTCGTGCCGCGCTGGCTCGGGGACGTCAACTTCATGCCGCTCTTGGCCGAGACCAAGGTCATCAGCGAGCACCTGACCGAGACCTACGAAAGACTGAGAAAGGGCTTTGCCGAAAGGCGGAAGGCTAAAGGATGAAGGCGGAGGGGGGAGCCGGGCCGCGGTCCTTCCCGGTTCGTCCTTTGTCCCTCATCCTTCATCTTTGTGTACTGGTGGTGAAATGCCCGGAGATGTCGGATGATTAAGGCGATAGTGTTCGATGTCGATAACACCCTGGTTGATTTCACCAAGTGGAAGAACGCGGCGGTGGACGCGGCGATCGTCGCGATGATTGACGCCGGGCTCGACCTGACCCCGGAGCAGGCGCACGAGAAGATATACGAGGTCTACGAACGAAAGGGAATCGAGTACCAGGAAGTGTTCGACGACTTCCTGGTCGAGGTCCTGGGGCACATTGACCATCGGGTTCTCGCGGCCGGCATCGTATCTTACCGCCGCGCGCGGGAAGGCGCGCTGGTCGCCTATCCCCACGTCAATCTCGCGCTACTGCGGCTGTTCCGCATGCGCCTGAAGCTTGCGGTCGTGTCGGACGCGCCCCGGCTGCCGGTCTGGATGAGGCTTGTCCAACTCGGCGTGGACAATTTCTTCGACGTCGTGGTCACGTTCGACGACACTGGCGTCAGAAAGCCCGCGCCGGAGCCGTTCCGGAAGGCACTGGAGCTGCTGCAGGTAAGGCCGGACGAAGCGGTCATGGTTGGCGACTGGGCCGAACGCGACATCATCGGCGCCAAGGAACTCGGCATGCACACGGTCTTTGCCAGGTACGGCGACACGTTCGGCACAAAGGTGTCGGGCGCGGACTTTGAGATAGGCGATGTGCTGGAACTGATTCCCATCATCGAGAGACTGAACGGCGGCGGAAGTCAGATGTGAGATGTTAGAAGTACGGACCGGGAAGAACCGAAGCTGGATGTAAGACGTAAGACGTAAGATGTGAGATGTTAGAAGCCAGAAGGCCGGGAAAGGATATTGGCGGCAGGCTGCTCGAGTTCGCGACGGCAGTGCTGGCTCTATCAAACCGCATGGGACGCACCGCCTCGGGCCGATACCTAGCAAACCAGCTTGTCCGCGCCTCGTGCTCAGCCGGCGCAAACTACCAAGAATCCCGGGGTGCGGAAAGCCGTGCAGACTTCGTCCACAAGATGCACATCGTCCTCAAGGAGCTTCGTGAGGCACATTACTGGCTCACGCTGGTCGAACGTTCCCGTCTCGTGACCGGCGAGGACGTTACGTCACTTGTCAGCGAAGCCAACGAACTGGTCAGCATACTAGTGAGGGCGCTCGTGACCGCCAAGTCGAAGGGTGCGACTTCTGACATCTAACGTCTTACATCTCTTTTCTTACTTCTCCTGAATGGCCATCTTCGGAGTCGGAATCGACCTAGTGAGTGTCGGCCGGCTGAGAGCGGTTATTGAGCGTTACCCGGAACGGTTTCGCGCCCGCATCTTCACCCGCACCGAAACCGAATTCTGCGAGACCCTTGGCGACAAGTACCCGTCATACGCGGGACGGTTTGCGGCCAAGGAAGCGTTCTCCAAGGCTCTCGGTACCGGCCTGCGCGGGGCGATCGGCTGGAATGAAATCGAGGTGCTGGACAACGAAAAGACCCGCCCGACGATTCGCGCAACCGGCCGCGCCGCCGTGATTCTAGCAGGCAGGAAAGTCCATCTGAGTATCTCCCACCTGTCCGATTACGCCACCGCCATCGTCGTCATCGAAGACTAGTCCGCCCGCGCCGCCAGTTGACAGTTCTGTGTTTCCTACTATTCTACACGCGCCATGGCTAAGAAACCACCGAAGGCCTCAAAGCGGGCCAAGACCGTACCGAAGCCCAAGAACCGGGATGGGAATTCACCAGCAAGACAGAAGGGCACTGGGGACAGTCCCCATGCGGGGACAGTCCCCGACACGAGGGCGAAGGCCGAGCCCGGCAAGGGCCGGGAACTGCTGATTGTCGAGTCGCCGACCAAGGCGCGGACAATCGCCAAGCTGCTCGCCGGCAAGATGCACGTGCTTTCGTCACGGGGACACATTGCCGACTTGCCCAAGTCCCGGCTCGGAGTTGACGTCGAGCACGGGTTCGAGCCGGACTATATCCGAATCAGGGGCAAAGCGCCAGTAATCAACGAACTCAAAGCTGCGGCCAAGCATGCAAAGGCCATCTACGTCGCGTGCGACCCGGACCGCGAGGGCGAGGCAATCGCCTATTCAGTGGCGTTCGAAATCCGCAACGGCAGCCCGGTGAAGCGCGTGCTGCTGTACGAGATTACCCCGAAGGGCATCAAGGAGGCGTTCGCGGCCCCGGGCGAGATTGACATGAACAAGGTCTATTCGCACCGGGCACGCCGGGTCCTCGACCGGCTGGTCGGCTACCTTGTCTCGCCGCTGCTGTGGAAAATCGTGCGCGGCGGGCTGTCGGCCGGCCGGGTGCAGACCGTAGCGCTTCGCATCCTCGTTGACCGCGAGCGTGAAATACAGGCGTTCAAGCCTGAAGAATTCTGGTCGGTCAAGGCGCTGTTCGCCAAGACCGCTGGCGCAGCGTTCGAAGCCCAGTTGGCGAAAGTCAGGGGTGAGGATTTCAAGATCCGCAGCGCGGCCGAGATGGAGGCGGTAAAGCAGGGCTGCGCCGTCGCTTCGTTCAGCGTCAGCGACGTCAAGCAGCGTGAGCGGGCAAGAAGGCCCCTGCCGCCTTTCATCACCGCGAGCATGCAGCAGGACGCGGTGCAGCGCCTCGGCTTCCCGGCCCGCAAGGCGATGCAGGTCGCGCAGCAGTTGTTCGAGGGTATCGACCTTGAGAAGGAGACCGCGGGTATCATCACCTATCCGCGTACCGACTCGTTCCGCGTTGCCGATGCCTTTGTGCGCGACACACGACAGTTCGTGGCCGACAACTACGGCCCGGAATTCCTGCCCGAGAAGCCACGGCACTATCCCGACAAGAAGAGTGCCCAGGGCGCACACGAAGCAATCCGGCCGACCCGGATTGACCGGACCCCGGACTCGGTGAAGCAGTTCCTGACCCCGGAGCAGTTCCGGCTCTACGACCTGGTCTACCGCCGGTTCCTGGCCAGCCAGATGGCCGATACCGTTTACTCTCTGACCGAAGTCCAGGTTACGGGCGGCGACTACCTTTTCAAGGCTGATGCCCTGAAGTGCAAGTTCTCCGGGTTCGAACATGTCTACGGCGACCCCGACAAGGAGAAGACGCTGCCCGCGCTTGAATCGGGCGAGTCGGTCACGCTCGCCGAGTTCCGGCCCGAGCAGAAGTTCACCCAGCCGCCGCCCCGCTACACCGAGGCGACGCTCATCAAACGGTTGGAAATCAACTCCATTGGCCGGCCTTCGACCTATGCGACCATCGTCTCGACCCTGTTCGACCGGAAGTATGCGGAACGGAAGGAAGGCAGGCTGCATCCGACCGAGCTCGGGATTCTGGTCAATGACGTCCTGATACCGAACTTCGCCACCGTCTTCGAGATTGGCTTCACGCGCGAGATGGAGAAGGAACTCGACCTGATAGAAGAGGGCGCGGAGAAGTGGCAGGACGTCATCAAACGGTTCTACCAGCCGTTCAAAGAGGACCTGGATAAGGTCTCGGAGGGCGCGGCCGGCATCAAGGAGGAGTTGAGTCCGAAGCTGGACGAGTTGTGCCCGACGTGCGGGGCGAACCTGGTCGAGAAATGGGGCCGCTACGGCAAGTTCATCGCCTGCTCGCGCTATCCCGAATGCAAGTACATCAAGAAGACTCCGCCCCGGCTGCTCGACGAGAAATGTCCGCAGTGCGACAAGCCGCTGGCCGAGCGGTCGGGCCGCTTCGGCTTGTTCAAGGCCTGCTCCGGCTACCCGGACTGCAAGTATATAAAGAAGGAAGAAGCGGGGCCGGACATGAAGCCCGGCGAGGCGTGCCCGCAATGCGGCAAGCCGCTGGCAGAGAAGCGGGGTCGGTTCGGAATGTTCGTCGGCTGCACCGGCTATCCCGACTGCCGGTTCATGGTCCGCGGCAAGCGGCCGGAACCGAAGGTACTGGACGAGAAATGCCCCAAGTGCGGGAAGAACCTGGTTGAGCGCAAAGGCCGGTTCGGACCGTTTGTGGCTTGCCCCGGCTATCCCAAGTGCAAGTACATCAAGAAGACAGAGAAGCCGAAGGCGCCGATTGCCGGGGAAGCCGGAGAATGAAACCTGGGAACCGATATGGAATCGACCACAGAGGTCACGGAGAACGCAGAGTTGGGTGAAGGCCTAAGTCCGCTCCGTACCCTCCCACTCTCTGTGCGCTCTGTAGTTCTTCGTCGGATTTCGGGATGAGAGCGGTCCGCAACGGCGCGTACTACCAGTTGCGGCTGATGCCGGGTGAGGAGATTATCTCGACGCTGGCCGACTTTGTCGGGCGCAAGCGCATCAAGTCCGGATTCCTGACCGCAATCGGCGCGGCCGAGGATATCACGCTGGGGTGTTTTGACCCGAAGACGCGCGCCTATCACAAGCGGACGTTCAAGGGCGACCACGAGGTCGCAGCCCTGGTCGGCAACGTGGCGTGGGACGGCAGGAACCCGTTGTGCCACATTCACGCGGTCATCAGCACGCCTCGGCTCACGACCTACGCCGGCCACCTCTTCTCCGGCAAAGTTACGGTTACGCTGGAGGTTGCGCTGGTTCCCGGCGCCCGTCGTCTCGGCCGCCGGCCCGACTCGTTTTCGGGACTCAAGCTCCTGCACCTGCCCGCGCCAAGGCCCGCCTGAATTTGACTTTGGCGGGCTGATTGATACACTGCTACGCTAGGAGTGCGGTTAGCAGTTGCCAAGAACGGCCTGCCTTGCAGGCCGGAATCCTTAAGGAGGAAACTGATGGCGCTGATAGACGATGTCAAGAACATCATAGTCGAACAGTTGCACGTGACGCCTGAGAAAGTCACCGAGAGCGCTCATTTCGTCGACGACCTGGGTGCGGACTCGCTCGATATCGTCGAGCTGGTCATGGCCTTCGAGGAGAAGTTCGCGGTCGAGATTCCGGACGAGGACTCGCAGCAACTGGTGACCGTCGGCAAGGCCGCCGAGTACCTGCAGAAGAAGCTGGCCGAAAAGAAGTAGTCGGGACCCCCTGACCCTGAACTGCCAATGAGCAACCAGAGTGGTCGCCGGCGGGTAGTAGTCACCGGCATGGGAGTGGTCACGCCCATCGGTAACGACGTCCCGACATTCTGGCAGGGCCTTGTCGCCGGCAAGAGCGGCGCGGCCCGACTCGCCTCGTTTGACACCTCAGACCTTGAGGTGCAGATTGGCGCCCAGGTCAAAGGGTTCGAGCCGACCCAGCGCCTGGACCCGAAACTGGTGAAGCGGACCGACCGGTTCACCCAACTCGGCCTCTGGGCAGCGGACGAGGCGGTCAGGGACTCGAAAATCGACTTCGCGAAAGAAGACCGGAGCCGGATCGGCGTGATTACCGGTTGCGGCATGGGCGGCATCCAGTCCTGGGAGGCCCAGTTTACCCAGTTCCTCGCAAAGGGACCACGGCGCGTGTCCCCATTGCTGGTCCCAATGATGATTCCGGACATGGCCTGCGGCCAGATCGCCATCGCCTACGGCCTGCGTGGCCCGAACTACGACATAACCTCGGCCTGCGCGTCCGCCGCTCACGCGACCGGCAGCGCATTCCGCCACATCATGCACGGCGACGCCGACGTGATGGTCGCCGGCGGTGGCGAGGCTGCGATTTCGAGATTCACCATCGCCGGATTCTGCAATATGGGCGCGCTCTCCAAGCGGAACTCGGAACCGGAAAAGGCCTCCCGGCCGTTTGACCGGGACCGGGACGGGTTCGTGATGGGCGAGGGCGCCGGCATATTCGTCCTCGAGGAACTTGAGCACGCCCACCGGCGCGGAGCCCAGATTCACTGCGAGCTGGCCGGGTATGGGGCGACGGCTGATGCGTACCACATCACTGCTCCGGACCCGGATGCGATGGGGGCAATCCTGGTGATGCGGGAGGCGATTGCCGAGGCCGGGTTGCGGTCCGAGGACATCGACTACGTCAACGCCCACGGCACGTCGACTCCCTTGAACGACGCGTCCGAGGTAAAGGCACTGTACGCCGTCTTCGGCGACCACGCGAAGCAGCTCGCCGTTAACTCGACCAAGTCCATGATCGGACACGGGCTTGGAGCGGCGGGGGCGATGGAGCTGGCGGCGATGGTGCTGCAGGTGAAGCATCAGCGGGTGCATGCGACCGTGAACTTTGACTCCCCGGATGACGGGGTGGAGCTTGATTTCGTGAAGGGAGTGGCGCGCGACTGCCGGATTCGGGCCGCGCTGTCCAACTCGTTCGGATTCGGCGGGCACAACGCCTGCCTGCTGGTGAAGACCTGGCAGTGAACATCACAGTCTGCATCAAGCAGGTTCCGTCAACCGAAACTAAAATCCGGGTTAACACTCAGACCGGGTTCGTTGATGCCACCGAGAGCGAATGGGTCATCAATCCCTACGACGAATACGCGCTTGAGACGGCACTGCGGCTCAGGGAGAAGGCCGGTGCCGGGACAGTCACCGTTGTTTCGCTCGGTCCGGAGCGGGTGAAGACCGCGCTCCGAACCGCTTTGGCCATGGGCGCGGACAGTGCGGTGCAGCTCTCCGCCCCGGAGTTCGACGGCATTGATGCTCTGGCCGTGGGCCGACTACTGGCCGCAGCCGTAAGGCATCAGCCGTTCAACCTGGTCCTCTGCGGCAAACAGGCGGTCGACGACGACCTCGCTGCCGTGCCGCCGGCAATCGCCCATTTCCTCGGGATTCCGCACGTCTCGGTCGTGGCCGAGCTCGTGGCCGACTTCGCATCGGGCAGCATCGTGGCCCGGCGCGAAGTCGAAGGCGCAACCGAGGTTGTTCACGCCCGGGTTCCGTGCCTGGTGACGATGCAGAAGGGTCAGTACGAACCGCGCTACCCGACCCTCAAGGGGATGATGGCTTCGAAGAAGAAGGAAATACCGGTGCTGGCCGCGGCCGAACTGGGAATCGACCCGGCATCACTGACCCGGCGCATTACGTACATCGAAGACCGGCTGCCGCCCGGCCGCAAGCCGGGGCGGGTACTCGAGGGCGAGCCGGAACAGGTCGTGCCTGAACTGGTGCGGCTGCTACGCGAAGAAGCAAAGGTCCTATAAACCAATGACCCACGACGAGAAGGAGAAAGCAGAAATGACGAATGACCAGACTCGACCCCGGTTCGCACTTCGCCATTTCCCCTTTCCCCTTTGCCCCCGTCCCCGGTCAGTGATCAGGAATCGGGAACTGGCCATTCGCCATTTCCCGCAGGGATGATTCTCCATGTTTGACAGAAAACTCTCGCAGGACCGACTGCTCGTTGGAATCGGCGGCAACATGGGCTCCGGCAAATCCACGGTCGCCAGCGAACTCAAGCGCTATGGCGCGAAGATCATCGACGCGGACGAGATGGGTTGGTCAATCCTCGCCAAAGGCACGGACGAGTACCGGCGCCTGGTCAAGGCTTTCGGCCGCGGGATTCTGACCAAGGGCGGCAACATGGACCGTCGGGCTTTGGGCAAGCTGGCGTTCGCCAGCAAGGCGAACCTGAACAAGCTGAACGCGATCGTCCACCCCGCCCTGCTCGAGCGCGTGCGCAAGGAGATTGACCGGAACCGGAAAGGCCTCGTGGTCGTTGACGCGGCGCTGCTGTTCGCCTGGGGCATGGACAAAGAGGTGGACGTCGCAATTCTGGTCACGGCTTCGGACCGACTGAAGATCAAGCGGATGACCGACGCCGGCGTGCCCGAGGACCAGACCCTGGCCCGCCTGAAGCTCCAGCCGCCGGACGCGAAAATCTGGCGCAAGGCCGACTTCGTGCTTGAAAACCGTGGTTCATTTGCCGAGCTGCGCCGGAAGTGCCGCGCGCTCTGGAATTTCTTCTACAGCGCGAAGTTTCAGAGTTTCAAGGCCGCCCGTCGACCCTAGCGGGCCGGACACGGTACCCGCGCTCGCCGGACGGCAATGAAGCTTAACCAAGTCCCGCTCAAGGAAATCGAGTGCGCCGGTCCGGTGATGCGGGCCAGCACGCCATACATTCTCGAGTACGACGAAGTCGCCTCACTCGCTGAAGACCTGTTCGAGACCTACCGCGCCAAGATCAATCAGGCCGCGTACCGGCTCGGCCCCCGGCAGCGGGAATCGAACGCGGAAAGCTACGCCCTGCTGGGTCGTGACCGCGAACTCGGCCGCTTCCACGTCGTTTACGACATCGAGGAGACCAGGCTGGCGCTTGAGTTGAACGAAGACGAAGCCGACAAGTTCTACCGCCTGATGCGCGAGCAGCGCATCATCACCCCGGACCTCGGTTTCATTCGTCGCGTGATGTCGGGCAACCTGGCCGAGACCGTTGCCGCCGTGCTCTGGCAGATCGGCGCAATCAAAGTCACGCTGGGCGACCTGCGTCCGTTGTTCAAAGTCGACGAGGGCAGAAACTACAGCCCGATCTACATCGACGTCAAGGGCCTCGCCAGCTACCCGGCGGTGAACGACTTCGTGCTCTCTTCGGCGGCCCTGCTTGTCCGTAACCTCGATTTCGACGTCGTCTGCGGAATCGAGTCAGGCTCGATCGCCATCGCCGCGGTCATGGCCCAGAAACTGGCCCGGCCGATGTTCTATGCCCGGCGCACGCGGCGCTACCCCGAGGCCAGTCCGTTCGAGGGAATCAAGAGCCACGAACTCTTTCGCAAGCGGGTGCTGCTCGTTGACGACACCCTGGTCCACGGCTGGACCAAGACCCGCGTAATCCGGGAAATCCGGGAATGGGGCGGCAGGGTTGAAGCCTGCTTTGTCATCTTTGACCGACAGCAGCAGGGCAGCACGGACCTGGAGCAGGCCGGCGTGAAGCTTGATTCTCTCACGAACCGCGACGCCGCGCTGTCCCTGAAGATTCCCCGCGAAATCAGCTTCCTGACCAACGACGAGTATGAGGAAGTCACCCGCTACTTCTCGGACCCCCGTGCGTGGCATGCGGCGCGCGGCCACACCTTCCACGAACCGGCGCCGCTGGACTGAGCACCGGCTGCGGCCCGTTTCCGGGCCGGCAGCCCGCGACCCGGAAGCCGGCATGGAACCGCCAAGGACGCCAAGACCGCCAAGATGCGAAGGAAAGAAGGGAAACAGCGAAGTGGGGATCCAGACGCCAAGAGAACTCTGTCACTGACAACTGCAAACTGGAAACTGGAAACTCGCGCGCGGCGCGCTGCCTACCTTGACAGCGGGCCATCTCCGGTCATTATGTTGTTGAGGAAACCATGCCCGTGATGAGCCCAGACGCCACACCCGCGACCCGCGGAGGGAACCATGTTGTGGAATTACAGCTGTCCTGACTGCCACCGGCCGACTTCGGCCGATTGGCGAGTGCGCGAAAGCGAGGCTGTCTGCCGCCTGTGCGCACGGACCCACTACCCGCCTACGCCGCACGAAGACCGGTATGCCTACGTTGACAGCGAGCAGTGGCCCAAGGAGATGGAAGAAGCGGTTGTCGCGCTGCGGGGTACGATCTGCTGCGTGCCCGGTTGCTACCGTGAGCGCGCGACGCTGGTGCACCGCCAGTCGCTTACGGCCGGTGGCCGGACATCGGTGGACAACCTGATGCCGATGTGCGAACGTCACGCCGCGTCGAAGGGCGACAAGAACTACGACGAGTGGCTGGTGGCGGCATGCCAGGAAGACGCCGACATGAAACGGGGCGAGCCGAAGTTCGAGCTAACGATAACATCCCGCCCCGCTGCTCCGGACATACCGTCGGCCGACTTCAGCGCGCCGGCCGGTCTCATGCTGCCGTTGGCTGCGGCCCAAACCCCACGGCCGCCGAAGGCTGCGCGGCCGACCGCCCAGCCGCTGGCCGAACTGAAGCTCGCAGTTCCCTTTCTGCGCGGTCCGACCGGCAAGGTCGTATTCGACTATGACTGGGAAACGAAGAAGAGTGGCCGGTGCCACGTGTTCCTGCTGGCCTGGCCCCGGGATGACGAACCCGACATTTCGCAACTCGGCGGCCCGAAATACGCCGGTATCTCGATAGCGAAGGACCATCTCGGCGTCAGCAACGAGAAAGGCAACGCGCAGTTGGAACTGCCGCTGCCCGGATTGCCGGGCGGCCGCTGGGTCGCGGCCGTCGCGCTGCTCGACGAGGGCTGCGAATTCCAGTTCACCGAGTACGCCCTAGCCGCCACGAGCTGATTCACCGGAGGAGAATAGTGAATGGTGAAGTGAGAATTGTGAAACCCGAATCCGTCTTTCACTATTCACCATTCACAACTCACCATTCCTGAGTCCGACGCGGGCAGCGCCGCTAGTCTCGAAACAGGGTGCGAGTCGCTTCGATGATGGCGTTCGACGAAACCTCGCGCTGATCGCCGGTCGCCAGGTCTTTCAGTGAGTAGACGCCTTTGGCCAACTCATCCGGCCCGATGATGATGCAGCATGCCGCCTGGGCCGCATCCGCCGACTTGAACTGTCCCTTGACCTTGCGCGCGTCGTAGTCGACCCGCGCGGCGACGCCTTCCGTCCGCAGACGGTCCGCGAGGTCTTGCGCCGCATCCCGCTCGGCCTCGGTCAACCAGACGACAAACGTGATGTGCCGGCGCGCCGGCACGAGCGCGACCGGCGCGGCGAGCATCGTCCGCTCCAGCCCGATGGCGACACCCACCCCGGGCGTATCCGGTCCGCCGAACTCCCCAACCAGATAGTCGTAGCGGCCGCCGCCGCCGAGGCTGTCCTGCGCGCCGAGTGACGCCGAGATGTACTCAAACGTCGTCCGGTTGTAGTAGTCGAGCCCGCGCACCAGGCGGTCGTTGGCCTCATGGCGCAGGCCGCGCCGGTTCAACGCGGACAGGACCTGCTCGTGATGACGTTCGCAGCCCGGGCACAGATGCTGCCGGGGCGTGGGTGCATCCTGCACCGCCAGCCGGCAGGCCTCAACCTTGCAGTCGAAGACCCGGAGGGGATTCCGT
>Ga0315284_10002285_pt1 | contig 27512 bp, 24 predicted proteins | sample YL17G09_16_MG_FD_203696 | JGI IMG/M metagenome (GOLD analysis project Ga0315284, IMG submission 203696) | Sediment microbial communities from Yellowstone Lake, YNP, Wyoming, USA - YL17G09_16 | ecosystem: Environmental > Aquatic > Freshwater > Lake > Sediment | place: USA: Wyoming | collected...
GCCAACCTCAAGCACACCCACATCGTCACCGTCTACGACGTGGGAGTGGAGGGTGACTATCATTACATGGCCATGGAGTTCATTGAGGGGACCTCGCTCCAGGAACGGTTGCGCTCCGGCCAGGCTTTCACCCTGGATGAGGTGGTGGACGTCGTTTCGCAGGTCGGCGCGGCCCTGGATTACGCCCACCAGCGGGGCTTTATCCACCGCGACATCAAGCCGGCCAACATTTTGATTGACACGTCGGGCCGGGCCGTGTTGACCGACTTTGGGATCGTCAAAGCGCTCAGCGAAAGCGGCGTGACGTCGGCGTTGACCCAGGCGGGCACCATCGTCGGCACGCCCCAGTACATGAGCCCGGAGCAGGTCAAAGATGAGCCGCTGGACCATCGCTCTGACCTGTATTCGCTGGGGATCGTGTGTTTCGAGATGCTCAGCGGGCAGGTGCCCTTCGACGGCACGACCACCCACGCCATCCTTTACGCACAGGTCAACACCCCGCCTCCCCCATTGCGCAAGTTTGCGGGCCTGGAGGTGCCGGCCCCGGTGGAGGCGGCCATGAACAAGATGCTGGCCAAGGACCGCGATAGCCGCTACGACAGCGCGGGCGAGTTTGCCCGCGACCTGACCCAGGCAGTGGCCGGCGTATGGCCGGCTGGCATCGGCGGGGAGACGGCCGTCGTGGGCCACATGGGCAGCGGTACGGCGGTGGCAGGCGGGGCAGCGGGCGGGGTGACTGTGCCGGCGACGAAGCAGCCGGCGGGGCCACCCACGCCGCCGCCAGCGGCGTGGCAGCCGGTGGGACTTCCCGCGCCGCCGCCGACCCTCGCGCCGGCCCGTCGCCGTCGCTCGCCCCTGGTGCTGGAGGTGGGAATTGCGGCAGGGATCGTGCTGGTCCTGGGTGCGGTGGCAGCGGCGCTGCTGCTGAGCAGGTGGCTGCCGCTGAGGGATGCCCAGGAAGCGTTGGCCGCCGGCGATTATGCCCGGGCGGTCGAGGGGTTTAACCAGGCCCTGGAGCGCAATCCCGACCATGAGCAGGCCATCGAGGGACTGTTGGAGGCCGCGGACAACCTCTTTCAGGCCGGGCAGTTCGACGCGGCGATCGCGGCCTACGAGAGGGTGGAGCGGGTGAAACCGGACGAGGCCAGAGTGCTGCAGGGCCTGGGGCAGGCTTACGAGGCCAAAGGGGAATGGGAGCAGGCGGCGGGCTGGTACGAGAAGTGGACGCAGGTGACGCCGGGAGATGCGAATGCCTTCCTGGCGCTGGGGAACGCTCAGTTCCACCTGGGAGCATACGAGAGGGCGGCGGCGACCTACGAGCGGGCCGCATCGCTGGGGGCCAGTTCGGCCGAGATGAACGTACACCTGGGCCTGGCGTACTTTGAATTGGCCCGGTATGATAAAGCCGCCGAGCGGCTGCAAGAGGAGGCCAGCCAGCATCCGGATGATTTTCAGTTGCAGCGTGCACTCGGCGTGTCGCTTTACGCTCAGGGCCAGACTGACCAGGCGATAGAGTACCTGAACAAAGCCGCCGCGCTCGGTGCAGGTCGTTCTGGCGACGAGTTGAGGGACGTGTACTATGTACTGGGCGGCTGTTACTTTGTGGAGCAGGGCTATGCGCAGGCCGCCAGTTTCTATGAGCAGGCCCAGGCGCTCGACCCCGAGGGCAAGTCCGCGTGGGCAGGCGAGGCCCGAAGCAATCTCAGCACGACCTACGTGGAGAACGCGATGAAGGACGTGCTCCTCGATTTGGATTTCTCCAACATCGTGACCGAGGGGGACAGGACGTATGCCATCGCCAGGACAGGGCAGAAGATGCTGGTTGAAGGGCCTATGCGTTGGCAAACGGGGCTGACGCCGGATAGTCAAGCGCTTTTCATGGAGCAAGGGACGTGGAACTATATAATCAACCCATCCTTTGAGCTGCAGGATTCTGATAATACACTTTTCGGCTGGTCGCCAATACGTGGGAACCCTGGCGTGGTCACTCAAAGTGACGAGCATGCTCGGTTTGGAGGGTGGTCTGCTCGACAGGAAGGTTATCAAGGGCTGTCTCAACCCTTGACGAATCGCCCGATGTCTGTGTGGACTATAAGTGCCTATGTGTGGATCGCCGACAATACTGATGTGGATGACCTGTCGGTGCGGGTCTATTCAGGGGATGAGTTGGTCGCTATAGCCACTGCGGACAAGAACAGGGTGGGAGAATGGCAGCGCCTGATGGCCACGACGCAAGATGTCATTACGCCGACTCGAGTGTTCTTGGGGCAAGATGGAGTGAATCTGGGTGAAGGCTCGGTGGTGTACTGGGACGGCGTTCAATTCGAACGGTTGGGCTATGCGACCACGTATGCCGATGGAGATCAGGGGGTCGGCTATCGCTGGGAAGGGACACCTCACCAGAGTACCAGCCGGCGGATGACGTCTGTGGTGCGGGGCGACCCTGGGGATAGCGTATCCATACCGCAGGGCACGTTGCTGTTGTGGATTAGTCCGACTCTGCCTTACGACACTGATGTCTCATCGCGGTTGGAGAACATGTACTTTTTCGATACGTCATCTGGCGGTGGACGAATGTCCCTTGCTCAGTCAGTCTATGTTCCTGGTAATATCGTTCTGATGCCCAATCGAGATCGTGATGCAGAGGTAAGCATCACCGGAACCTTGACGGCAGACGTGTGGGCGACCGGAAAGTGGCACATGTTGGCGGCAACTTATGATCAGCCCGAGGGGCAATTGGCGCTTTACGTTGATGGTGTACCTCTGGCTTCGGTCAACACCGGCTGGGGCACACCGCTTGCATGGGATGAATTCCTCCTGGGCAGTGCCAATAATGGGCAAGCCGGCGCTAATGCCTGGTATGGATCGTTTACCACCTTCTCACGTGCGTTGCGTCCGGCCGAGATTGCTGTGCTGTACAATGCCAAGTTCCCCTAAGGAGACTTGTGGTTTACTGAAAGAGCCCAGGGATTGTATTTGACTATAGGTTGTAGGCAGTGAATGAGCATTGTTACAGAGACGGGGGAGAAAGATGATAAGGACCATTGCTATGCAGTCTTTTGCTAACATGTATGCGTCTCTGTCTGTGAAACAGCGAAAACGCCTAGAGGAGAAAGTCCAGGAGTATATCAAGGCCCTGGACCAGGCCATTGCTCAAATCCTATCGCCCACTATAGGGAGATCGGAGGATCAGTTCCTGATCACTGACGAACTCATTCCACTGTACGGGGTAGGGCCAAGCCCGGAAGAGGCGATGGCGGATTACCGTTCTGTGGTCGTTGAGTACTACGAAAGTCTGGAAGAAGATACCGAAGAGTTGGGACGTTCTCTCCGAGAACAGTTAGAGGTGCTTCGCCGGGTCTTTTCCCTCGTAGAGAAGGTATCTTAGCCATGCCCGTATCTGCTCGCAAGATGGATCGCATCCTGGTGAATGTCTTGGGCTTTGAACGCCGCATGGGTAGGCACCAGATTTACATCCTCAGGATTGGGGGAAAACAAGTCGCCCGGACGCTGATCTCCCACGGGGTGCAGGAGATTGGAGATAATTTGATGTCTGTGATGGCCCGGCAGATGGGCGTTACGTTTTCCCAACTTAAGAAAATCGTCGCTGGCGAGATGGGGCGTGAGGAATATTACTGTCTGCTGGAAGAGCAAGACCGCACCGATTAGGTAGATATAGGATGGCGGGGGTGGAGCCAACTGGGTCTCAAGCGACTGACCGAGGTGTGGGTCGTGGTGGAGGGGGCCGGCGTGGAGGATGAGGTCTGCTGTCAGGCCGGCGGGCTGGTTATGGGGAGGCAAAGAGACAGGAAGACGGCGAGGCGCCTGTGGTGGGCAGGGATGGCATTAGCGTTGGTGTCGGCGTTGGGGCTCTGGGTGAGGTCCCGTGGCCTGAGCCTCTACCATCAGGAGCGCGGCGTCCACCTGCTGGCGCAGGCGTTGATGACGGAGGGGCGTGAGGTGGGAGGAAACGCCTGGCTCCTGCTCCCCGAACCCCTGACCGATGCGGAAGCCCGGGCACTGGCAGAGCAGGCCGCTGCCCGTTTCCGGGCTGCCTTCGCCGACGACCCGGCCAGTGCCCAGGCCCACCACTGGCTGGGGTGGACCCTCTTGCTCCTAGACAAGCCGGGGGAGGCGGCGGAGGTCTTCTCCGTATACGTCCGCCTGCGGCCCGACAACCCCATGGGCTGGTGGGAACTGGGCGTGGCCTACGAGTGGATGGCACAGAGACTGAAGGAGGCAGTCTATTGGGTGCTCTTTGCCGAAGATGATCATTCCACTGCTGTGGCTACAATAGAAGCCCGCAGAGTGGCGACCGCTTCCTTGCTACAGGCGGAGGTAGAGACGCCAGGCGTGCCCATAGATACGCCATATTGCGAGCAAGGAGAGATGCCACGGTCCTGCTTCGTAGCTCCGATGAAGTGGGAGATGCCCGACGCACCGTTCGACACTACTCACGGCAAACCGGATGGACAGCCGCAAGAGTGGTGGCAGCCGGAGGAACCGGTGTGCCGGGCGGTGTTGTTTATGCACCCACCCTCGCGGGCCACCTTCCAGGTGACGCTGCCGGTGACCCCCACAGCGCTGGCCTTCTGGATAGGCATAGACCCGGCGGCGTGGAGCTGGATGAGGGACGGAGTGGTGTATAAGGCGTGGGTGGATGGGGAGCAGATCTTTGGGCATTACCTGACGGCAGAGGAGGCGCGGCAGGGCTGGTGGCCGGGGCAGGTGAACCTGATGGCCTGGGCGGGGCGGGAGGTGAGTCTGACGCTGGAAACGGACCCCGGCCCAGACTATTGCGGGCAGGGGGACTGGGCCGGCTGGGGGGAGGTGCGGCTGGTAGAGGCGGCAGAGGCTGCCTACGCCCTGGCCGACCCGGCTCGACGGATGGCCGCCGCCTGGGAGGCAGGCGACTTCACTGCGCAAGACTTCATCAACATCGGCGAGGAGACGCGGAAGGCGAAGCGGTATGAGGAGGCGCTGGGATGGTACGAGCGGGCATTGGTGCTCGCGCCGGACATGCAAAGTACGTATTTCTGTCTTCACTCTCTAGTTCTGGAGGCCCTCAAAGATCAGGAAGGTGCTGCGGCTGATTTAGAACAGGCCGTTTCCTTGGATACCGGATGGCTCGATCAGAAAATGCGTTTTGAGGCGTGGTTTAGATGGGGGAGGTGGTTGTATTCTCAGCAGAAGTTAGCGGAAGCTGAAATCGCGCTGCAGAAGGCAATCGAAATCTATCCTGAAGATAGCCAAGGTCTACAGCCCTTGCTTTCCGAGGCTTACCGCTTTCTTGGGCTTGCTCAGTGGGCTCAACAGAAGATGGACCTTGCTGTACACAATATGCGTCTGGCGGTCCAGTGGAATGACCAAAACGCCTGGGCACATATTCACTTCGGGAAGGCTTTGTACCTACAAGATCAAGAACAAGCTGAGGAGACAGAAAGAGAATTCGCCTATGCTCTTACCCTGCGTCCAGAGGATGTCAGCCTGTGGGTGAATTTGGTTCAATTCTGGCGTTGGGTGGATGAAGATAGCCGGGCTGATGACCTGTGTAGTCAGGCCAAAGACCGTATTGACCCTGACGCGCAATTAGAAGGGGCCTGTTCTCCGCCATGAATGATTACTCCAACCCTGCGATATATTGGGAAACCAGGCTGGCCGCTCGGTTTGATCTGGTCGGTGCAGGGTGTGCTGCCCTAGGCCCACGCTACAACGCCCGTATGTACCAGGTACGATTCCGCGCTCTTGAACGAGCGCTGGCTGCAGTGAATTACTCATTCAAAGGGAAGCGGGTTTTGGAGGTGGGATGTGGCACCGGGTCCTACGCTGACTACTGTGCTCGGCAAAGGGTTACAGATTACGTCGGCCTGGACATCACTTTGGTCAGTGTGACGACCCTTCGGCATCAGTATCCCCAGTTCACGTTCTTTCAGGCTGACGTGACGAAAGAGCCTATCGTCCTGGAGACAGTATTCGACATCGTCCTGGTTGCAGATGTGCTATTTCACATCGTAGATGAGGGGGATTTTCGTGTCGCTATGCGGAATATTTGCCGTTGGGTGGGACCCGGGGGGGTGCTCATCTTGTCAGATATTTTTCTCCCTGCCACGGTTCAGACAGCTTTGCACTGTCGTCATCGTGGCCTTAACGAGGAGTATGAACCACTCCTGGCTGCCTATGGGCTGAGTGTCGCTCATATTGAACCGATTTTTGCCATCTTGCACCCCCCGCTGCTGATTCCTGGGACTTCATTAGCCTGGCAGGGCTATGCCTGGCTGTGGCGATATGGCTGGCGACTGGCGAGGTGGTCGCTTGCAGATTGGGCTCTTCCCAGAGTGCTGAGCTGGCTGGACGAGCGTCTCTTTCTCCCCCGGCTGGGTGTATACGCTCCGAACAGCAAGTGGCTATTGGCGGTGAGACGTTGATGATAGGCAAGGCCTTGAAGGTCAATCTGGCTTACGCTATTGGCAGTGCCACTAACAGCGCTGCGCTTTTTCTCCTAGTCCCCTACCTGGTCAATGCCTTGACCCCTGGGGAGTACGGTGCCTGGTCGCTGTTGGAGATAGGGATATTATTGCTGAGTTGTTTTCTGTTGGCCGGCCTGGACGTTGGGTTGATGCGGGAGTATTGGTTGCTGGAAGGGGAGAAGGAGCGTGCCCGATTGGCGGGTACGGCGTTGATTGCAGCGGTGATATGGGGCGTGTTGCTGACCGGGCTGTTGGGAGCAGTCCTTTTTGTGGGAAGGTGGCATTGGGATTTCCCTGGAGCACCGTATACGCTGGGGGTGGCGTTGGGGATTGGCCTGCTAGAGGCAGTGTTCGCTCTCTTGCTCACGATTTTCCGTATTCGCGAAGAAGCCTTCACTTTCGTGGCTCTCTCCGTCGGAAGACTGGTGAGCGTTCTGGGCCTGTCTATTGGCCTGGTGCAGGTAGGAGGTGGGATAGCAGGAGCACTGGCGGGGCGATTATTGGCCAGCACTCTGAGCCTTGGCGTGGCCGTGGTACTGGGGCGGCATTATCTTGTCCTGAAACTGGACTGGGCCAGGCTGCGACGGATGGCCCGTTACGGGTTGCCGCTCCTGCCTGCCAACCTGGCTTCTTATGTGCTCTTCGCCTCTGATCGCTATGTCTTGCAGTATTTCTCCACGCTAGAGGTGGTGGGTATTTATACATTCGCTTATAAGGTCGCTACCACCTTGGACGTGCTGGTCACCAGGCCCTTTGCCCTGGATTGGGCACCACGCCGCTTCAAGATTGCGGCCCAGGCAGACGCTCCGCACAAGTATGCACAGGTGTTGCTGATCTATCTGTATGGCGGCGCATTGTTCAGTTTGGTGGTCCTGGCAGCCACACCAACCGTCTACGTATGGATCGCTCCTGCGCGCTACTGGGAGGGAATGCGCGTGGTTCCTGTTGTTCTAGCCGCCTATCTGATTTATGGTCTGAGTTATCCCCTCAATGTCGGTATTATGCTCAAGGATCAAACCCGGTATTTGCCGCTGATTGGATGGCTGGCGGCAGGCGTGTGCCTTGCCCTGAACCTGTGGCTGATTCCGAACTATGGCATACTGGGGGCTGCCTGGGCAACGCTCATCGCCTATGGAGTGTGGACGGGCGCCATCACCTGGGTTTCGCTGCGGCTGTACCCAATTGCTTACCCAGGCCGATCTATTCTGTGGTGTGTGCTAGGCACTTTTCTGGCGTATCTCTGGATTTGGGAGACCGGGCGGCTATGGGGCACAAGTGGAGCATTGTCGTCTCTGCTCGTCAGGTTAGGGGGAATATTGTTGATTTTTTCCGGTATAGGGTATATGTTCTGGGGAAGATGGATATGGCCTCAAGTATTGGGTAGCAACAAAAAAGCTATTACGGGTTCAGAAGAATGACCAAGGCGTTGATTCTTCTACTCTTCCTGGCACCCACGATTCAATACCGCGTGGAACTTGGCAAGTTTAGCTTTGCCCTGATGGAACCGGTCGTCTTATTGGTCTCGGCCATCTTGCTGGCTCACCAGATTGTGAGCCAGCGGCGGTTAGTGATCCTAAAGGACCCGCTGGTGTATCTATTTACAGGTATGGCCTTATGGGCTCTTATTATCCTCCCCTGGGCTCCCGACTGGCAGCATGGCTTGAGCGATGTGCGGGATTGGTTGATCCCCCTGGTTTCGTTTGTCGCTCTGATCTCCTCAATTCGACATCATTGGCGAAAATGGCTCGCTCTTTTCATTCTTCTGGCGACCATCAATGCGAGCGTGGGGATCTACCAGCATCTTGCAGAAGCCGCCGGACCTTTCGCCACTGAACTGGCTGCTTACAAGACCAGTTTCCTGCTTTCTCCCGAACAATCGCGACTGGCAATTGCTTCTCCTGCTATTGGCTTTTTCTCCCATCCTAATGGATTTGCGATGTATCTTTTCCTGGCGTTGTTGATCGTCCTGGGATGGACGATGAAAGGGTGGGGGCGTTGGACTAGGCTGTTTCTCGTATTGCTGCTTTCCGCGGCACTTTTCTGGACCTATGCCAAAGCGAGCCTGCTGGTGATGCCCTTTTCCATAGCGGGGTATTGGTTCATCCGACGCATAAAGTCTTGGGGACAGTTTTTGGTTGTGAGCGCAGGACTGGTTTTTTCGGCAGGGATGATTGCCTGGTTCATATCACAGCGAGTCCCCCTCCCTTATCTCGCAACGTTCTGGTGGCGGGTCAATCTATGGCAAACGGCTCTCAGGGTGATTCGGGATAGCCCTAAGATTTTGCTGGTGGGGAACGGGCTGGAGGCATTCGCGACCCAGGCCATCTATCCACAGCCTCATAGTCTTTATCTCTACTTGTTGCTTGCCTATGGCCTACCGGGGATAGGGTTAGTGCTGGGCATGGTTTGGTATCTGCTGGGGCGTGGGCGGGCAGCCCATCAGTGTCGATTGTTTCACCAGGAACCCGTTCTGAGTGGACTCTGGATAGGATTGATCGGTTATTTCGTGATTGGCCTGGTGGAATCCAATCTGATGGGGATCGAGAGCCGGATGATCTTCTCAATGATGGCCGCTTGTTTCATTGGCCTGCGGCGCGAGGTACGTACTGAATCTGAGGCAGTCATTATGGGCAGGGAGGCCGGCACTGATGCAAAAGGACCGATTACACGTCCTGTTTCTCTCTGAACTCTTTCCCAACCCTGCTTGGCCGGCCTTTGGCATTTTCGTTGAGCATCAGGCGTACCATCTCTCGCCACATTGCGACGTGACCGTGGTGGCTCCGGTGCGTGTCTTTCCACACCTACGCCTCTGGAAGCACGTCTTTGCCCCTCAGCGCTTTCGGGCTGAATGGCGAAAATGGCGGGCAGACCTGGCACAGATTCCATCACAGGGTGAAGTGAATGGGATGCCAGTTTTCTACCCACGCTACACGTCACCGCCCAGACAGGGGTTCCATGGCTTGTGGGGGTTCTTTGCCTATCCATGTCTGCGAGGTCAGTTGATGGCGTTGCACCGACGGTACAATTTTGACCTGGTCCACGCTCACTATGCGAGCCCGGGTGGAGTGATTGCCCTGTTGGCACGCTGGTGGATGAGGGTGCCGATTGTACTGAGCATCCACGGGGCCGATGTGACCTACACGGCAAAACAGAACTCTATCAGCGCAACTGTCGTCCGCTGGGTGTTTCGCAATGTGGAAGCCATTATTGCTAATAGCACCTGGACGGCTCGCCAGATTGTGCGTTACGGGGGAAATCCTGAGAAAGTGCGGATTGTGGGCCTAGGGGGGGATGTACCCAAGGAAACCTGTTGGGCGATTCCTTCTTCACAAGATAGTGTTGTATCCTTGCTTTCAGTAGGCTATTTGGAAGAACGCAAGGGACACGCTTACGTGCTGCGGGCCATTAAGCAGTTGCGAGATGAGGGGTATCGTCTTCGCTATACAATCGTGGGAGACGGTTCTAAGCGAGAATTGCTGGAGACTCTGGCTGAAACGTTAGATATAGCCGATATTGTCTCTTTTGAGGGGGATAAACCGCATTCGGAGGTCTGGCCCTACTTTGCCGGGTGCGACGTTTTCGTTCTACCCAGTTGGAATGAGGCGTTTGGGGTTGTCTACATTGAAGCGTTAGGTCTGGGCAAGCCTGTGGTGGGCTGTGAGGGGGAGGGCGGCCCCGACGATCTGAGATCTTTCGGTGACTGCATCGAACTAGTAAAGCCACGCAACGTGGAGAGCCTCGTGCAGGCCCTGAAACGCTTGTTGGATGATCCGGAACGGCGCCAACGGATGGGTGAGATTGGGCGCGAGATCGTGACTGAGCATTTTACCTGGGAGCGGAATGCGGCGAATACACTGGCGATCTATAAACAGGTGTTAGACTCGCGTCATGCGTAAGCAGCAAGGCTTTCTGTGTTGCGATGTAGAGCGCGACCGCTATAGCATAGACTGGCAAGGGTCGCTCGGACATGAGCATTGGCGCGGAGGTAGCCTTCTCGCCCCATGGCACGGCAGCAGCGGATGTGATCGGCTACGCTGGAGCCCTTCCTTTCGCCAGCGGCAGTTTTGACACGATCCTCTGTACGAAGGTTCTGGAGTACACTCGACAGATCTTTCTCCTGCTCGAGGCAAAGGATGTTCTCTCAGTCACAAAAGATTCTGATCATCCATAATCACTACCAGCAACCCGGTGGAGAGCAGGTCGCGGTTGAGGCACAGGTAGCCTTGCTAAGAGAGCGAGGACACCGGGTTGTTCTTTATGTCAAGGACAATGCGGTCATCGAGCACTACAGGCCAGGGCAAAGAGTTGCCTTTTTCCCTCGCACCCTGTTCTCTCAGGCGACTTGTCGTGAAATCCGTTCTCTTGTAGTGCACGAACGTCCGAGCCTGGCCCACGTCCATAATGTCTTTCCGCTCATCTCGCCTGCGGTCTACCGGGCGCTCAAGGATGCAGGAGTGCCCATTGTCCAAACAGTGCACAATTTCCGCTTCTTGTGTCCGAACGGGCTTTTTTATACGCACGGGCAAATCTGCGAGCGGTGCGAGTATGGCAATACACTCCACGCTGTGCGCCGGAAGTGCTATCGGAGCAGTTATGTCCTGAGTGCTCTCTATGCGCTTACCATTGGCCTGCACCGACGGTGGGGCACGTTTGGGATGATTGATCGCTTCATTGCACTCACCGAATTTACAGCCGCAAAGCTGGTGGAAAGTGGCCTGACGACGCGCGACAGGATCTCTGTGCTGGGCAATTTTCTGCCCGATCCACTCCCTGTACCCGGCTCCTTTGAAGCGCGGGAACCTTACATAATCTACCTGGGACGGCTGTCATCTGAGAAGGGCGTTGAGATTTTGCTGGAGGCGATGACCGGGTTGCCGAATCTGGGTTTGAAGGTCATGGGCGATGGGCCACAAGCTGAGGCGTTGCAGGTCATGGCATATCGGCGAAGGTTGCATCAGGTAGAATTCCTGGGACACGTGGTCGGGGAAGAAAAGTGGCGCCTGTTGCGACAGGCAATGGCAACGGTAGTGCCATCGGCCTGGTATGAAACTTTCTCCTTTGCAGTGCTAGAAAGCCTGGCTGTGGGCACCCCAGTGGTGGCCTCCAAATTAGGGAGCCTGCCTTATGTGGTTAAGGACGGCCAGAGTGGGCTGTTGTTCCATCCAGGCAATAGCCAAGACTTACAGCAGAAACTGGCTTGGCTGACTGCCAATCCTGCGAGGGCGTTGGAAATGGGGCGTTACGGGCGGCAAATGGTGAAGAAAGAATGGAGCGGAAACGCACACTGTATCAGATTAATGGGTATATATTCGGAGGTTGTCCATGCCAATGCCAGAGTACAAGCGCAGACAAATGGAATTCGAGGATAAGAACCGGCCGCGTTACAATTTAGAACCTGTTCGCCGGATCCCTGTCGAGCAATTCTATGCAGAACGGGAATACAGTCACGGCCTTGCGTTACTCCGCGAACTATTACCCTTGGAGAGTGTGAAAACAATCTTGGTCTGCGGCGTGGGCGCAGGTGCAGATTTGCACTACTGGCTTGCTCATTTGCCTCTTAAATGGTGTGTAGGTCTGGACTTTTCCATAGAGGCAATCAAGGCTTCGCAGCGGGTAATTTGCCTGAATGACCTGCCCGCGATTGTAGGCTTCGTTAAAGGTGACTTTGAATATATTCCGCTGAAGCGGAACAGTGTGGATTTGGGTATATTTGTGCATACATTACACCATGCACTAGATCCTAAACGAGGGTTTAGAGAACTATGGCGAGTGTCAAGAAAAGGAGTGCTATTGATTGAGCCTCTTGCCACTCCTATCACGCACCTATTTGCGCGTTTGGGAATTGCCAGGAATGTAGAAGAGGAAGGGAATAAGGTCATTCGTTTCGCTTTGCAGCAGTTACTCCAGTGGGCAGGGATGGAGTGTGGCGCTTACCAAAACCGCACTTACTTGTACTATTATCACCCGTTGATCTACCGGCGCTTGCTGCCAATTTTCGGCTCGCATCTAGGTCTACAGATGTTTAAGTTTCTTTATGGCATTTCGAACGCTCTTCTTATTCCGCTTCACTCAAAAATGGCGGCCGTGCTTTTGAAGACGGATGAATGATGGACGATCGACTGGCTTTTGTTACCAACATCTGTGCTCATTACCGGGTCAAAACCTTCGAGACGTTGGCCCGCTACCGCGATGTGGATTACTATTTCTTCTCTGTCGGGGATGAATGGTATTGGCAGCAACAACAAGGCGTGCGAGCCGGCGGTTTTCACTACGAGTATCTCCCCGGCTTTCGCGTGGGACGAACACGGATCACACCAACACTGCCCTGGAAGCTCTGGCGTGGAAACTACGACATTTATGTTAAGTGTATCAATGGGCGCTTTGCCTTGCCTGTCACGTACCTGGTGGCTCGGTTAAGACAGAAACCTTTCATCCTGTGGACCGGCATCTGGATGCGCCTACAAACACTGGCCCATCGTCTGTTTTTCCCTCTCACCCGATACATTTACCGGAACGCCGATGCCATTGTGGTCTATGGAGAACACGTAAAGCAGTACCTGGTGAGCGAAGGCGTGCCGGTCGAGCAGATTTTTGTGGCCGCCCATGCGGTGGACAATGATACCTACAACCGCGAGGTCTCGGAAGAAGAAATGATTGCTTTACGTCGAAAACTAGGAATTGCGTTGGGGCAAAAAGTGGTGCTCTACTTGGGCCGGCTAGAAGAGATGAAGGGGCTCTCCTATTTACTGGAAGCCTTTGCGTTAGTACAGCGGAATGATGCCGTACTGATTCTGGCCGGGACAGGTTCTGAGCGGTCACACCTAGAGCGACTCGTGCATGAAAAAGAGATATCTGACCGCGTGCGCTTTCCGGGCTACGTTCCGCCGGAGAAGACAGTTCCATACTATGCGGTCACCTGGGTGTACGTATTGCCCTCCGTTACTCTACCTGAAGGTAAGGAGCCCTGGGGCCTGGTGGTCAACGAGGCCTTCAACCAGGGTGTGCCGGTCATCGCCACAGATGCAGTGGGCGCAGCGGCGGGAGGGTTGGTACAGGATGGGATCAACGGCTTTGTGGTACCGGAGCGAGATAGCCCGGCCCTGGCTCAGGCCTTACAGCGTGTTCTGGATAACCCGGACCTACGTGAACAACTTAGTCAAAACGCCCGGCAAATCATAGCTGGCTGGGATAATGAGCGGATGGTAATAGGCTTCCGGCAGGCGATTGAGTACGTCACAGCCTAAAGGTAGGATGCGTAATCTTACCGTGTGGGGCTTGGCGGCTCGGCCAAGAGCTCAACAGTGGGACAGTTCTGCGAGAAGTACGGTTGTTAGATGAAAAAGAGTTGGGGTCACTCTTCTCCGATGCCGAAATCTGGCATGAGCGCTCTCTGGGGGTGACCAAACCGCTGATGGCGGTGAAAATATGGCCGTAGGAGCAAACACTGGATCATGAGCGAAATACGCAAATTACACATAGGCTGTTTTGACCAGGTGTTTCCAGGATGGATCAATACTGACATCACTCCTCATATTTTTGTGGCACGCATACCTGTTCTGGCCCTGCTGCTTTTCAGGGTTGGTGTGCTCTCAAGACAACGTTATGAACAACACAGACAAGGAATATTTCGGGCAGTTCGCTATCTAGATGCTGCAAGGAAATTTCCATATCCTGATAATACTTTCGATTATGTCTATAGCTCACACTGCCTTGAGCATCTTTACCCTCATCAGGCGAAATCCTGCATCAGTGAAATCTATCGTGTTCTGAATAAAGGGGGTATTGTCCGGATAGCCGTGCCCGATCTGGATAAGGTTGTAGCGAGTTACGATCCATTGTGTCCACAACCGTTCCTTGAAAGCATCTTCGAAGTACAACAAAAGGGTCACAAGGATAGGCACTATTGGCACTACAACCAGATATCCCTAAGTCAACTTATGAGTGCAGTAGGGTTCCAAGATGTATGGCGTTGCGAGTTTCAACAAGGACGATGTGCGGATGTCTCTCTAATTGACAACAGGCCGGACTCGCTGTTCATGGAGGCCACAAAGTGAGCATGAACACATGGCTTTCGTGCTCAGATAGAGTCTCGCGAGGGGCTTCAGAGAACGATTGAGTGGTATCTAGCCAACAGACATATCACTGAGGAGGGGATTGGCTCTCATGATACCAAGAGTTGACGTTCTAGGTGTGGGCATCAGCGCTATTGACATGGCAGTGGCGGTAGCCACCATAGAGAGCTGGATCGCTTGCCGTGAGTCGCATTACGTCTGTGTGACTCCGGTCCATAGCGTGATGGAGTGCCAGAAGGATCCGGAGCTGCGAGGTATTTTCAATGCTAGTGGACTAACTACGCCCGATGGGATGCCTCTGGTGTGGTTGTGTCATATCAAGGGATACCGCACTGTCAGTCGAGTGTACGGTCCAGACCTGATGCTGGCTTTCTGCGAACGATCTGTAGGGTGTGGCTACCGGCACTTTCTCTACGGTGGAGCGGAAGGCGCGCCAGGAAGACTGGCTGCCAATCTGCAGCAGCGCTTTCCTGGGCTGCTGGTAGCAGGGACGTATTCGCCGCCCTTCCGTACGCTGACGCCTGAAGAGGACGCTCGGTTTGTGCAGATAATCAACGAGGCTGCTCCAGATATAGTCTGGGTTGGACTCGGCTCTCCTAAGCAAGAACGATGGATGGCGGCCCATGTAGGGCAATTGACGGCCCCGGCGCTTATCGGCGTCGGGGCAGCTTTTGACTTCCTCGTCGGCCAGAAGAAGCAGGCTCCCCTCTGGATGCAACGTAATGGGTTGGAGTGGCTGTTTCGGTTGTTGACGGAGCCGAGGCGGCTGTGGCGCCGGTACCTGATCAATAATCCGATATTTGTGTTCCTGGTATTGGCCCAAGCTCTAGGGCTGCGAAATCACTCTTCGGAGTGAATCCGTCCGGGCTTGTCCCATTCCCCTTGTCTTCTTGTCTTCCTCCATTTGTCAAATCAGGCCATGTTGTGATATGATATAGAGCACGGCCTGTTGGCATTGTCCGATGACCCTTGTGCCGTCCTGTCAGGCCGCGTGGTCAACGTGAAAGGGGAGCGCCCATGCTGAAACGGTTCAGCGTCAACTTTGCCGTGTTCTCGATAGGGCTGGACCTGCTGCTGACATTGCTGGCTCTGTACGTCGCCGCCTGGGTACGTCCTACATTTGGTGAGTGGGGATGGGCCACGCAGTTGTCTTTGCCCCCCGGCATGCTCGTGCCCCTGCCGCCGTACCTGGCCGCCGGCCTCATCTGGCTGGGTGTCTTTCTGGCCCTCTCGGTGTACGACCCCCGGCGCACCTACAACGTGGTAGACGAGTTCCAGAGCGTGTCGGTGGCAACGGTCTTCGCCGTGCTGGTCTTCGCCGGGTTCCTGTACCTGAGTTACCGCGACGTCTCCCGCTGGCTGTTCGTGACCTTCGCCGTGTTGGACCTGGTCTCCCTCTTGACGTGGCGCGCACTGGCCCGGCTTTTCTTCCGCGCGTTGAATGGCCGGGCGTACCGGCCCCGGCGGGTGTTGATCGTGGGAGCCGGGGAGGTGGGACAGCGGGTGGCCCGCATGGTGCGCGAGTACGCCTGGACCGGCCTGCACCTGGTCGGTTACCTGGACGACGATGCTCGCAAGCGGGAGAACGGCCTGCCGGTGCTGGGGAGCATAGACGAAGTCCGCCGGGTGGTGAAGCGAGATGGGATCAGCGACGTGGTCGTGACGTTGCCCCGGCGGGCGTATGGGCGGGTCAACCAACTGGTGGCAGCGCTGCACGACCTGCCCGTGCACGTGCGGGTGGTGCCCGATTATTTCAGCCTGGCGCTCTACCGGGCCACAGTGGACGATTTCGGGGGCATGCCGATGATCAACCTGCGCGACCCGGCGCTGAACGACGTGCAGCGGCTGTTCAAGCGGCTGTTCGACCTGGCTGTTGGCAGCACCTTTACACTCGTTGCTCTGCCGGTGCTGGGATTGGTAGCCCTGGCGATCAAACTGGATTCCCCCGGGCCGGTGCTCTTTCGCCAGCAGCGCGTGGGGGAGAGCGGGCGGCTATTCACCATGTACAAATTCCGCTCGATGGTCGTCGGTGCAGAAAAGATGCAGGAGCGGGTCAACGACGTGGACGGTGAAGGGCACGTCATCCACAAGAAGCGAGACGATCCCCGGGTGACGCGCGTGGGTCACTTGATCCGCAGGTTCAGCCTCGATGAGTTGCCCCAGTTGTTCAACGTGCTGAAGGGGGACATGAGCCTGGTGGGGCCGCGGCCAGAGTTGCCCTGGCTGGTGGAGAAATACGAGCCGTGGCAGCGCAAGCGCTTCGCCGTGCCCCAGGGCATCACCGGCTGGTGGCAGGTGAACGGGCGCTCCGACAAGCCGATGCACCTGCACACCGAGGACGACCTGTACTATATCCAGAACTACTCTCTGTTGCTGGACCTCCTGATTTTGTGGAAGACGATCTGGGTGGTGCTGCGAGGGAGGGGAGCGTATTGAGGGTTGTGAAATCGCTGTGCGCGTGGGTGGTGCGGCTCGAACCGGCCATGCACGTGCTGATTGGCCCCCTGGTGCTGTTGCGCCCGACGATGGGGGCCATTGCGCTTGTGGCCGTGCCGGTCGTGTGGCTGTGCCGGCGCTGCTTGACCGGACACTTTATCCATAGAACGCCGCTGGATGGCCCCCTGCTCCTGCTGCTGGTGATGGCGCTGGTGACGCTGGGGGTCACGCCGGTTCCCGACCTCACGCTGCCCAGGGTGCTGGCGCTGGTGTGGGGAGTCGCAGTCTTTTACACGGTAGCCGGCCATGCCCGGGGAGAGCGAGCGTTGTGGATGGCCGTGGCGGTGTACCTGGCGCTGGGCACGGCCATCGCGGGGGTCGGCATGCTCGGGACGCAATGGCTGTTTAAACTTGACCTGCTCGCAGGCACCGTGCGCCGGTTGCCGGCCGCCCTGCGGGGCCTGCCGGGCGCAGAAGCCGGTTTTCATCCCAACGAAGTGGCCGGGACGCTGACCTGGTTCATCCCTCTGCAGGTAGCGTTGCTGGCGTGCTGGCTGGTAGGGGGTCGGGATGCCGGGCGGACCCGGCTGGCCGGCGGGTTGCTCGTCGGCTCGACGGCGTTGACGCTGGTCACGCTCCTGCTGACCCAGTCGCGTGGAGGATGGGCTGGAGTGGCAGTGGCGTCGCTGGTGATGCTCACGCTGGCCGGTCGCCGGAGCCGTATCGTCGCCGCAGGGCTGGCCTGTGTGGCCTTGCTCGTCGTGGCACTGGTGGGGCCTGGTCGGATGATGGAGGTGTTGTCCGGCGCTCCGGTGCGAGGGACCGTTGGCGCGCTCAATCTCTCCTTCCGGTTGGAATTGTGGAAGGTTGCGCTGTGGGGCATCGCCGACTTTCCGTTTACGGGAATGGGGCTGGGGGCGTTCCGCAAGGTGGCGCTGCTCTTGTATCCGTTGAGCATAGACCCTGATTATGCGTTTGGACACGCGCACAACCACCTGCTGCATACCGGCGTGGAACTGGGCCTGCCGGGCCTGGTCGCGTATCTCGCCGTGTGGCTGCTGGCGGCGTGGCTGGTGGTCGCGGCCTACCGGCACACGCAGGGCTGGCGGCGGGCGTTGGCGGTGGGTTGCGGTGGGGCACTGGTCGCCTATTTCGTGTACGGGACCACCGACACGGTGGCACTGGGCGCCAAGCCCGGCGTGGTGTTGTGGTACTTGATGGGCCTCATCGTCGCGCTGTACCGGCTGAAGGAGCCGTCGTGTCCTTGAAGAAGCGTTGGGGTTGGCTGCCGGTCCTGCTGGGGGGCGTGTGGCTCGCCGTGTGGGGAGGGGGCCTGGCCCGCACGGGTCTGTCGCTGCGGGAGCACCTGGTCCAGGTGCAGGCGCTGGCGGATACACCCGGGTCGGCGAGTCCGGCCGCGGCGTGTGACCTGGTGCGGGACCTGCGAGAAGACGTGGCTGCGCTAGGCCGGCAGGCCGGCGGCCTGGTGCGGGTGGCTCCTGTGCTGGGCTGGTTGCCCAAGGTCGGGGGGGACGTGCGGGCTGCGCCCCACCTGCTGGCCGTGGCCGACGGCGTGAGCGAGGCGGGGGCGCTGGCGTGCGACGCGCTGGAACCTGCGCTGGCGGCGTTCGAAGGAAGGGGCGGGGGCTTGCCTGGCTTTTCGGTGCAGGGGGTGGCCCAGCTCCTGGCCGGAGAACGGGGTGCGCTGGAGCGGGCACTGGCGGCGGCCGAACGGGCGCAGGAAGCCTGGGCGCGGGTGGAGGTGGAAAGCCTGTCCCTGCCACTGGCGGGCAAGGTGCGCTTGTTGGAGCGGGGCCTGCCACTCATGTGCGCGGGGCTGGAGGTGGCGGCGGCGGCCCCCAATCTCCTGGGCATGGGTGAACCCCGCACCTACCTGATCGTGGCGCAAAACGAGGACGAGTTGCGACCAACGGGAGGCTTCATCAGCGGCGTGGGGCGGCTCACGCTGGACGGTGGCCGGATCGCCGAATTGAGTTTCCTGGATGCCAACGTCGTAGACGATTACGCGCACAAGCCGTATCCCGAGCCGCCGGAGCCGCTGCTCAAGTACATGGGGTCGGAGTTGTGGCTGTTCCGCGACGCCAACTGGTCGCCCGATTTCCCGACCTCGGCGCGGCACATGATGGATTCCTACGAGTATGGGCAGGCTGTGCCGGTCAACGGGGTCGTCGCGCTCGATCAACGGGCGGTGGAGTTGGTCCTCGGCGGGCTCGGCCAGGTGCAGGTGCCAGGGAGTGCGGAAGCGGTGACGGCGGCCAACGTGCGCGACTTGATGCGCGCGGCGTGGAACCCTGGGGAGGCCGGTGTCAGTGCCGCGTGGTTGTCTAGCCGCAAGGAGTTCATCGGGGACCTGGCGGCCGTCGTCCGCGAGCGGGTCGAACGTGATCCGCGCAGCGTGGACTGGGTACAGGTGGCGAAGGGGCTGTATCAGGCGCTGGCAGGCCGCCACTTGCTGGTTTTCGTGGACGAGGTGGACGTGGCCCGGACACTGGCGCGAATGGGGTGGGATGGGGCGGTGCGTGAGAGTGCCGGGGACTATCTGATGGTCGTTGACGCGAACCTGGGCTTCGGCAAAGTCAACCCACTGGTGGATGAGAGGCTGGATTATCGCGTCACGCTATACACGGGTGGGACAGCGGCCGCCGAACTCTCCCTGGCGTATACGCATCGCGGCACGTGGGAAGGGGTGCGCTGTCAGCATGCATTCCCATACGTCGGCAATCTGACGTACGAGATGATGATGCATCGCTGCTACTACGATTACGTGCGCGTGTACGTGCCGGCCGGAAGCGTGCTGCGGGCAGCGACGGCGCACCCGACGCCGGGCAGGTATCTTCTGCGCAAGGAGCCAGATGATGGTCGGGCGGTCACGCTGGACGGCGAGGCGGGCAAGGCGATCTTGGCCCAGTTCTTCGTGGTTGAATACGGCCAGGCGCTGACCACCCGCCTGGTATACGATCTGCCGCGGGTGGCCAGGTTGAGCGAGGGGCAGTGGCATTACACGCTCTTGATACAGAAGCAGCCCGGCACGGATCGCACGCCGGTGTCTCTGGAGATTGTCCTTCCACCTGGCGCCCGGTTGCTGACGGCTACGCCGCCTGTGCAGGTAGTTGGCGAGGAGACGATAGCGTTCGAGTTGGAGCTCGATAGCGACATCGTCGTCGAGGTAGCCTATGAATAGGTTGCTTACCCTGGCTCTGGCTCAAATGGACGTTCCCGCCGGCCAGCCGGAGGCCAACCTGGCCCGGGTGCGGGAGTTTGCCGCCCAGGCGCGGGAGGCGGGGGCTGACCTGCTCCTGTTGCCGGAACTGTGGCTGCACGGCTACGACCTGGAGCGGGCCGCCGACTGGGCGGCACCGCTGGGTGAAGGGGGCTTTGCCCACATGGCCGGCCTGGCGCGCCAGTTCCGCTTGCACCTGGCCGGCTCGCTCCTGGAGCGGCACGCGGGCGGCGTCTCCAACACGGCCGTCCTGTATGCGCCCGGCGGCGCGCTGCTGGGAGCCTACCGCAAGGTCCATCTCTTCCGGCTGATGCAGGAGCCCCGTTACCTGGTGGCCGGCGACCACGCCACGCTGTGCCCCACGCCCTGGGGGCCGACGGGGCTGGCCATCTGTTACGATCTGCGTTTCCCAGAACTGTTCCGCACCATGGCGGTGGCGGGGGCGGTGCTGTTCGTGGTGCCGGCGCAATGGCCGGTACGGCGCGTCGAGGCCTGGTTGCTGCTGGCCCGCGCGCGGGCGGTGGAGAATGAGCTGGTCGTGGCCGCCTGCAACCGGGTGGGCAGCGACGGGCAGGCGACGTTTCCCGGCCGTTCGCTGGTCGTGGACCCCTGGGGGCACGTGCTGGTGGAGGGGGACGACCGGGAGCGCTTGCTGATCGCGCAAGTGGACCTGCGGGAGGTGCACAAGGCGCGGCGGTATCTGACCGTCTACGAAGATCGCCGCCCCGAGGCATACCGGGTGAGCGAGTGAACTGTAGGGCAAGATGCCATCTTGTCTGGTTGGCAAAACGGACTCGTAGGTGATATAATCAGGTAGCATACGAGGAGATAGTATTATGCACAATGACGATCCGGAATGGCAACTGGACGTACGCTCTCTCAAGAGAGTGTTGAATGGGAGTGGAAAATGAGCACTGGTGTTAGGATGCAGGTGGAGCAAGTCTTCTTGTCGCTTCCTCGTGAAGAGAGAGAGGTTATTATCAGCTATGGAACGGCGCTCAGATTGTCTGATCTGAGGAAGCGGCTTTTTCTTGCCGAGAATAAGGTGCGGCAGTTTGAGGAGAAGTATAAGGTCACGCTGGCTCAATTGGACGTGGAGGGACTTACTGATGATGCTGACTACGAGATGCACGAGGACTACATTATGTGGCACCATTGGGCCGCAGTTATGGACAGAATCAAGGAGGACATCGTCTCCCTGGAAGAGATAGCGCAGCAAGGCCTCTATACAGGAGAACTTTCCTATGCAGGCTACTGAGAGGCTGCTCGAGATTGAGGGGACCTTTGGCGAGAAAGTACAAAGCATTGTCCCTCTCGAGCTCGATGGTGAGACTTTGCGACTTATCTTGTTTCTGAAGGATGGCACTAACCTGCGGGTCACCGAACAGTGGCATGGAAGAACGCTCAAGCGGTACAGTTACTACTGGCTTACTTCTGCGGATGAGTTGAAGGTAGGTTGGGATAACGCCCCTCATCATGTCCATTTGGAGAGCTTTCCCCATCACAAGCACGTTGGAAGGAAAGAAAACCTGCAGCCATCGCCTGAAACCTGCCTGGAAGGTGTGATAGCAATCATACTCTCATCAGGCCAAGAGAGTGGATAAGATAATCACCCCATCACCACGAGACGACAATGGAAACACCGCCGGTAACCGTTCAGCGGGGTAGTCAATAGGACACAGGCTCAACGGATTTTTACGGCTTTTCTCGGCCAAGAGAAGACGTTCAGCCCTCACTGATCCGTGTTCATTCGTCCAGTCCGCGTTTATCCGTGTCCTATTTCGGGCCACCTGAACGCTTACGATGAAACAACTGATCAGCAATCAAGCGATACCCTCTTCTCCATATGGGCTACGATGCTTTTCTCCAGAGTGCTATCTCCATCGCTCGTGAGGCTGGCGCCATCGTGCGCGATAGGTTTCCGCGCACGCAACTGGCGCACATCGGACTCAAGGGGGCGGTGAACCCGGTCACCGAGACGGACACCGCCGCCGAGGCGTTGATCGTGGCGCGGCTGCGGGCGGCCTTCCCCGACCATCGCATCCTGGCCGAGGAGGGGGGAGGGGACGTGGTGGCCCAGGACCCTATCTGGCTGATTGATCCGCTGGATGGTACGAACAACTTTGCGCATGGTTTTCCCCACGTCGGGATTTCGCTGGCGCTACTGGTGGAGGGGTGGCCCGTGGTGGGCGTGATCCACGATCCGTTGCGAGGGGAGACCTTTGCGGCGGCGGCCGGAGGTGGGGCGACGCTCGACGGCCAGCCGATCCACGTCTCCGATACCGGTGACCTGGGGAGCGCGTTTCTGGCCACCGGGTTCCCCTACGACCGGCGCACCGCCCCCGACAATAACACCGCACGGCTCGATCATTTCCTGCGCCGTAGCCTGGGCGTGCGCCGGGCCGGGGCGGCCGTGCTCGACCTGGCCTACGTGGCCTGTGGGCGGTTCGACGGCTTCTGGGAGATCCGGCTCAAGCCGTGGGACGTGGCGGCCGGAGTGCTGCTGGTGCAGGAGGCCGGAGGCAAGGTGACCGACTTTGTGGGCGGGGGCGATTACCTCTCAGGCGAGTTCATCGTGGCCTCGAATGGCCGCCTCCACGAGCAGATGCTGCGCGTGATCCGGGAGGGAGCGGGGGCGCCGCGGCCGGACGAACGGAATGCGGAATGTGGAATGCGGAATGCGGAATGTGGAATGCGGAATGCGGAATGGTGACAGATGTCACTTGTTGAGTAGCGCCTTATACACTGGCGCAAATCGCAAATGTGTGGCACAATAGGGTAACGGGAGCCCACCGGCTCCTCATTTCACGTATGCATGATTCAGTAAGGAGAGATGCTATGTCTGAATTGATCGAGATCCGCTGGCATGGTCGAGGAGGGCAGGGCGTGGTCACGGCGGGCAAGTTGCTGGCCGAGACGGCGATGGGCGCCGGCCAGTACTTCCAGGCCTTCCCCGACTTTGGGCCGGAGCGGATGGGCGCGCCGATCCGTGCCTTCACCCGGCTCAGTTCCAGGCCCATCACCGTCCATTCCCAAATCGAGGAGCCCGACGTGGTGCTGGTGCTGGACCCCACGTTGTTGGGGACGGTGCTGGTGACGGAAGGGCTCAAGGAGAATGGCATCCTGCTGGTCAACACCTCGATGAGCCCGGCCGAGGTGCGCAAGGTCACCGGTTTTCGGACCGGCAAGGCCTACACGGTGGACGCCAGCCACATCGCCATCGAGGAGATGGGCCGGGACATTACCAATACCCCGATGTTGGGGGCATTTGCCCGGGCGACGGGTATTTTCGACATCGAAGCCCTGACCGGGCAGTTGCGGGCCTGGTTTGGCAAAAAGATTTCGCCGGAAGCCGTCGAGGCCAACGTACGGGCGATGCGCCGCGCGGCTCTGGAGGCGGTGGAAGGATAGGGAGGGACACGAGTGAAAGCAAAGGGCTGGCAAGATATTCCGATCGGCGGTATGATTCTGGAGGCCGGGAATGCGGTAGGATACCTCACCGGTGGCTGGCGGGCGTTCCGGCCGGTCTGTGGTGAGGCGGAATGCATCCACTGCTTCCAGTGTTGGCTGTTTTGTCCCGATTCCAGTATCCTGGTGGACGCCGAGCACGAGAAGATGGTCGGCTTTGACCTGGAGCATTGCAAGGGCTGTGGCATCTGCGCGACGATCTGCCCCGTCAATGTGAAGGCGATCAAGGAGGCCGGGGAGGAACTGGCGCGCGAAGACCCACGCCTGTGCATCTGCATGGTCGAAGAGGGGCAGGCGGAGGGTGAGGAGTAGTATCATGAGCACATTTGAAGCACTTACCGGCGACCAGGCGGTCGCCACGGCGATGCGCCAGATCAATCCCGACGTAGTCGCGGCCTATCCCATCACCCCACAGACGGAGACGGTGGAGTTCTTCGCCGAGTACGTGGCGGATGGATTGGTGGACACGGCGTTCGTGGCGGTGGAGAGTGAGCACAGCGCGATGAGCGCGTGCATCGGCGCGGCGGCGGGGGGAGCGCGGGTGATGACGGCTACCTCCGCCAATGGGCTGGCGTTGATGTGGGAAATGCTTTACATTGCCGCTGGCAACCGCTGCCCCATCGTGATGAGCCTGGTCAACCGTGCCCTTTCGGCACCCATCAACATCCATTGCGACCACTCCGACGTGATGGGCATGCGCGACGCGGGCTGGATCGTCCTGTTCTCCGAAAACGGCCAGGAGGCCTACGACAACATGTTCCAGGCCGTCCGCATCGGCGAGCACCCCGACGTGCTGCTGCCGGTGGTGGTATGCCAGGATGGCTTTATCACCAGCCACAGCATGGAGCGGGTGGAAGTCTACGAGGAGGCGGACGTGAAGGGGTTCGTGGGCCAGTACTGCCCCCAGTGGCCGCTGCTGGACCTGGAGCACCCCAAGACCTACGGGCCACTGGATTTCTACGACTATTATTACGAGCACAAGCGGCAGCAGGTCCAGGCGATGGAGAACGTGCCCCAGGTCATCCTGGACGTGGCCGCCGAGTTCAACCGCCAGTTCGGCCGCAACTATGGCCTGTTCGAGCCGTACCGGCTGGAGGACGCAGAGGTGGCGGTGGTCGTCACCAATTCGACGGCCGGGACGGCGAAGGTGGTGGTGGATCAACTGCGCAGCGAGGGGCTGAAGGTGGGGCTGTTGAAGCCGCGCGTCTTCCGCCCCTTCCCGGCCAAGGAACTGGCGGATGCGTTGTGTCACCTGAAGGGGGTGGCGGTGATGGATCGCTCCATCTCTTTCGGCGCCATGGGCAACGCCGGCCCCCTGTTCCTGGAGTTGGTGGCGGCCCTGGCGGTGCACGGAGTGCGGGTGCCAGTCGCCGACTACGTGTTCGGCCTGGGCGGGCGGGACATCCGGCTTGACGAGATCGAACGGGTGTACCGTGAGGCACTCCACATGGCGGAGACGGGGCGCGCGGAGCGGATGGTGACGTATTTGAGTGTGAGGGAGTAGCGGAATGCGGAATGCGGACTGGGGTAAAGGAGTAGCATGCCAACCAAGTTAGTCCCTAAAGAACTGGCGAAACGCCCGAATAGATTGAGCCCAGGACACCGGCTGTGCGCGGGTTGCGGTGCGCCGATCGTGGTGCGGCAGATGCTGGCGGCGATTGACGAGCCGGTCGTGCTCGCCAACGCTACCGGCTGCCTGGAAGTGGCCACGACGATCTATCCCTACACCGCCTGGCAGGTGCCCTGGATGCACAGCGCGTTCGAGAATGCGGCGGCGACGATCAGCGGCATCGAGACGGCCTACCGCAGCCTGGTGCGCCAGGGGAAGATGCCGGAGCAGAACGTCAAGTTCATCGCCTTCGGCGGCGATGGCGGTACCTACGACATCGGCATCCAGGCCCTGTCCGGGGCGGTCGAGCGGGGGCACCAATTTCTGTACGTCTGCTACAACAACGAGGCGTACATGAACACGGGCATCCAGCGTTCGAGTGCCACTCCGCTGGGGGCGCACACCACCACCACGCCGGCCGGTACGGTCGTCCCCGGCAAGCAGCAGCCGCGCAAGGACCTGACGGCGATCATGGCGGCCCACAATATCCCGTACGTGGCCCAGGCTGCTCCCAGCCAGTGGCGGGACCTGATGCAAAAGACGCGCAAGGCGGTGAGCTGCGGCGGAGCGGCCTTTATGAACGTGCTGGCTTCCTGCAACCGGGGGTGGCGGCACGGGACGGATGAGACGGTCGAGATCACGCAACTGGCGGTGGACACCTGTTACTGGCCGCTGTACGAGGTGGAGCAGGGGGAATACCGGCTCACCTATAAGCCGAAGGAGAAGCGGCCGGTGGAGGAGTGGCTGAAGCGCCAGGGAAGGTTCCGCCATCTTTTCCGGCCCGAGAACCGGCACGTGGTGGACGAACTGCAAGCGGAAGTGGATCTTCGCTGGGCACGCTTGCTCAAGTTGTGCGGCGAGCCGTAAGACGTGAAACGTGAAGCGTGAAACGTGGTGCGTGAGCGACTTGTGGCACACGCCATACGAAACACGCCATACGGAACACGGATGGGCAGGATAGAGCGACCGCCCCAGGACCTCTCAGGTCCTGGGGCGGTTTTGCTTGTCAGGGCTTTTTGGGTGGCCTGGGTGGCCGGGCCTGGCCGGGTGGCGTCTTGAGCTGGCCGGGCGGTGTCCTGGTCTGGCCAGGTGGTTGGTGGGTCTTGCTCTGCCCAGGTGGCTGTGACGTTTCGGCCTGGCCAGGCGGCTGTGGGGTCTCAGTCCAGCCGGAGGGCTGGGGTGTTGCGGATTGCGGATTTTCGATTGCGGATTGCGGATTGTGGATTTCTGCTGTGCCCGTGGGAAGTGGAGCCGAGGGTTGAGGAGCAATCGTCGTCGCCGTGGGCGGCGGTGAAGATGCAGGGGTGGTGCGCAGCGTCGAGGCTGGAGGGGAGGGGGGCCGCTGGGGCCGGACGATCGTCTCCTGGCCGGCCAGCACGGCCACCGTCGTCTTCTGCGCGGTGACCTCCACTTGCCCTGCGACCACGGTCACGTGGGTGGCACCGTTGGCCTCCACTGCTACGGCGAACTCGGTCCCGCGCACCGCCGTGATGGCGCTGGGGGTCTCAATCTCGAAGCAAGATGCCGGGTCTGGGCCTCGTTGTACGCGGCTGTACGTCTGGCCCAGCGTTTGGCGAAGGACAATGTGGGTGAGTACACCCGTAGGGGTGAGTACACCTGTGCGGGTGAGTATACCCGGCGTCCGGCCGCCGCGGGGGGAGGAGCTCATGTGGACGATGGCGACCTCGGCCTGGGCCAGCAGGTCGGTCGCGCTCCCGTCGAAGAACACCAGCGTGGCGGCGGAAAGCGGGCCGATGCGAATGCGGTCTCCCGCCTGTATCCGCTCGCCGGCGGCCGCCGAAGCCCAGGCGTCGCTGCCGGCGCGGCTGACTTGCACGGTGCCACGTAGCGCATCCAGCGTGGCGGCCTGGGCGACGGTGCCCCCGGGCGGGGATTGGAAACCCGTGCGTCCGATGGCGAACAGGGCGAGTGCCAGCACAGCCGCCAGGGCCACCGGAAGGGCGAGCCCACGTTTCCAGGCGGCCAGGCCGGCACTTTTTCCCGAGGGGCTGCTGGGCGTGGTGGCACCTCGCCTGGTGAACAGAAAGCGCAGCGCGGAGGGCGTGGCCTGGTGACGCTTCTTCTCCGCCAGCGCCTCCAGCATGCTCCGTTTTCCGGCCGCAAAGGTGGTTGGGCTGGCAGTTGGGCGGGGCAGGGCGGATATGGCGAGCGCGACCTCCAGGAGGGGACGCAAGTCGCCCGCCACCTGCGGGTAGCGG
>Ga0315284_10002286_pt1 | contig 27507 bp, 23 predicted proteins | sample YL17G09_16_MG_FD_203696 | JGI IMG/M metagenome (GOLD analysis project Ga0315284, IMG submission 203696) | Sediment microbial communities from Yellowstone Lake, YNP, Wyoming, USA - YL17G09_16 | ecosystem: Environmental > Aquatic > Freshwater > Lake > Sediment | place: USA: Wyoming | collected...
CAGTCAACAGAAACTGTCGAAACCACAATATGGACATGTGCAATGCATCCCCAGATACGAATGCCACAACCAGGTAAATGCCCGATTTGCGGAATGGAATTAATCCCACTTGCTCAGAGCAATGCTTCTTCCATTGACCCCGCGGCAGTTCATCTGAGTAAAGAGGCTGCTCAACTGGCTAATGTACTTACCTCAGTCGTAACAAAGCAAAAACCGATAAAAGAGGTGCGACTTTACGGTAAAGTACAGGCTGATGAAAGATTATTTCAGAGTCAGGTTGCACATGTTCCCGGACGTATTGAACGGCTTGCAGTTAATTTTACAGGGGAACCGGTAATTAAAGGTCAGATACTGGCAGAAATTTATTCACCTGAATTGATCACCGCACAGCAGGAGTTATTGGAAACAGTTAAAACGAAACAATTGCAACCTGAATTATATGAAGCTTCCAAAGAAAAACTTCGCCAATGGAAACTTACCGATGATCAGATTGCAAAAATTGAAAGTTCCGGAGTTGTCCAGAATAATTTTGAAGTGGTTTCCAATACTGCCGGCGCTGTGATTGCCCGCCGTGTAAATACCGGTGATCATGTCTCACAGGGTACTGTTTTATTTGAAATTGCTGACCTTTCGAAAGTCTGGATTATGTTCGATGCTTATGAAAGTGATCTCCAGTTTTTGCACATAGGTGAAAAACTTTCATTCACCCTTCAGGCTTTACCTGGTATTGATTTTACCGGCAATATAATATTTATAGACCCGGTTATTGATCCTGTTACAAGAGTAGCTAAAGTAAGGGTTGAGACAGGAAATCAGTCAGGTAAACTTAAGCCTGAAATGTTTGCTTCAGGAATTGTCTCGACTGCCCTTAACGAATATCGTGATAATATGGTTATCCCGAAAACTGCAGTACTGTGGACTGGCAAGCGTTCTGTTGTTTATGTAAAACAGCCAGGTACCGATGAGCCAATTTTTAAATTACGCGAAATTGGCCTCGGTCCAATGCTTGGGGAAAGTTATGTAATTACCGATGGTCTGACTGAGGGCGAAGAAATTGTAACAAGTGGGACATTCAGTGTTGATGCCGCTGCCCAGCTTGAAGGTAAACCAAGTATGATGAATCCAATTGGTGGAAAAACATCCTCGATGCCTGGAATGGAAATGCCGGGCGATAACAGAACAATCCCAGTTAAAGAAATTGTGAATGCATATTTAAAATTAAAGAATGCTTTAGTTGATGACAATACAACTGATGCTGCGACTGCCGGAACGGTACTGGAAGTTGCATTTAAAAATTTCGATAAAACTGCAATGACAGAAGTTCAAAAAGAAACATTTGAAGATGTGGAAGCCGACGCAAGAGAACATGCCGAGCACATAGGTGCTAACGGGGGAAATATCGAACATCAACGGGAGCATTTTGAGCTGCTGAGCAAAGATATTTACGATTTGGTAAAAACATTTGGCGGTGGGCAGGTTTTGTATAAAGATTTTGATCCAATGTATAATTTTGGGAAAGGTGCTTTTTGGATAAGCGAAACGAAGGAAATTAAAAATCCCTATATGGGAAAAGCTATGCTCATAAGCGGTTCTATTAAAGAAGAAATAAAATAGCCATGAACCTTACAAAAAAATTACTGATAGCAATTGGCATTGTATTTATTTTATTTATTGCCATTCAATTTATACAACCTGCCCATAACAAAAGTAGCCAGGTATTGGCAACTGATATCTCGAAAGCAATATCCATCTCTGATAGTGTTCAGGCTATAATAAGAAATGCTTGCTATGATTGCCATAGCAATAACACTTACTATCCCTGGTATTCAAATATTCAGCCTGTTGGCTGGTTATTGGCTAAACATATAACTGACGGCAAAGATGCTTTGAATTTTAGTGAGTTTGGAAGTTATTCACCGAGGAGGCAGTTAAGCAAACTGGATGAAATTACCAACGCAATCACTGACAATATTATGCCCTTGCCGTCTTATAAAATGATGCACAAACCTGCACAGCTAAGTACAGATGAAAAGTCTCTTTTAATTAATTGGGCAGAGCAATCTATGGACAATCTGTCCACAAAAAATTGAAGAATAAAATGAAAATATCTGGAGTGATAAATACTTTATATGGAAGAAATATTAGAGCATCTGAAAATCAGGCTTCGTGATTTTAAAAGTGCTGTCATAGCTTTTTCAGGAGGAGTTGACAGCACATTTCTGGCACGTATTGCAAAAGATGTTTACGGTGAAAACCTTTTATTAATAACTGCAACTTCAAGCACTTATCCGTTCTATGAACTTGAAGAAGCAAAATCGCTTGCGATATTACTGGGAATTAAACATAAGATAATTGTTTCCGAAGAGATTGATATTCCTGGTTATGCAGATAATCCACCCGACAGATGCTATTACTGCAAAAGTGAACTGTTTGGGAAAATCAAATACATTGCTTCGAAGGAAGATTATCAGGTTATATTTGACGGTAGTAATGCAGATGATCTGAAAGACTTCCGTCCCGGTATGAAAGCAAAGAAGGAGTATGGGATTATCTCCCCTCTGGCAGAGTCAGGTTTTACAAAAGAAGATATCAGATTTTTTTCCGGGAAGCTGAATCTCCCTACTGCAACTAAACAATCATATGCTTGCCTGGCGTCGAGGTTCCCTTATGGTGAAAAGATTACCATGGAGAAACTCGAAAGGGTCGGTAAAGCCGAATTTGAAGTCAGAAAGCTGGGGTTCTCTCAGTTCAGAATCAGGAGTCATGAAAACCTTGCAAGATTTGAATTCATTTCTACTGAAATGGATAAAGCCTGGGCAGAAAAAGATAGGTTGGTGAAAATTTGCCGGAGTTTAGGTTTCACCTACGTCACAATTGATCTCAATGGTTATAGAACAGGGTCAATGAATGAAGTCCTCTCTGATTCGGACAAACAAAGTTATCGGGAACACGATACTATTTAACTTTAAATTTTTGAGCTATGCGCTGTAATATGATCCTAACCGAAGATGAAAAGAATCGATACAGCAGGCAAATACGACTATCTGAGGTAGGCCTGGAAGGGCAATAGAAAACCAGAGCGATATTGAGGGATTATTTTTCGGCTTTCTTATAACTGATTGAGACTCCTCCTCCGTTACTGTTTACGGTTGTTTCGTAGTTACTGAGGTTTTTAATATAATCAAGGAACACTCTTTGTCCTCCTGCTTGTCCGTACCCCCCTCTGCCTCCGGATCTGTTGGATATATTGTGGGCAGTAAAGCATCCTCCTGCTTTCAGTTTTGGATCAACATCAACAAAATAATTCTTATACCAATCTTTGTCGGCATCGCTGAAAACGAAATCGAAAGGACCTTTAAGCTGTTTTACAAGTTCGTGTGCATCAGCCAAACGGGCATCGATATATTCAGAAAGGCCGGCTTGTTTAAAATTCTCAACGGCTCTTTTATGTCTGCCTTCATCTATGTCAATTGTTATTAGCTTGCCGCCTGTTTTGCTTAGAGCCCAGGCGATCCATATCCCGGAATGGCCCGTCGATGTACCGATCTCAAGAGCAGCTTTGTATTTGTTATTGATTATTATATCATAGAGAAGCTGTCCGTCAACTGAAGGAACATTCATGTCGTACCACTGCCGTGAATTGTCGGCCAGAAACTTTTTAACCTTTTCATCAAGAGCCGGATTTTCTTTCAGGGTTTGAGACTTAACAGTAGAAGAATAAGCTCCATTAACTATCAGCAGAATGATTAATAAGATAAGATTCTTTATTTTCATTTTCTATGAATTTATTGTGAAAGATCGGTTTGAATAATAGACAATTAATGTGGTATTGTTATTCCTGGACCTTCAATTTATTGATAAATTAAGAATATATCATTAGAGGCATGATCCTGTTTGACCAGAGATGAATAAAATACTAAATTTACTTTATTGTAAATTAACTGGTCAATAATATAAAAATATGAAGACGAACCGACGCAAATTTATTTCGACTGCCGTTGCGGCTGGTGCCACTGCTGCAGCTTTACCGTTATCAGGTTGTGGTACAGGAGCGACATCCGATAGTTCTGTTACAGATGTAAAATCAAGGTATGCAAAGCTTGATGAAATACTTAAAAAACCTGTACTGAAGAAGGAACTGTTTGCGGCCCCTGTGATCATAGAAACGCTCGAATTGCTACGCTATGAAAACAGTTTTTTATGCCGTGTGCGTTCAAAGGACGGAGCAGAAGGGATTTCCGTAGGTCACAGTGATCTTTCAACGCTTTTCCCGATTTTCCTAAGAAAGTTGCAATCTTATTTTATTGGTCAGGATGCAAGGGAGCTGGACTTAATCTTAGAAAGGATATATATATATGGTTTCAATTTCAGATATAATGGCATTTCTCTTGGGTTGCCATTAGCGACGATAGAATTTGCAATTCTCGATATGCTTGGACACATGGCCGATAAGCCTGTGGGACAATTGATAGGAGAAATCCATAATCCTGAAGTTGCAGTATATGTGGCTACTGAGTTTCGTGAAAAACCACTGGAAGAGCATTTTGACCTTATTAAAAAAGCAGTAGCTGAATATGATACACATGCACTTAAAATTAAGGTGGGTTACCAGTATGGCGGAACAAAAGACATTCATTATTCCGGAGTACCCGGAAAGACTGAAAAACTGATACCGCTACTCCGCCAGACATACGGTAATGAGATGTCTCTTTATGCTGATTCAAATGGTTATTATAATGTGAACGAAGCTATACGAATCGGCAAGCTTCTGGAAGAATATAAATACAGTTATTTTGAGGAGCCGGTTATGTATGACCATTTTGAAGATATCAAAGAGGTCGCAGATACACTTACAATACCTGTTGCAAACGGTGAGCAGGATCAGAGCTTTGTTCATTTCCGATGGTCCATTGCCAATGATGGTCTTGATATTGTTCAACCTGATATATATTATTTCGGAGGAATGATCCGGTCGATGAAAGTTGCACTCATGGCGGATGCATTCGGGAAGACCATTGTTCCTCATATGTCAGGAGGCGGTCTGGGATTTCTTTATGATTATATACTTGTTTCCGCTGTTCCCAATGCCGGAGTTCATCACGAATTTAAGGGACTTGATACTAATGTAATATTTGAATGTCCGACATCACCATTGAAAATCGTTGACGGAAAAATTAAAGTCCCCACAGGACCGGGAATGGGTGTTAATATTGATCCGGATTTTATTAAAAAGCACGAGGTTGTAAAAATGTAACAGGGAGAACCAGGTGTTAATGTATGTGAAACAAATAACTATATGCAAGTGTTCCTACGTATAACAGGGGATGCTTATCTTAATTTGTAATTAAACCTCAATAAAGTTGCAGTTCCTGAACCTCCTTCATTTGATATCAACATATCCCCGTTATTTAAAAATGTAATCCCTTCGGGCTGATTAAATAACTTCGGGTCAAGCTTTTCCATGTATTCAAGAGTGCCGTCTAAATTAAAAACAAAGAATATTTGTTCAGTGCCAGATATCAGAAATAGCTTATTTGTCACAGGGTGAATACCTATAGCAGAAGTTCTTAACTCAATTTCCGGTTCAGACTTTTCGTTCTTTTTATTAGTCACCGGAAGATCAAGTTTATTCTCAATGGCATATTCTTTAATCGCTTTCAGATCAAATTTAACAACGGGTTTCTCGAGAAGCTTTTTTGTTTCCAGACTGAAGCCATAAATGACTCTTTTGCTTTTCTTCTCGTCTTCAATATTGCTTTTGGGCCCGATTAACAGCCAGTTATTCTTTGTATCGTAACAGAGCCCTTCATTGTCGTTTGCAGGAACTCCTGTTTTGTATGATATACCGCTATATCCGGCAGATTTATAATCTGGTATTTCATATAATGTTCCGTCACTTTTTAAAACATAGATTGTATTTCCTGCTCTGGCTACATCTTCATAATCGCCCTCTTTATGAAAAATAAAGTGTTGACTGATAATGCCTTTTGATAAATCATAAATAACCAGAATGCCATTTTCATCCTGTATACAGGCGATGTTAGAACTGTCGATCTCTGTAATTCCGGAGATTTCATGAAGAATTGCCGGTAAAACATAAATTCTATCCGGAGCAGACAGATCATAACCAACAGGATTGTAGCTCCTCCCGGCTTCAGAAGTCTGAATACTCTGGTTGGTATTTTTGAATTTGCAGCTGAAAATGCTTAATAAAGCAAGAAACAGGATAGAATTAAATACCATTTTACTCAGGGACTTCATTTTTATAGTTTAATAATTTCCATATTCTTTTGCTATGATAAATTCATGGTTAAAAACAAAGTTAAGATTTTATCAGTAACGATGATATTTTAAAACCTGGCATCGGATTTTAAATCTGCATGCGTGAAAATTTGAGTCACGTGCTAAGTATGGATTTTATGACCAATTTTCGACCGGATGGTATTATTTGATTTGTAATTATCAGATCAAAGCCAATAAATGTCATATTATCAGTGAAATATAAAGCCATAAAGAGTCCTGTATTTTTAGAATGATTTTTAAAATACTTGTTGAATTCAAATATAATTTATTATATTCGGACTCTGAATCTGTTCATTAATACTATAATTAATCCTCTAACTATGTTACTCCATCAGCAATTTGTCCTTATGGCAAAGACACATGCCAAAAAGTTAGCAGTTATTGATAAGGCAACCGGTAAGAATGTTACTTATTCACGGGCTCTTATAGGATCCCTAATACTTAGTTCAAAATTTAACAGGTACGACAAGGGGTTCATCGGTATAATGATCCCGACTTCCGCCGGTTGTGCTCTTGCTACAGTTGGAGCACTTATGAGCGGGAGAATACCTGTTATGATAAACTATTCAACAGGTGCCGAGGCGAATGCAAAGTATGCACAGAGAAAATGCAAATTTAAAACCATCATTACTTCGAAAGCATTACTGGAAAAGATCAACTGCCCTGTAATTGATGGCATGGTCCTGATTGAGGATATAATGGCGGGTGTTACAACAGGAGATAAGCTTATGGCAGCACTGAGGACCAAACTTCCGGTTAATATGATCCTGAACAGCATTCATAAAGGTGATGAAAATGACACTGCTGCAATCTTATTTACGAGTGGAAGTGAAAAAGACCCAAAAGCAGTCCAGCTGACTCACCGTAATCTTGCTTCGAATATTGAAAATTTTGGTGCCTATGTGAAATTAAGTGAAGCAGATATCATTCTGGCAAATCTTGTCTTCTTCCATATTTTTGGGTTAACAGTAAATCTCTGGGTGTCATTCTATTATGGTATGACTATGGTGACCTATGCCAATCCACTTGATTTTCAGACTATCAGTAATATTGCACGCGATGAGAAACCAACATTAATGGTTGGTACTCCAAGTTTCTTCTGGGGCTATCTCCAGAAATCAGAACCTGGTGATTTTAAATCTCTCCGGTTAATGGTAGCAGGAGCCGATAAATGTCCTGATGCCCTGAGGGAAGGATTTATGAAAAAGCATGGGGTCACACTTCTTGAGGGATATGGAGCTACTGAGACATCTCCGGTCATATCAGTTAACTCGCATGAATTTAACAGACCCGGCAGCACCGGGAAAGTCATCCCAGGTATTCAGGTCAGGATTGAGAATTTTGAAACCGGTGAGATTTGCAAAATCCGGGAAGTCGGTAAGATCTTAGTAAAAGGCGAATCTGTTATGAAAGGATACTATGATGATCCTGAGCTCACGGCTGAAGTTCTTGTTGACGGCTGGTATAATACCGGTGATATGGGGTTTTTCGATGAAGATGGCTTTCTCTGGCATGCAGGTCGTTTTAAAAGGTTTGCCAAGGTCGGAGGAGAGATGATATCACTTGTTAAGGTTGAGAATATTCTGGAGAAGTTACTTCCTGAAGGAACCTCCTGTTGCGTCGTTGAGGTAGCGGATGAAAAAAAGGGATCATATATTGTGGCAACAGTCTCAAAAGAAGTAAACAAAACACACATGCTAAGGGAGATGTTAAAGGATTTACCAATTATCGCTCTTCCAAGGCAATTTATAGTTATCAAGGAGCTACCCATGATGAGCACAGGGAAGATAGATTTCCGGAGCGTTACAAGAATGGTCCAGGAGATATTGAGCGCTTCCGATTCTGACCTGTAGATCGCAAGAGGCTGCCCCAAAGGTCCTTCGTGATCCTTTGTGAAAAACGTTGGTGACCCTTAGTGGTTAATGCCCTTTAAATACATGCTCTTTTTTATTCCTTTTTCATGGTACTTAAACCAAAGGGCAGATAGAGAGGGCAAAGTCCCAAGACTTTGAAAACCAACATGAGTTATTCCACAAACAGATAATTCAAATATAATTTCTAAATTTACGGGCTATAAAAAGAAAATAAATTTATAATAACCTGATAATCTGTATTAAAATGGACATGAAAAGAATGAGAAAAATTGGAGGGATTCTGGTTGCCTCTGCTTTTATTGGGACAAGCCTAAGTGCACAGGAACGGAATGATGTGATAAAGTCTTATAATGAAGGGGCAAAAGCGATGCAGACTGATCCTAAAGCTGCGATTGCTGCTTTTGAGAATGTAATAACTCTCTCCGACAAGGTTGGTGAGACAGCAGCTGACCTCAAACAAAAAGCCGTGCAGGTATTGCCGGGATTATATGTAAAGGTTGCATCTGCCGCCCTGACCGAAAAAAAACCGGCGCCTGAAATTATTAAGGCAGCGAAGACTGCTGCTTCTTCTGCTGAAAAATATGGAAGCGCGACAGGCAAGGAAAATGCGGGGAGGATTCTGGTTCAAGGTTATTACATTATGGGCACTGAATTTTTTACCAAAAAAGACTATGAGAATGCTCTGAAGGCATTTGACTCTCTTCTTGTCATCAATCCTGGTTATACTGCAGCAATTTACAATAAAGCCTTAATATACAGGAGCCAGAATAATGCTACCTCTTTTGAGGAAACAATTGACTCATTTCTTGGAAAGCTGGATCCCGCTAAGGATGCCGACAAGGCAAAACAGGCATCGGCACTCGCACTCGAATATTTTAGAGCCGCCGGATCGCAGGCCAATCAGGCAAATAAACCTGATGAAGCTCTCGCATTGCTTGATAAAGCAGCTAAATATGGTGAAGACAAGGACCTTTTCTACTATTATGCAGATGTCTATAACAAGAAAAAGAACTTCGACAGCGGTACCGAATATGCACAAAAAGGTCTTGCCCTTGAAACAGGTACAGCTGAAGCCAAAGCTAAATTTTATTTCCAGCTAGGCCTGGCACAGGCAGGAAAAGGCAAAACAGCTGATGCATGCGCTTCATTTAAGAATGCTATGTACGGCCCATTTGCCGGGCCATCAAAAGCGGAGAGAACAAACCTGAAATGTCAATAGGGAATTATTCCCCCTGAGAGGCTTCAGATCGATCAAAACAGGTTTATCGCGGTTGCAAACTATCTGACCTTCTTTATATTCCAGCTACGCCACCTGGATACAGCTTCTACTTGTCCTTGAAAAGTCGATGGGACCACGGTATGTTCATGTCTGTTCAACAAGTGGACCCATTGATACCGTTTGGATATTTGCTGAAAATTAATGTAAATTTGAATTCAGGAATTTGAGAAATATCATTTAACAGGTTGACATGAATTCCCGTTATCTGATTTTATTTATGATGCTCGTTTTTTCTGGTGTTTTTTCATATGGCCAGTTCACTTCTCCCATAAATCCTAAACAAGTTGTGATCGATCCGGACCTGATAATCCAGGTTGGTGCATTTCGTCAGGAGCCAAATTCATTTGTGTTGAAACAGAAGCTTTCAGCGATTATAAATAATCCTGTTATTGTAGTAACCGAAGATGGATTTTTTAAGGTACGGATAACTGGATTTTCAAACCAGGAAGAAATGGAAAAACTTTTTCCGACACTTGCCTTTCTTGGATTGAAGAATATCTGGGTATTGCCAGTTAAGAAGCAGGAAGAATCTTTGCCCGCGGTTGTTGTACAACAGGATACTATCATAAAACCTGGAAGCTTGAATACAGATATTCCAATAACCGAGGAAGATTCATCTCTTGTTTCTCAGCATATTATTGTTTTGCAGGTTGATGTTTTCCACAACAAAACCAAGGCTCTGAATGCACAGAAAAAGATTACAGCCAAACTTAAATTGCCTGTTGAAATTGTTCAGGAAGGGGAGTACTATAAAGTATTTATAACCGGATTCCAATCAACTGAAGATGTCAATAAATACTACTCTCCTCTGGCAAAACTTGGATATCCCCAGATATCACTTATTGAGAACTATCGGAAGAAGTAATTCAAAAGAAATTGGTAATCGTTTAATTCAATAAAATAAGAATTACAAGAAGACGAATTATGAGGACGGAAATACATGTTGGTATATTTGATGTTTTCATTTTTCTTGGTGTGTTCCAGGGATTTCTGTTATCATGGTTCTTTATAAAAAATGTCCAGAATGACAGAAAATCCAATCTCTATCAGGGATTGTTACTGCTCTCTTTATCTCTGGTCATTTTTGAAGAATGGCTGAACAACACGGGTTATATTGTCAAATTGCTGTCTTTGACAAATTACAGTGAATCGCTGAATTTTGCTTTGGGCCCTCTTTTTTACTTTTATATCAGGAGCAGTCTGTATCCCGAAGAAAGGAAAAAAGTCATTATTCATTTTATTCCATTTTTCTTCTGGCTGTTTTATATGGTTTTTGCATTTGTTCAACCTGATGAGCAGAAGTACAACTCCTTTATTGAAACAAAACACCCCGACTGGGGATATCTTGAATTTCAAACCACAATACCAGACGATCCTTTAGGAATCAGGAGATATGTCAATCAGCTTACATTAATTCAGCTAGTTGTTTATTTCAGTGCTGCAATAATAACACTGCTTAAAAAATTCAGACTGCTTAACCAGTCCCTCATTAAGACAGATAACGAATTACTTATAATTCTGCGGGATATAACGCTCCATTTCATTATAATTGTTTTAATCTTTTTTATAACCAAATTATACTTCGGCATGAGGAGCGATTTAGGCGGATACCTGGTTGCTTCTTATGTTTCTTTTATGATCTATGTAACAAGCTACCAGATCCTGAACAGATCTGATTTTTTTGACAAACCCGGATCATTTTTTTCTTTCCCGTCATTGAAATATCAGAAATCCTCCCTCTCCGAAGAAGACAAAGAGTTAATCCTTACCAAAATCACAAAGGAAATGGAGGGAAAGAACTATTATACCAATAATCTGGCATCTTTATCTGGTCTCGCAAAGCAAATAAATGAATCCTCCCACCATGTTTCACAGGTCATAAATGAGAAACTGAATAAGAACTTCTTCGAATTACTTGCATTTTACAGGGTTGAATATGCAAAAAAGCTGATCCGTGATGATAAAAAATCAAAACTTACGGTGGAGGAGTTGGCTGAACTTGTCGGTTATAATTCAAAATCATCCTTTAACATTGCATTTAAGAAACATTCCTTAAAAACTCCGTCAGAATACAGGAAATCATTATCCGACGAGTAAGAGTCTCATTATCTATTATATATAAATCAAATAATCATCTGTTTTTGTCTTTTCCGATAGGGACGTACACCGTTCCGATAGGCTGATTCGTTCCCGCCGGTATTCTCATTTTATGTTTGCATGAGAAATAAAGACCGGCAGAAATGACATTGATTACTTTTCAGAAAACAGAGCGAAAAAAGGCAGGAATAATTCTACTGGCAGGAGTCTATTTGATTATGCTTCTGGCAATGTTTATCCTTCCTCTTTTTATTGTCCCTGTTCAATCCAAAATCAGAAACACTTTAAGCGAACTCGGAGCACAGTTTTCCCCTTATTCCTGGATAATGAATTCAATATTTGCAGCTCTTGCCATTAGCTCGGTGATTTCAGGATGGAGATGCTTTGAAGGCTTTGCTTTTCAACGGATTATTCTTGTACTATTTGGTATCTCTTTAACTCTTGCATCCATTTTTAATCACGCCCCTGCAAACCCTGATATTCAATATAATATCAGTGAAGATGGATGGCATACGTATTTCGCCAGCACCACCTGGTTAACTTTCATCATCTTAGCTTTTTCCACTGCATTGATTCTGGAGAAGCCTTCAGACAGACTATTATCTGTAGCTGCCGGAATATCAGTCCTGCTGTTATTACTTCTGACATTTGAAGCAGACAAAACAGCAGGCATCTGGCAAAGACTCCAGTTCATTATATCATTCGGATGGATGTTATACACTTTCAAAACCACTAATAGCAAAAACTAATATCAGCTATATTATTAATAACGCATTCTTAATATTTAATTATCAAACCATAAAACAGTATTAACTTAAAAACAAAGATCATGAAAACAAAAATTAAAAATCAAAAAATGAGTTTAAAAGGATTGGTTTTCGTTCTGATTACCACCTTTATGGTTTCCACAGCAGCAGTATTTGCACAGGAACAGGATACCACACAGACCTTGTTTAAATCGAGCGTTAAAGTCAGCGAGCTCTGGACACCTGAAGTTAAATTCAATTCTATCCAGGGAGATATAGGAACTCTCATTGGATTTTATGGAGGTGCATTGATAAACCGGTCCTTTCTTATCGGGATTTCCGGTGGGGTGAACCTTGGACATCCAAGGGTTAATTACGGTTATTTCGGAGGTATCATGCAATACATTTACAAGCCTGCAAATCTTTTGCATCCAAGTGTTCAGCTATTGCTGGCATATGGGTCCACAAAGGATTATGAGAATCCGAAATCAGGACTTCTCGATAATTTCTGGAATATCTCCGGAGCCCATTTCTTTGTGATGGAACCCGGAATTAACCTTGAATTGAATCTTAGCACAAGACTTACCCTGGTTGGAGGGGTCAGTTACAGATATGTCTCAGGTTTAAACGAGAATGATGAGAATATTTCAATAACCCATGTTACCAATAAAGACCTGAGTGGATTGAATATCAATATCGGATTAAAGTTTGGCAAGGTAAAAAAGACCAAATCATAAATTATTGGTTTTTGTCATCCAAAACCTGATAAATAAATGAAAACAAATATTCGGTTGATAATCATTCTTATTCTGACCACCAGCATAATTAAAGGGCAGGATTCTGACTCATCAGTCAATCCCCGTAAAATTTATTCAGTCAATCTCCAATCCGGGCTGAATCAGATCAGAGAAAAGAATCTTCTCCCGCTGGTCCACAAAGGATTTGTTACAGAATTATCTTTTGAAACTGAAAAGATAAAGAGCAGTTTACGTCAGTTTCAGTTCACATTTACATATAGTCGTGTTAAAACCAGCATTGAAGAAATGTCAAAAAGCGGTAACATAAAGCTTGGGCTTAATTACTCGTTTAACTTTCTCGTTTTTCAGAAAACCAACTTTCGGTATTATTTGGGACCTCAGGCATCACTTTGTTACTCTTTTATGATGTTCCCGAATTGGGATGACAGCCACGGATACTGGGCTGATTATATGTCGTTTGGTCCCAATAATATTTTTTCTGTTTCACTCAGACATGAATGTGAATGGTTTGCAGCTATAAATTTTTCGCTTCTTGGTTTATTCAGCCGCCCCAAGGAGATTCGTCCATTTAAAATGGACGACTCATCTTTCGGTGGAATTTTTAAAGCACTCAACAGCAACGTTGAACCTGGGCTAATGAACAGGTTATTTCAGATAAATATAAGAACTGAATACCGTTTCCCGGTTTTTGTCAATAAACGGGAGGCGATTACTTTTAATACGAATATTATTCGTATTTCGGGTATTAACGGACAACCTGTTTTTCAAATAATTAACATGTTAGGATTAAAAATTATGTTATGAAAACAAGAATCTTAATAGTCATTTTATTGGGAGTATTATTCTTTGGCATGCAGTCCTGTCTGAAGGATGAACAATTAAAGCTGGCATACAATGGTTTTCAGCCTTTGAAAATTGGTGATGACTGGCAGGTATCAACACCTGCCGGGGAAAATATGAATGAGGATTTTCTGGATGCAGCATATCAACTGATCTACAACAATGAACGATTTGTAATGGCCAGAAGTCTGCTTGTTTTAAGGAACGGGAAAATAGTGGCCGAATCATATCCCCACGATCCAGATGATGCTTACAGAATTGAAAATATTCAATCTTGCACCAAATCGTTTACTTCGATACTGACCGGTATTGCTTTAAAAAAGCATTATCTCGATTCTCTTAATCAGACTTTTTACAGTATCTATCCGGATTACTTTTTAAATCATCAGGATAAGAAAAATATAACTATAGCAAGTGCTTTAACAATGAAGACTGGCATTAACTTCATTGATAGTGATAATACACGTCCGCTATATGAAACTGATAAAAGTTCAATCGATTATATCCTGTCAGTACCAAAGAATTATGACCCAGGTATAGTTTTTCAGTATAATGACGGTGCCCCTCATTTAATATCTGCAGCCATTCAGGAGGGTTATGGTAAGCCGCTTTCGGTTTTTGCTGATGATTTTTTGTTTAAACCCCTGGGAATAACCGATTGGAAGTGGGAAGCAGCAAAGGATGGAATCACTTTTGGTGCCGTAAGTATTTTTATGAAACCTCGTGATGTAGCAAAGTTTGGACAGCTGTTGCTTCAAAATGGGAAATGGGGAAACCAGCAGATTGTTGACAGCACTTGGATCGCCGAAGCCACAAAACCAATTGTAACAATGTACAGCCCAGGCACTTCCTATGGATATTATTTCTGGGTCTATCCAGCCTATGGCGGCTATGCAGCTGTCGGGCATGGGGGACAATTTATTTTTGTGGTCCCTTCAAAAAAGCTGGTAATCATTTACACAGCCTGGCCATATACCAGTGGTGATATGTTTGATAATTTCAATGAGTTAGCTGACCTGATAGTTAAAAGCTGCTACTAGATGATATTGTTCAGGAATATATTGACTCTCATTTCCCGGAATTAATTATTTGATGTTTAGATAAACAGAATCAAGGTAATCTTATCAATCAGATGTGGTTAATATATTCAACTTTTGCTGTAATCAGAAAAACCAAATTTAAGATTATGCCATAATTTCATGGATGTCACAATTCAAGAGTGATTGAATTTTCACCAACACCAAGGTTTGCAAGTTGTTGCTTTACAGTATCCATCATAGGCGGAGGGCCGCATAAATAAAAATTTCTGTTGGAATCACCAATATTGCCTTTAAGAAAATCTTCGGTGATCATTCCAAAGAAATAACCATTAGACTTTTCATCCGATAAAATATTGATAAATGCATCATTACCCAGCATCTCTCTTAATTCAGCCTCAAGTATTATATCGGCTTTTGTTTTATTTGCAAATATCAGTGTGTTGCCGGAAATTTCATTCTTAATACGCAGATCCCTGAAAATGGAAATAAAAGGAGTTATTCCTGCACCGCCTGCAATAAAAACGCCTTTGCCCTTATAGGAAATAGCGCCCCATACATCCCTTATTATCAATTCAGAACCAGGTTTAAGTTTCCCAAGTTCATTTGTAATCCCGTTATGAGAAGGATAGATTTTGATAGTAAATTCAAGGTAATGCTCCCTGTTTAAACATGTAAATGTGAAGGGTCTTCTCTCATTTTTTAATTCAGAAGTATTTATTGACACATCAGTAGCCTGACCGGGAATAAATGAATATCCTTCCGGTTTTTTAACCCGAAACCTTTTTACATCATGTGTTACCTGTTCGATGCTGATAATCTTTACGATATGTTCTTCCATCCTGTAAAGTTTTGATTATTAAACAATTTATATCATTTAATATTTAATGCATAATTGGTATTTTAATTCCGGAATTATAAATCAGTACTTTTCTGGTATATCAAATCAGGATCTGATATGTAGTACCAAAAAAACTATTTCAGATAAGAACAGGCTGATGATCTGAATTGACCTGGCTATCCTGTTCAAATCTAGTATTCAGATCCTTAATAGAACCAAGACTTTCCATGAGATCAGGCAGGTAATCAGTCTGCCCGATAAAAGTCCACAAATAAGCTACAATTGAATATATTTTCCCTGTAGAAAAATCATCGAGATCGATGCAGATAAATAAAACAACTATAAATATTATTACAAGCAAGGTTTTCACAGTAGTAAAGCTAAATGAATTCCACCTTGCAATTCTGGTTTTAGGAGAAACCATATTGTAAAAAAACTGATGTATTTTAGAGGTATCACGGTTTTCAATCAGTCTGTAAAGTTCCTCCTGATTGTCATGAATATCTTTCTGAAAGTGTGTTACCTTTTTCCGGTTTAGATTATTAATATATGCAACAGGCACTATCACCCCGAGACATACCAATCCGATGCGGTAATCATAGAAAAACAGTGCGATTATTGCTCCGGCAGATGCTGATAACTGCCACAACATTTCTGGCAGTCGTTCTTTAAAAAAGGTTATATACTCTTTAACAAGTTCAGCTCTTACCAGCATTTTTGAGTATTGGTCTCCCCGCGATTTTGATTCCTCAATTATGTTTGTAGCAACATCAGCATACATCCTGGCAAAAATACCACCATTGAATAGCCTGTGTAGTGATCCTCCCAAAACATTTATAAAATATACTATTATCCAGATCAAAAGAGGAATGAAATAGTCTATCTTTTCATGGTCGTAAAAGTGGCCGATCAGTGCATCCAGAAGCTTACCAAAAAAAGTCGGTTCAATGATCCAGGCTATATTTTCTATCAGGACAAAACCTAGCACCAGGCCTATTGAATACTTGTAATCCGAAATTATCTGTTTGATAGCCATATTTAATCTGATAAGATATTTACCAATGTATAAAATTAAATAATTTAAGAATTGAGAAGAATTGAGAACGGAATCATAAAGAAGATTTCTAATTCAAAGCTTTAATTGTTTTTTTCCTTCTTCTCTGATTTAAGTGATTCAGCCCAGTTACAAATTAAATCGACCTGTTCTTTTGTCGGTATAAGTTCGGGATTCGATTCCCTTGCTGATTTTGGAGGCATTTTACCTTTACTGACCGATGAGCAGATCAATAAAGCTTTTTCAGTTTCTCTGGCTGCACCATATCCTGCCCATCTGTAAAAGGATAACCTTGATTTGGGTAATCTGCCACCATTACTTCCGTGACATGGCATACAAGAAGTCTGAAAAATCTTATTGATGTTTTCGGGAATAAGAAATTGTTGATTTTTCCCGGGTTGACCGTGTGTGGTGCGAATATTTGCCAGAATAATCATTATCGCCGTCAGCCGTAGCATAGGACTAAAACGAAAAAACTTTTTCATGTTCCACAACATAAATTTATTTATCTTTTAACATAAAGATAATGAATAAACGTCCTATGCTCTCCTGAAAAGAACAGATAAAAATGCAAAACTCCGAAATCTTATTATTCTTATATTTTTATAAGTTTTTGATTAATACTTAAAGTTGATAGAAGCAACTGTTTTGATCTTCTCTGTTTCCGATCTGTCGATGCGCAATTTGAATGCTTTATTGACGTTTTGCCCAAATAATATAATCAAATTCTGTTTTTATCTTTTTCCTCTATACCTTATGATTATATCCTGCATAGCATTTCTTTATTTTAAGAGATAATTTTGTTATAAACAACCCTGATAGACTTATCAATATTATTCATTAAATTGCTTATTAAATACATTAAGCCATGAGGGAGGAAGGATTATGGGAAGAAATATCGGTTGCGTTAACAAAACAATTTCCCAATGTTTATGCTTATTTAATTGAAATATCCGACGAGACATTTATCTATGGATTAAAAGAAGAAGAGGAGTATTCCTATTATACAGTAGAATATAATATTACTCCAGAAGGTAGTCTGAATATTGAGTGGGAAAATGCGGGATTAACTGACCCTGATAACATTGTTGAATAAAGGATGTTTACCCTATTGATAATGTGAGAGGTCGCTTGAGTTATGATCTGATTCCTTCATCTGACAGTATACATTATGTCTTGCAATTAAGTCTGGTATTTCAATTACTTTTCTATTACATGAATACGTATTATTTTAGGTGAATGTAATATTATAGAACTACCAATTGTAGATCATGATAAAAAGAAACCTCAAAACACTTTTCATCCTCATTTTAATTCAAAGCCTGACATGTTTATCGTATATCAGTCAAAAGGATTATTTTTCGTTTATAATACTCCCCGATACACAGTATTACTCATTCAGCCATCCAGAAATCTTCCACAAACAAACAGATTGGATTGTAAAGAACAAGTATCTTCTCAATATCAAATATGTTATTCATATGGGTGATATTACGGATGAAGATCAGCAATTTGAATGGGAAGTTGCAAGTTCCTGTTTTAAAACCCTTGAGAATTCCGGAATTCCATATTCGCTAGTGTATGGAGATAATGATATAAAAGATCCGGATAAGTACAAAGCAAGATATGATGGTACCAGGCATACAGAATTATTAAACAAGTATTTCCCTGTATCCCGGTTCGATAAGTCCGGTTCCTGGTGGAAAGGAGGATTCTTTGAGTCCGGGAAAATTGATAACTATTATTGTCTGTTCGAATGCGATGGTATAAAATTCATGATAATGAACCTCGAGATTGCGCCCCGTGATCCTGTTATAACCTGGGCAAACAATATTATTTCCAAAAACCTCTCAAGAAAAGTAATTGTAGTTACTCATGATTTTATTGATCCTGAGGGAAACCGGCTTGATGATCTGAGCGATTTTGGAATGGATGGCATAGATAAAATGGGTAATTCCAAAGGAAATAATGCAAGTACATTGTATAAAAGACTTATAAAAGATAACCCTAATATTTTAATGGTATTGTGTGGGCATAAATCAGGTGAATTCGAAAAGAAAATAGAAAAATCCGAAGATTCAGGAGAAAAAAGAATAGTTTTTGAAATTCTTACAGATTATCAGAATGAACGATTAAATGGAACCGGAGATAAATGTGGAAACGGATTACTGAGAGTTTTAAAATTCTATCCCGGAAAAAAAGAAATTGTTTTATCCCGAGTGAACACTTTGACAGAAACAAAAGAGGGAAAAAAAATCCGATTGTCAATGGAATAAAAAATTAAAACCACCTAAACCGGGCTTATGAATCCAATTTGGTATATCATATAGGGTACTCGGAGAATCCCTGGCAGATCGGCCTATTTAGCTGTTATTAAGAGAGATGCTTCTTTCAGTCCTTCAGCTGTTGCCCTTACGTTAATTTTTCCAGGAATTGTTTCCGGACGAATTATTACCAGGCATATTCCCTGATAAGCTTTCTTCTTTGGTTGCTGAAAACTTGACATATCTCTTGGATCACCGCTTCCAACACCTGCAATCATTCCGCTGCCGGTAACCCCGAAGTTAACAACAATATTATCTGCATCAGGCACAATGTTGCCTTTTGAATCAATTATTTCGGCTCTTACATATGAAAGGTCGTTTCGGTCAGCTTTTAATTTGGTCCTGTCAGCAACCAGCCTTATTGCTGCGGGTTTGCCTGTTGTTTTAAGCGTTTGTGATGCTGCTTCCTTTCCATTGTCAAAGCAATGGGCAATAAGTGTTCCCGGCTCATATGGGACCTCGAAAGTTGCAGTAATTGATTTTTCCTGATCCACATTCTGTTCTCCCACAATCTTACCGTTAAGCTCAAGTTTAACCTGCAGAGAGCGTGTGTAGACATGTACCTGGAATTTTTTACCCTCCTGACCTGCCCAATTCCAGCTTTTCAGCTCATCCGGAAATCCCCAGCGGCTCGTAACTTCTCTTTTACCTTCCGGTATCGGACGGTGGACGAATATCTCAACTTTACTTTTGCCCCAGACCACATACTGATAATATGAAGGCACCTTTCTGTTTCCTATCAGGTCAATATCCCCCTGATAATTTGTATATACCGGCCAGGTTTCCCGTCTGAAGAATCCTCCTCCGGGTCCACCGGCTGGCGGACCTCCCGGACCGGCAGGTCCGGGTCCCGCAGGAGCATTAGCTGGTCTTTGATCAATAACTTCCCCGACATCACGAAGCTGTGGCATGCCAACTCCAGCTTCTCCGATATTATCCGTAGCCGTCCATACAAAATACCCGATTACATAGGGAAGTTTTTTAACCAGTTCATAGTTCTCCAGAGCAAACGGAGGATTTGTTTCAGTTCCAATCATAATCCTGTCCGGATATTTAACATGATCAGATTCATACCTTGAAAAGGCATAATTATATCCGACAACATCCAGTAATTCAAGGTGAGTTTCGAAATCATCCCATCTGGTTCTGCCCGGTGCACTGCCACCACCCATTCCAAGCATCGCCTCAGTAATAGCTCTGGTCGGATCAAGCCTCCGTACTTCTTTCGTGAGGTTTGTTGCAATTCTGTAACCTGATGTATCGGCAGCTTCACGGATCTCATTCCCGATGCTCCAGATTATAACTGAAGGGTGATTCCTGTCGCGTTTAATCCACGACTCCACATCTTTCTGCCACCATTCCCTGAAGTAAAGATTATAATCATTTTGTTTCTTGGGTGTCTCCCACGCGTCAAATATCTCATCAATCACAACCATGCCCAGGCGGTCGCAGGCTAAAAGCAATACCGGTGAAGGTGGATTGTGACTGGTTCGTATTGCATTAAATCCTGCTTTCTTCAAAACCTCAATTTTGCGTTCCTCGGCGCGATCAATAGAGGCGGCTCCCAGGGGTCCGTTGTCGTGGTGATAGCAACCACCGATCATATCAAGTGCTTTACCATTGATAGTTAACCCGTTCTGAGCATCAATTTTGATACTCCGGATCCCGAAGGGAGTTTCGCATTTATCAACTGTTTTTTCACCAATCAATACTGATACTTTTGCATTATAAAGGTTCGGATCATCTATTGACCAGAGGGATGGCTTCTTAACCGGGATGTCCTGCGATAATTCAACTTTCTGACCAGATGTCAGCGTGGTACTGCTACTTGATGTCCCGGCAGATTTGCCTGAGGGGCCAAAAAGTTCAGTTCTTAAAACAACATTTTCATTTTTATTGCCTGAATTTATAAGGGTAGTTACGATTTTAACATCAGCAGAATTTTTATCGGCCGACGGAGTGGTAATATATACACCTTCGGATACATCGATATGAACTGGCGCCACAAGTGTAAGCCAAACATGCCTGTTAATCCCTGAACCTGAATACCAGCGGGAATTCAATCCGTCGTTTTTAACCCGAACTGCAACAACATTGGCCTGCCCTTCAGGATTCAGATATGAAGTAATATCATAACAAAACGGAGTATAACCATACGGATGAAATCCAAGATGTTTTCCGTTGAGCCACACATCGGAATTCATATAAACCCCATCAAATTTCAAATACGCAACTTTATCCTTATCCGCTTCTTTAGTTGTAAAACTTTTTCGGTACCAGCCGGTTCCCCCAACCAGATATCCGGAACTCATCCGGTCAATGGCAGATCTATCAAACGGGCCGATTATACTATCACCGTTCTGACCAGGGAGGTCCTCAATGCTCCAGTCATGAGGTACATCAAGGAGCCTCCAGGTTGAATCATTAAAATCAGGATTCTCAGCGCCGGAGAGGCTGTCTTTGATAAACCGCCAGTTATCATCAAATGACACTGTATTGGAAGTGATTTCACTTCCCTGCTGATTGCTGCATGAGGTGAGTCCAAAAAACAAGGATGCCATCAGACCAAGCGATGCATTCAAAATAAGTGCGGAAAGAAGACATTTTTGTTTTTTCATCTTGATTATTTGAGGTTAGATTAGACTGGGTTAGAATTTTCTATAAAGACAATTCTGAAAGCTTGTTTAGTCCTCGGGAAGAAAAATTATAATTGACTATAAAACAATTATATATAACGTCTTGTGCGGTTTCAATCTTAATGTTTTGACTTAGTGAATCTTAGTGTCCTTGTGCCTTAGTGGCATTTTTTTGCCGCCAAGACTCAAAGGCACCAAGTTTCACAAAGAGGTAATAAAATATTGATTACTTGGTTATTAAGTTCATGACAAATTTGTAAATTCTATAATCATTCTTTCAAAAACAGTTAACTGCACAATACATTATATATATCAATATTATATCATTTCTTTCAAACTTCAAAATCAGGTTTGAGAACACTTAAATTACATAACAGAACAATAAGGATTTAATTCCGGATTTTGACGGTCAATCTATTCTAGCCAACCAGAGTCAGGGTATTAAAAACCTTAAAATAAAATAACTCTTTCCGAATTAGATTGTTTGTTATTCAGGTAGTGAAATAAATGTTGAAAATAAGTTTATAGAAATGGAACCTGAAACAAAACATTGGCATACAGTGATCATTGGTGGTGGTCAGGCAGGATTATCAACAGGATATTTCCTGAAAAGAATGAACAAGGACTTCATTATTCTTGATGAGAATATGAGAATTGGTGACTCCTGGAGAAAACGATGGGACTCACTGAAGCTTTTTACTCCTTCCCAGCATGACGGTCTGCCAGGTATGCCTTTTCCCAAATTAAAAGGCAGCTTTCCGGGGAAGGACGAAATGGCTGATTATCTTGAGCGTTACGTGATGGAGTTTTCATTGCCGGTGCAATTAAATGTAAAAGTGAATCACCTTTCCTCCCTGAATAGTCATTATGAAATTGAAACTTCCAAACAAAAACTTATTTCATATAATGTTGTGATTGCTACCGGAACAAATCCTTTCCCTAAAATTCCCGCAATATCATCGGATCTTAATCCTGGGATATTCCAGATTCATTCATCACGTTATTCTAAACCTGAAACACTTCCTCCCGGTGATGTTCTTGTAGTGGGTGCAGCAACTTCGGGTATAGAAATAGCACTTGAAGTATCAAAAACACATAAAACATATATCTCAGGAAAGCCTACTTTTCACATTCCGGATAATGTAATTAAATATGGTGGTGAACTTTACTGGTGGTTTATCAGGAATATAATCACAGTCAGAACCCCAATCGGCAGAAAAGCAAAAAAAAGTATTATCCATGGCGGCTCACCATTGATAAGGGTTTCATCCAGAGACCTTGAAGTTGCGGGGATTAAATGTCTTCCTCGGGTAACAGGCACTGAAAATGGATTTCCAAAGTTCGAGGATAAGAGTGTAATCAAAGTTTCATCAGTAGTTTGGGCAACCGGATATAAACCAGATTTTTCATGGATTGGGATGAATGCTACCGATGAAACAGGCTGGCCATTATCAAACAGAGGCATCTCACCTGTCAGTAAAGGATTGTACTTTATCGGAATGCCATTTCTGTTTGGGTTGACTTCCGGACTGGTAGGAGGCGTAGGTCGGGATGCTGCTTATATTTCCAGACATATTTTACAAAGTAATCCCGGGTTGTCAATTTAATATTGTAATACCTGGTACGACTTCAATGAGATTGCTCCAGGACTATATTTGGCTTTTCATATAACACTTGCAACGTTTGTCAGATCCAAATTATTCATTAACAGCAATCTAACCTCAAATATATGATTTATCTAATCGATTCTATATCTTTTAAAACTCGTTTCTAATACAATCAAATGGTATGAACCCCAGAGCAAGCTCTGGACTCTAAAAACGGTGCAAGCACCGTTGAATTTACCTGACCTTCGCGTCCGCCGAAGCTTTACGCGAAGGCGGATTAACAAAATGATTTTCAGAAAATTATTTTGATAAATGTTATTTAAACAAACAATAATTGTCTACATTTACAGATATATGAATTTGCCAGTACGGTATTTATGTATCGCACATCTCTTTTTATGTATTAGCATTTTCCCAGAACAATATATTTCTGTAAAAATCAAAAGGAAGTATCCGAAAATCCTTTAACCAAGAGTAGGAAAATTATTAAAATCAAAAGTATATATTATGAAAACAAAAACACTCTTATTAACTACATTGATGTTTGCATTCCTTCTAAATTGTTCTACAGGGATAAATGCACAAACTGCCAAGGCTAACCTTGACCAGGTTAAATTAATGCCACAGCGGCTTGGAACCTGGGAAGCAACTGTTGATAAAGATACTGTTCTGGTCAGGGAGCATCAGGAATTTGGGAAAGGGTATACGGCAAATATGTATTATATTATAAAGGGGAATAAATCTCCTTATCATATTGCTAATTCTTGTTTTGATTCTAAAGAGGGTAAGTTCAAAGGTTTCACAGTATATGCAAATGGAAATTTTTATACATGGATAGGGTTATGGACAACTGAAAAAAAGTTCAGTATAGATTTAGTTCAAAACTTTAATCCTGAAAAAGTTTTAGGTAAAGTTGATTATGTTTATGAAACTCCCACAAGTATGATTGAAACCCGATTTAACGCAGCTGGTGTAAAAACAGTCGAACGTAAATATAAAAAAGTAAAATAATTGTTTGTACTTTCAACAATATAAAATAATGTCCTGAAATATTAAATTTCAGGACATTTTAAATTTTTAAGAGATGAAGAAAATTTTTCGAATCCTGTCAGGGCTGGTTGTTGTCTTATTGATTATTATAATCATTAAAACAATAACATTCAAATCATTGCAGATTGAATCCAAGCCTGCTGCTCTACCAGTATTTGGTAATGCAAGTGCCTCGAATTTATCCAAAGCGATCACATTTCCTACGATTTCAAATGCAATCAATTCACCAATAGATACAATTGCTTTCGGGGGATATCTTAATTTTCTTTCTGAAGCATATCCGTTAATACATTCAAAATTGAAGAAAGAGACATTCTCCTGTTTTAGTCTTTTATATACCTGGGAAGGGAAAAGCACAACATTAAAGCCAATTATTCTTACTGCGCATTTGGATGTTGTACCTGTTGTGGGAATAGATTCATGGACCAAACCACCATTTTCCGGCGAGAATGATGGTACTTTTATCTGGGGAAGAGGAACTCTCGACGACAAAGCTGAAATGATTTCAATTCTTGAGGCGGTTGAAAGACTGCTTGGCGAAAACTATCAGCCCGAAAGAACAGTTTACCTTGCATTTGGTCATGATGAGGAAATAAATGGTTTAAGGGGAGCTGCAGTTATTGCCTCTGCCCTTAAGGAAAGAGGTGTGGAAGCAGAATTCGTTCTCGATGAAGGATCTTCTTTAATTGTCGGATTAGTACCGATGATAAGTAATCCTGTAGCTCTTATCGGGACATCAGAAAAGGGTTATTTATCAGTATACATGACAGTTGAGATGAAAGGAGGACATTCCGCATATCCTGAAAAAGAGACAGCGATAACAGTACTTACCAATGCTCTGAATAGTGTGGTTAATAAGCAACCCGATGCCAGGATATCGGAACCTGTTAATGATTTTATCAGATATATTGGTCCGGAAATGCCATTTTTGGCGAAAGCAATTTTTGCAAACAGATGGATTTTTAATGGTATCATTTTAAAAATATATCAGCGAAGCAGTACTTCAAATGCACTTGTAAGGACCACTACTGCGCCAACCATATTAAAAGCAGGAGTAAAGGATAATGTTATTCCTACTAAAGCTGAAGCAGTTGTGAATTTCAGGATATTGCCAGATGAAACAACAGCTGGTGTAATGGATCATCTCAAAGCTGTTATTTCTGATGAGAGGGTTAAACTATTTATTCTTGAGGGATTTGTTGAACCCTCTCCTGTGTCGCCAGTTGATGTCTATGGTTTTAAAACCATCCTTGAGACAATCCGACAGGTTTATCCTGATGCTTTAGTTGCACCATCATTAATGATTGCAGCATCGGATAGCAGAAAATATATTGATGTCAGTAAAAATATCTACAATTTTGCACCTATAGTTGTCACCCCGGAAGATCTGGCAAGAACACACGGTATAGATGAAAGAAATAAAATTGAAGATTTCACCCGTGGGATAGGCTTTTATTATCAATTGATCAGGAACAGTAATAAGTTGTAAAAGGAGGAAGGGAGCTTTTGATTTTAAGTCCGGAAAATCTTAGAAAAACATGACCTGAGCTGGAATGTCAGGTGAAAAATGAATATCTTACAATCTATTTCAATAGGTACAGTATTCAGGTAAAAACAAAATAAAGATTTGAAGAAAGCACATTTTACTAGGCGGAAATTTTTGCAGACAGCAGCTATCACTACAACTGCGGCAATATTTCCTTCCGTTACAGGAGTCGCAGCTCTTCCAGATGTTAAAGTAGCCGGATTAAAGTCCGAAGCACTGCCAAAACGCAGATTGGGCAGGACCAGCAGAATGGTTTCATGCATAGGTTTTGGAGGTGGTTCCCGCTATTGCAACTGGGTGGCAGATGAAGATACCCTGCAAAAGCATATTGACCATGCAATTAAGCTCGGGATCACCTATTTTGATTCTGCACGATCCTACGGCAATGGACTGGCCGAGGAGCGTTATGGGAAATTTCTTACCCCAAAATACAGGGATCAGATATTTCTCAATTCAAAAACAATGGAGAGGACATATGATGGAGTGATGAAAGAGATTGAAATATCATTGAAAACCTTGAAAACAGATTATCTCGATCTCTACTGTATGCATTCTATCGATAGTGTGAAAGATGTGGATGTCCTGTTAAGTCCTTCAGGAGGATACAAAGCATTCTTAAAGCTGAAGAACGAGGGTGTGGTGAAGAACATTGGCTTTTCGTTTCACAAGTGGAACGATGCTTCACGGAAATCATTTGATGAATTTGATGTTGATGCAATCCTGTGCGTCATCAATGCTTCAAGGTCTAATGGTAATGAGGATGGGGTTTTACCTCTCGCAGCTAAAAGAGATGTCGGTATCATTGGAATTAAAATTATGGGGCAAAATGCCCTGATTGGAAATGTTTCAGGCGACGATCTTTTAAGGTATGGATTAAGCCTGCCAATTTCAGTTGCAAATGTCGGTATGGACGGCTTTTCACCCCTCGAATCGTGCGTGGAAGTCGGAAAAGAACCTTTACTTTCGGAAAGAGAAGCCAAAAAGATAGAGTTGAAACTGAATTTTGATCCAAAAGTCACCAGGCTTCCTTATTTTACGGGGTAAAGTGCAAAAGCGATTCTTTATGACCGCATTTGTCCGGTCTGATTACACATAATATACATAACTTAACTACAAGTATTTAACTCCGGATTTGGGTGGTCTGTTGGATTGGCTGCCTCTGGAAATTTTGGAGGCTTTTTGACCAGACCTTATTTAGCAAATTACTCCGGGAATCATAGAATTTAAAAATTAAGTGTGAAGTTGGCTTTGGATTAAACAAGATGTAACTTTGGTTACTAGAGACAATAAGACAAATTCTAAAATTAACTGTGATGGGACAATTTAAAATAAATCGAAGAACTTTTCTGAATGGTTCATTAGGTATAGGTACATTTTCTTTATTCAGAAGTAAGCATACAGAACCAAATACTATTTCAATCCAAAGTGCGAATGTTTATAGGGAACCGGAAAAGGATTTGTCAGTTTACGGCAGATTTGATGTAATTGTTGTGGGAGGAGGTCCTGCAGGATTTG
>Ga0315284_10002287_pt1 | contig 27503 bp, 17 predicted proteins | sample YL17G09_16_MG_FD_203696 | JGI IMG/M metagenome (GOLD analysis project Ga0315284, IMG submission 203696) | Sediment microbial communities from Yellowstone Lake, YNP, Wyoming, USA - YL17G09_16 | ecosystem: Environmental > Aquatic > Freshwater > Lake > Sediment | place: USA: Wyoming | collected...
ACCTTCTACGAGATGCTGACCGGCCGCCCGCCTTACATGGCCCCCACGCCCCAGGACGTCATGCGAAAGCACGTCACGGGCACGCTGACGCCGCCCGACCACGTGAACCCGGACCTCTCGGCGGGCGTCAGCGAAGTCGTCGAGGTCATGATGGGCAAGCGGCCCCAGGACCGGTATCCCTCGACGGAGGACCTGCTGGTGGACCTCCGGGCGGTGGCCGGCGGCGAGCCGCCGCGCATCGCCCGCGAAAAGGCGGGCCTTCAGGATTCCCTGATGGAAGGCCTCTCCAAGGGCGCCGAGATCGACGCGTCGGCGGCCCCCGACGGGCGGCGCGTCGCTGCCGCAAGCCCCTTCGCCTTCAACCAACTGGCGCTCCTCCTGGCCATCCTCCTGGCCATCTCGATCCTGATCAACATCCTCCAACTTGTCCTGTGATCTGCCGCCTGGCCTTGTGTCCGGCGACATCGGACCTTCCCGAAGTGAGGTTTCGTTCTTGCTCTTGCCCCAGCAAGCCGGTAGTCTACCTCCCGGAAAGCCAATGGGGGTTGCGGGTCGCGAATTGCTGGACGGGGGCGCACCAAATGGCGCTCAAGCAACTTGAGAACTTCCGAGACCTTGCCACGTTCCTCTTGCGAATCAAGGACGTGGGGCTTCTGGTGGGAGATGCCTCGACCCTCCTGGAATCGGTCCCTGCCAACACGTTTGACTGCTGCGTAACGAGTCCGCCTTACTGGGGCCTTCGAGACTACGGTGTGCCCCACCAGATTGGCGCAGAGGAGAAACTGGACGATTACATCGAGCACTTGGTGGAAGTGTTGAGAGAGGTGCGTCGAACACTCAAGGACGAAGGGACCCTGTGGCTGAATCTGGGCGACTCTTACACCAGCGGTAATCGGAAGTGGCGCGACGCCGACGACAAGAACCCTGCGCGGGGCATGGACTACCGGCCACCGACGCCGGAAGGACTCAAGCCCAAAGATTTAATCGGGGTTCCATGGAAGGTCGCCTTCGCCCTCCAGGCGGACGGCTGGTTTCTGAGATCGGACATCATCTGGCACAAACCCAACTGTCAGCCGGAGTCCGTCAAGGACCGGCCCACAAGGTGTCACGAATACTTGTTTCTTTTCTCGAAAGCCAAGTTCTATTATTACGACTACGAGTCCGTACTGGAGCCTGCCAACGGGGGAGGGGGACTGAGAAACCTTCGGACCGTATGGTCAGTCAACACGGAGGCATCCCCCCAGGCCCACTTCGCGACGTTTCCTGTTGCGCTTATTGAGCCCTGCATCAAGGCGGGGTCACCCAAGGGCGGATTCGTGCTTGATCCTTTCTTTGGCTCGGGCACGGTCGGTGCGGCCTGCCTGAAACTGCAGCGCCGCGCCCTCGGCATCGAGTTGAACGAAGAGTATGCCAAGGTCGCCCGGCGACGCCTCGGCGAGGGACTTCCACTATGGCAAAACGTGGCGCCGTGAGCCCCTATCCCATTCTCGAACCAAACCTCCAAGTCGCCTTTTACTACCGCTTACAGGCCATCAGACGGCTTTATCTTGGCGAAGCGCTTCGCGATACGGTCGGGCGCCTTGAAGTGGCCGGGCTCGATTTGGAATTGGCCGCGCTTGTGCGTGCCGACGCACTCAGCAAGACCGCCTCCTTCGGGCTCCGCGGCGAGATCTTTTTTGCGATTCCCTGTATGTTGCGTGCGAATCCCCACCTCCTGGGATACTACCGACTGCTTCTGGGCCTATCGCAAAAGGAGTTTTATGCCAAGGGGCCGTTCGGCCGTTTTAAACGGATGGAGGAGCTCGGCGAGGCATCGGCCGTAGCGTCTGAAGGCATTCCGAGGCTTTGTGATAGTCTTATCGGCTCGGCGGAATTGCTGGTTAAGGGCCTTGACTCCCTGTCACTTGATACAGTGAACGAACTGCAACTTCTCACCCTTGGTCCGCAATTGCGCGGCAGCGAAAACACCCGCATCGGCCAAAGGGCAACCCAAAAAGTATTTGACATGCTTAAGGACACCATGGGCAAGTACGTGATGGAATCTACCCGCAAGACAATCATTGTGCGTAATCGCTCGGGCCGAAACGTCCTCATTGAATTTGCCAGCGACCCCGATGTGGCGATTTCGGAAAAACTTCCCTCAGGCATGCGGCCCCTCATTTCCATTGAAGTAAAGGGCGGTGCCGACGCCTCGAATATTCATAACCGCCTGGGGGAGGCCGAGAAAAGCCACCAGAAAGCCAAGCAGCGCGGCTTTGCAGAACTCTGGACCATCATTCGCGTGGTCATTGACCCGGCCGAAGCACACCGCGAGTCCCCCACGACCACGCATTTCTTCAACCTCGATACCCTCCTCAGTGGCTGTGGAGCAGAGGCGCGGCGGTTCCGCGAAACGCTTTGCTCCAGTGTTGGCATCCCCGTTTGACAAGAGGTTGCGCATGTCGGCAAGCCGTGCCTACGAGTACCTCTCCGGGACCGACATCCACCGGCGGGTGCTGCTGGAGTTGATCCCCTCGGCCCGCGACAGCCTGCTCATCGCCACCGCCAACCTCAAGGCCGCGCGGCTCGTCTATCCGGACGGCCGGGTCGAAAGCATCGTTGAGGCGCTCGAACGGCTGGGCGACCAGGGCGTCGAGGTGCGGGTGCTGCACAGCGGCGTCCCGTCGGGGCCGTTCCTCGAGGAACTCAAAGCGGTCCGCCCCCACGCCTTCGAGATGCGCCGCTGCCCGCGGACCCACTTTAAGGCCGTCATCGTTGACGGCCACCGCCTCTACCTCGGCAGCGCCAACCTCACCGGGGCCGGCCTCGGTGCGAAGAGCGTGGGCCGACGCAACTTCGAGGTCGGCCTGCTCTCCGACGACCCCGACCTCGTGGACCGCGTCGGCGACCTGTTTGAGGCGATCTGGTCCGGCGCCGCGTGCCGCGACTGCCAGCGCCTCGACTATTGCCCCGAGCCACTCGAAGAGCCGTGGTAACTGGCGGCCCGGCTTCGCGGCTGAAGCCGCTTCGCCATGGCAGGCTTTGTCCGCCGCTCGCAAGGCTCGTGGCGAACGAAGCCTGGTGGGCGATACAGGACTCGAACCTGTGACCTCGCGGGTGTGATCCGCGCGCTCTAGCCAACTGAGCTAATCGCCCACTCGCAAACGCGGAACGCGGAACTCGGAACGCGGAATAAGAACAAAAACGGCTCTGCGTCCGCAGGGGACTATATACCCGGGCGGGGGGCGGTTTTCAAGGTCAAAAGAGGCCGAAGCGCAGCCAACGCCCGGGGATGAGCGCAGCGAATCCCCGGGGCAACCCGGATGCGCCGCCCCCGGCCTCAAAGCGCCTGACAAGCCTTGCCCACCCGCCCGCTTTCGTGGTACGCTTCGTCCTCAATCGGTCCAGGAGGTCCGGCAGGGATGCTCCAGGTTCTCATGGCCGCGCCGGTGCTCGTCAAGGTCGTCGGGTCGCTGGCGATGATCCTGGTGGTGTACCGTTTCTGGCGGAACCTGTTGGCGAGCGTCGCCATCGGGACGGCGGCGCTTGCGCTCTGGATCGGCCAGCCGTGGGGCGTGATCCTCCAGGTCGCCGGGGCGCGCCTGGCCTCGGCCGACAACCTGCTGCTCCTGGCGAACATCTTTCTGGTGATCGCCCTGAGTTCCGAGATGTCCGAGGCGGGCGTCATGCACGACCTCGTGGGGGCGGTTGCGGCCCGGGTGGGGCGGCGGACTTCGATGGCGCTCCTGCCGGCGGTGATCGGTCTTCTGCCGATGCCCGGCGGGGCCATCTTCTCAGCCCCCATGCTCGACCGGATCGACCACGACCGCTCCGTTGACCCCCTCATCAAAACGGGCACCAACTACTGGTTCCGGCACGTCTGGGAGTACTGGTGGCCGCTGTACCCCGGCGTGCTGGTGGCGATGTCGATCACGGGGCTGGCGCCCTGGAAGTTCATGCTGCTCCAGGCGCCGATGACGCTGTTGGCCGTCGGGGCGGGATACCTTTTCCTGCTCCGGCGGATCCGCTTGCCGCGCGACGCCTCGCCCCACATCCCCGCCGAGCCGGGGCGCCTCCTAAGACTGCTCGCGCCGATCGTGGTGGTCATCGGCACGTACGCGGCGGTGGCACTCGGTTGGTGGTGCCTCCTCAAAGCGGCGCCCGGGGTCCCGGCGCTGAACGAGTACGTCCCGATGCTGGCGGGCCTCGTGCTGGCCATGGCGCTGGTCCAGCGCCAGCGGCCGCTTTCGGGGGAGACGTGGCGCCTGATCCTCCTCTCGAGAAAGGCGTTCGCCCTGGTCGTCCTGGTGGCGGTTATCCGGATCTACGGGGCGTTTATCGATTCGCCGCTGCCGGGCGGCGCGGTCCTGGCCGAGCAGATGCGCGCGGAGATGCACGCCTGGGGTATCCCGGTCCTGGCGATCATCATGCTCATCCCGTTCGTCACGGGCCTGACGACGGGCGTCTGCGTCGGCATGGTCGGTGCGAGTTTCCCGATCGTCGTTCACCTGGTCGGGGCCGACGCCTCGACCGGTGCGCTCATGGCCGCCACGGTCCTCGCCTACGGGTTCGGATACATGGGCATGATGCTCTCGCCTATCCACGTGTGCCTGATCGTGACGAACGAGCACTTCCGGACGCGGCTCATAGCGAGCCTCCGGGACCTCCTCCTGCCCGCGGTGGTCGTTCTGGCCGGGGTCGTCGCCTATCACCTCCTGCTGGCATGGCTGGTGGCCTGAACGGACCGGGGTTTTTGTGGGTAACTGGCGGTCTGCTGCGCGGTTAGACCTGGGGAGGACCGATCCGAGGCATTCTCCCGGGCCGCCCCAGGCAGGTGGATACCCCGGGAATGCTCTCGGCAGGTGCCCGCCCGCAAGGGCGTAACGCCCCGCCACTGCGCTGGCGGGGGAAGCACGAAGTCTGGGGAGGCAGCAGGATGACGACGCGAGTTTTGATGCGGCCGGCCGCGCCGAGGTCCGCGGCGAGGGTTTTGCTGTGGATGGCGATGGTGCTCGTCCTGGCTGCCGGGCCGGCGTGGCAAGCCGGCGGCGCTCAGCCTGTGGACAAGGCCGCCGACGACTACAACATGGCCTCATGGCTTTATGCATCGAAGAAATACGACATGGCGGCCGAAGAGTTCCGGTCATTCCTGAAGAACTACCCGAAGCACGAGAAGACCGACGAGGCTTGCCTGACGCTGGCCCGGGCCCTGCTGCACCTCGAGAAGTACGACGATGCGGCACAGGTCCTGGACGGCCTCCGCAAGGACAGCCCGAAATACGATCGGATGCCGGAAGTCCTCTTCGAACTCGGCCGGGCGTGGGCGGCCATGGGCAAACAGAAAGAGGCCGCCGCCGTCCTGGGCGAGGTCATCGACAACTATGGCAACCACTACCTGGCGACCTGGGCGCGGGACCAGCGAGGCAGCCTCCTGATTGCCCTGAACGACTACGATGCGGCCGAAAAAACCCTCATGCCGCTCGTCGGCTGGTTCCTCACCGGCAAGGACGCCGACAAGCACCTCAAGGCTGAGCGGGAGCGGCTGGCGAAGGTCTCGCCGAGCGTCGCGGCAGCGCTGGACGGCCTCCTAGAGCGATCGCACCTGAACCTGGGGTTGGCGCGGTTCGCCGCCGGGAAGTTTACTCCGGCGCGCGGGACGTTCGAGGAGTTCCTCGCGCTGGCGCCCAAGAGCGCGATGGCCGACACGGCGCGGTTCAACCTCGCCCAGAGCCTCTACAAACTGGGCGACTTCGCCCGGGCCTCGCAGGTCTATTCCGCGGTCGCCAAAACAAGCGGTCCCTACGCCGCCGATGCCGCCTTCGAGGGCGGCCTAGCCCTCTATCAGGCTAAGAAGTACAAGGAGGCCGCCGCCGCGCTGGCCGACTGCGCCAAGCGGTTCCCGAAGGCCGACCGGGCCGACAAGGCCCTCCTCTACGCGGGGACGTGCGCCTATCTGGCGGAAGACTACAGCGGCGCGGCAAGGCACCTCGCGGACAAGGTGAAAGCGACGCCCAAGGACGCCGAGGCGCTCTACTGGCTGGGCATGGCCCAGTTGAAGCGGGGCAAGGCAGGCGACGCCCGCGACGCCTTCGAGCGGGCCGCCAAGGCCGAACCGGATGGGCCCCGCGCTGCGGACGCGGCAATCGGGCGGGCCGACGCGCTGCTGGCCGAGGGCAAGAACGAGGAGGCGGCTAAGGCGTACCAGGAATTCGCCGGCAAGTTCGCCGACAACCCCGACCGGCCGCGCGCCCTCTATGCCGCCGCTGCTGCGCTGAACCGCGCCGCAAAATACGACGACTCCGACGCCGCCTGCGGCGCGTTCCTCGGCGACGAGAAGGCCCGGCAGAGCGACCTTGCGCCGCAGGTCCTTTTCATCTCCGGCGAGAACCGCTTCCTCCTGAAAAAGTACAAGGAGGCCGCCGACCGGTACGGCGAACTCCTCAAGCGCTACCCGAAGGCCGACGATGTGCCGGCGGCCCGGTTCCGCCTGGCGTGGATCCGCTACTTCGACAAGCAGTACGACGGGGCGATCCGCGAGATCAGCGAGGCCCTCAAGGCCAAGGACCCGCCCTTCAAGGCCGACGCCCAGTACCTCCTGGGCAACTGCCAGTTCGAGAAGGGCGATTACCCGGCGGCGCTCGCCTCGCTCGACCAGTACCTGGCCGACTCCGGCGCCAAGCGGTACCGCGACGATGCCATGCTCAAGTCGGCGCTGGCGCTCGAGCGGCAAGGGAATCGCCCCGACGCGACCGGCCGGCTGGAGCAGTTCCTGAAGGACTACGGCGCGAGCCCCCTCAGGCCGCGCGCCGAGTACGAACTGGCCGAACTGCTTCGGGCCGACAAGAACTTCGATGCCGCCGCAGACCATTACAAAACCGTCGCCGAACGGTACGAAGGGCACGACCTGGCGCCGTACGCTCTGTACGGCCTGGGCACCTGCCGCTTTGAGAAGGGCGATTTCGAGGGGGCCGCCGCCGCATTCGGCCGCATCTCCGAAAAGTATTCCGGGTCGGACCTGGCGCCGCAGGCCCAGTATCAGCAGGGCCTGGCGCTCCAGAAGGCCGGCAAGTTCGGCGAGGCCCGTGCCGCGTTCGAGGCGATGACGAAGGCCAATCCAAAGCACGACCTGGCGCCGGCGGCGTACCTGGGCCTGGGCGTGTGCCTCGAGAAGGAGAAGAGGTTCGCCGACGCCGCCCAGGCGTTCCGCAGCCTGATCGGCACCGGCGGCGACAAGAAACTCAGGGAACAGGCGATGTATGAACTCGCCTGGTCGCTCCAGGAGGCCGGTAAGGATGCCGAGGCCCTCCAGGCCTACGAGGCGTTGGCGAAGGAGTTCCCCACGAGTTCGCTGGCGGCCGACGCGTACTTCAAGTCGGCCGAGGCCCGGTACGCCGAGAAAAAATACCCGGAGGCGACCGACCTCTACGAGAAAGCCTTTGGCGCCGCCCAGGACGACCGCCTGAAGGACAAGATCCTCTACCGGCTCGGGTGGTGCAAGTGGGCGGCAGGCGGGTACGAGGAGTCGGCGAAACTCTTCGACCGCCTGGTTGCCGAGTGCCCGGCGAGCGACCTTGTGCCGGAGGGTCTCTTCCAGGCCGGCGAGGCCCTGCTGAAACTCGGGAAGCCCGCCGACGCCATCGCGCGGCTCGAGAAACTCATGGACCCGAAGTACAAGGACTTCGAGCACTTGGCCGACGCGCGGTTCCGTGTGGGCGAGGCCCAACTCGTCCTCGGACGCCAGGAGCAGGCCGTTGCGACCCTGACGGCCCTCGAACAGGCCCACCCGCAGTATCCTGCGATGCCCGAGGTCCAGTTCAACATCGGCAGGGCCCTCTACAACCTCAAACAGTACGACCAGTCGCGCGCCAGGTTCGAGCGAGTCACCGGCATGACCGACACCGAGACCGCCGCCAAGGCCCAGTTCTACCTGGGCGAGACTTTCCTGGCCGAAGGCAACGGCCGCGAGGCCCTGAAGGCGTATCTGCGGGTCGTCGCCCTGTGGGGCAACTACAAGGAGTGGGCCGCGGCCGCCCAGTTTGAGATCGGAAAGGCGTACCAGCAACTAGACAAGCCCGCGGAGGCCCGCGAGGCGTTCCAGACCGTCGTCTCGAAGTACGGCGACACGAAGTGGGCCCAGCCGGCGAAGGACCAGTTGGAGAAGACGTCGGGCTGAGCGGACGATTCGCAGCGCGCCGGTTTAGCCGCCGCGCTCGCGCGGCGCGTGTTGTTCGAGTCGTTAAGCGCGGCGGGTGCGGAGACCCGCCGCGCACAACAGGTGCCCCGGCATGCCATTTGGTTTGTGAGCGCATTTTGGAGATTGACCAATGACGATTCGCGCCCAATTGTTCATGGTGCTGGCCTTGGTTCTGGCGGCCCTGCCGGCGATTTTGGCGGCGGCGCCGGCGGGGCCCGTGGAGCCGGCGGCGGCCGTGCCCGGCGGCCCCTCGGCGGAGGGCGCGCCGCCCCCCGCCGGCGAGCGGCGCGCTTCCGGCACCATGGCCAGGCCGCCCACCGTCCTGGAACTCCTCCAGATGGGGGGACCCGTCATGTATCCCCTGTACCTGTCCTCCATTCTCATGGTGGCGTTCGCCATCGAGCGGGGGCTCAGCCTGCGGCACAAGAAGATCCTGCCGCCCGATTTCATCCTGAACCTCCGGGTCCTGGTGGGCGAGCGGCCGATTGACCGGGAGAAACTGCTCACCTATTGCGTGGCCCATCCCAGCCCGATCGCGCGGATCTTTCAGGCGGCCGTCCGCCGCCTCCACCGGCCCTTGCCGGAGATCGAAAAGATCATCGAGGACGCCGGTGCCAAGGAGGTGCGGCTTCTGCGGCGCAACTGCCGCGTCATCTCCAGCGTCGCCTATATCGCCCCGCTCCTGGGCCTTCTGGGGACGGTCACGGGCATGATCCAGTGCTTCACGCGCGTGGCGACGGGTGAGGCGCTCGGCCGCGCCGAGCGGCTGGCCGAGGGCATCTATCAGGCCCTCGTGACGACGGCCGTGGGCCTGACGATCGCCATCCCCGCCGCCGTCATTTACCTCCTGTACGTCGCCAAAGTCGAAAAACTCGTGACCGAGATGGATGACCTGACCCTGGAGTTCGTCGAAACGATCGCCGACAAACGCGACTGACCCGGTGTCCGGGGGTTGCCGCCTGCGCCCGGACTCGGGCCGATACGAGGTGCCTCATGCTCGTGGACAAGTCCCCGCCCGACGAAACGATGTTCGAACTCAACATGACCCCCATGATTGACATCGTCTTCAACCTCCTGATGTTTTTCCTGGTGGCGACGCGGTACGCCGAGATCGAACGCGACCTGAACGTCAATCCGCCCTCGGCCAAGCACGTCCAGGCCATGACGGCGACCCCGCGCGAACTCATCATCAACGTCACCAAGGACGGCGCCTTTCTCATCAACGGCGTCGAGTATCCCCTGAAGGACCTCGAGGCCCTCATCGCCCGCGCCGTCAAGGACAACCCCGACCAGGCCGTGGTGGTGCGCGGCGACCGGAAGGTTATGCTCCAGTTGCCCGTCGAGGTTCTGAACCTGTGCGAAAAATACGAGGTCAAACGCAAGTTCCTGACGACCGTCCAGTCCGGCTCGTAGCGAGCATGGACCGACGCGCAGGGCAACCGGCACCCAGGCAAGGAGGACATCCCATGGCGGATCCAATCGCAGCACCGGTGCAGACCCGAACCCGAAAGACGCCGACCTGGGTCTGGATCCTGGTGATCGGCGGCATACTGGCATTCCTGCTGTTGCTTGCCGGGGGACTCGCGGTCGGGGCCTTGTGGTTTCTTGCGAGCCGGGCCGTCGAAAGCCCGTCGGCTGTGTCGCTGGGCAACATGCCCGAGGAGGCCGTCGCGGCCCTCCTGCCTCAGAACCTTGACCCGAAGCAGATGGCGGAGGCGCAGGAACTCCTCCGCCAACTAATGAGCGAAGTGCAGGAATCCGGCCTGAACCCGGCCATCGCGGTTCCGAGTGTCGGGGGCGCCGACCTCCTCTCGGTCAACGTCGCCAAGGACGGCTCCTACCGGATGGAGGGCCGGGCGGCAACGGCCGAGGACGTGGCCGCCGCACTGGACAAGGCCCAAGAGCAAGTCTGCCAACTCCAGCGCGAACTCGGCGGCCCGACCGCGCCACGGGGGTCCCTCAGGATCTGCGTAGCACGCAGCGCCCCGAAGGACCGGCTTGTCCCGCTGCTGGAAATCTGCGCGGAGCGCGGCCTGACGGCCATGGTCGTAACCGAGCCGGACGCGCCGTAGCGAGGACGTGATGCCGACGGACGCACCAAGGTCAAAACGCCGCCGATTCGGCCGCATCGCCTGGACCGCAGGAGTCGTCCTCTTTATTGCGGTTGCGGCGGCGGTCGTCCTCTATCTGGCATGGCCGCGGCGCGAGTTCTACTACAGCGACGGCGTGCACGTCTGGCGTGCGAGACCGGACCTTGGCCTCCGGACGGTCCTCTGGGACGCCGGCGACCCCGTCACGATGCTCGGCGAACTCGGCGAGGACTACGACCCGTGCCCGTTGCCCGACGGCCAGGACCTGTACTTCACGCGCGGCCGGGCGGGCGGCGGGGCCGACCTGTACGTCGCCCACCGCACCCTCCAGGGATGGAGCGAGCCCCGGCCCATCAAGGAGATCAACACCGCCCGCGACGAGATCGGCCCGGCCTTGGCCGACGGCGGCACGACGCTCTATTTCTATTCCGACCGGCCCGGCGGCGAGGGCGGATACGACCTCTGGGTCTCGCATCACGACCAGGACCATTGGACGGCGCCGGTCAACCTGGGCCCGCGCGTCAACTCGCCCTACAACGAGTACGACCCGGCCGTCACGCCCGACGGAAGCCAACTCCTGTTCTCCTCGAACCACCCGACCGCCGAGGACGAGCAGGTGCCCGAGGGCGCCTGGCCCGCGACTCTCCGCGAGCAGCGGCACCTCTACGATTACGACATCTACGCCGTGGACCTCCAGGTCGAGGCCGCCAAGCCGCGCCGTCTCGACAAGGTGAGTTCGCCCTACAATGACGGCCAGCCGACCATCTCGCCCGACGGCCGCTGGCTCTACTTCGCCTCGGACCGGCCCGGCGGGGCGGGCAAGTACGACATCCACCGCGCCCGCATCGGCACGCTGCCGCTCACGGGCCTGTCCGACCCCGAGAACCTCGGCTCGTCCGTCAACACGCCGGCCAATGAACTCGACCCAGCCCTCGCCCTCGAAGGCTTCGGCCTCTACTTCTCCAGCGACCGCGAGCACCCTGACACCTACGCCCTCTACTACTCCCGCAGCCACGAGGTGTTCCCGCTGCCGCCCGTCGTGGTGCGGCCGAACCTCGGCCACATCGTCGGACGCTTCGGGTGGCCGCTGGTCGCTCTGGTCCTGGCGCTGGCGGGCCTGGCGCTGCTGATTCTTGCGCTCACGAAGTTCCACCGCCGCCCGGGCCTCTTGGCGACGGCGCTGGCGATCTCGATCATCCTGCACCTGGTGGCACTGAGCCTCTTCAGCGTCTGGCAACTGTCGCTGCGGATCGCGGAACTCGCCGCATCGGAGTTGCGGTTCGAGGTGACCATCAACATCCCGAGCGTCTCGGAAAGTCAACTCTCGGCGGAACTCAGGACCGCGCTCCTCGAGACCGCGCGCTCTGACACGGCCCAGTTCGCCCGCACCAAGAGCGAGACGCTGACGGCGCCGCCGGAGCCGGTCCTGCGCAAGCCCGAGGTCGCGCTGGCGCTGGCCGAGCCGCCGCCCCAGGAGATCGAACTAGCGCGGCCGGAGGAGCGGCCGGAGGAACTCACCGAGACGCTCCGCCAGGAGACGATGCCGCCTGCGACGCCTGAACTTCTGCCGGCCGAGCCTGTCCAGCGTGTCCTGCCGAAGGAAGTCCGCCCTGCCGAGCAGCCCGAGGCGCTCCCGCCTCGGCCGCTGGCGATGGTTCCGCGGGCCGCGATTCTTCCGGTCCGCGAGGCGCCCCCCGTACCGCAGCCCGTCCGCCCGACCGCCGCGGTCGAACCCGTGCGCGAGGTCGCCCGGCCGGAAGTGCCGGAGGCCGCCGCCCGGCCCGCGCCAATTCCGGAATTCGGAATCCGGAATCCGGAATTCACCGAGACGCCGCCGGTGCCGGAACTTGTGCCGGTTGAGGCGAAGGTCGAGGCCCGGCCGGTCCGCGCCAGCACGGAACCGTCGGCCCCGCCCGTGAGTGTGCGGCCGCTGGCGACCGCGCGGGCCGAGACAAGCGCGTCCGAGCCGGTCGCCGCCGTCCAGGCGCCCCAGGCCTCGGCCCCCGCGTCGGCCGCAGTTCCCGAGGAAACGTTCGTCGCGCTAGCGCCCGCGCAGCCGGAGGCGGCCGCCGGCCGCGCGACCATCCCCGCCGAAGTGCCGATGCCGCGGGGCATGGCCGTTGCCGCGGCCGAGACGCTCGACATCCTGCCGCCTGCCATCGGCCCCGATATTGCCAAGGAGCCTCATCCCAGCACGACCGGCCGCGCACAGGCCGAACCCCAAGAGCGTGCGCTGCCCGTGGTCAGGCGGCCGCCCGGCCCCGTGGGTCCGACGGCGTCGGCGGATGTTCGCGGCCCGGAGGCGGACGCCGAGATGCGGCTGGGAGCGCAGGCGGTGGGTCCGACGCTTGTCGAGGGCCCGCCCGAACCGCCGGCGTTGCCGCCGGTGCGCGTTCTGGAAGGCGCCGAGGCCGACTTGGCCGCGAGGCCGCCGCAGGCCGCGATGGCCGTAGCCCAGGTGCCGTCGGAACTCGCGGCGCGGCCGCCGGTATCGGCGCCGCACGAAGCGCTGGCCGCCGCGCGGCGGCCCGAGGCGGCCCCGAAAGAGGCGCTGGCGGTGCCGCGGGCCGAAGCGCTGGCCCTGGCGACGCTACCCGCGCTGCCCGAGGCGCCGGCCAGGCCGCCTCTTGCAGCGCATTACGGCACGCCGAGCGACCGGACGCTCCTTGCCTCGACGGCGGCGCCCGCCCCGACGGTCGGCACGCCCGTCGTCGGCGAGGCGGTCCGTGTGGCCATGCTGCCGATAACGGTGCCGACCGACGTAGACGTTGCGGCTCCGCCCGAGCCGCTTCCCCTGAGCCAGATGCTCAGCCTCCGCACCAGGCCCGATCGCCAGGAGGCCATCGAGGAGTTGGGCGGCACGAAGGAGACCGAGGAGGCCGTCCGGCGGGGCCTCACCTGGCTGGCCCGACACCAGAGCGGGGACGGACGCTGGGACATCGACGGGTTCATGGGCAACTACGAGGAGAAAGGCCAGCGGTGCGACGGCGGCGGCAGCCGCAAGGACCAGGACGTCGGCGTAACGAGCCTCGCGACCCTCGTGTTCCTCGGCGCCGGGCACACGCACATCCCCGCCAAGGACTCCGGCCGCCCCAGCCCCCATGCGGCGACCGTCCAGAAGGCCATCGACTGGATCGTCGGCGGCCAGAAGGAAGACGGCGACCTCCGCCAGGGCGGCCAGATGTACGACCAGGCCTTGGCCGCCATGGTGCTGTGCGAGGCCTACACGATGACCGGCGACGAGCGGCTCGCCAAACCGATCAAGAAGGCCATCGACTTCATCCTCCAGGCCCAGGTCCCGGATTCCGGCTGGCGCTACGAGCCGCGGAAGGACAGCGACACCAGCGTCGTCGGGTGGCAGATCATGGCCCTCAAGAGCGCCGAGGTGGCCGGCTTCAAGGTGCCGCCCGCGGCTTATCGCGGGGCCGCCAACTGGCTCGACAAGGTGCGGCGCGGCGAGCGCGGCGGGCTGTACTCGTACCAGCCCGGCCGCGACGAAAGCCCCGCCATGACGGCCGAAGGCCTCTTCTGCGAACTGTACATCGACTACCAGCCGGCCACGCCGCGCACCCGCGAGTCCGTCGGATATACCATGAACTATAAGCCTGTATGGGGCCGCGAGAACAACGACCTGTACTTCTGGTACTACGCCACGCTCGCGCTGCACCAGTTGGGCGGGCCGGAGTGGGAAGAGTGGAACGTCCAGATGCGCAAGACCCTCGTCGAGGCGCAGCGCAAGGACGGGCCCTCCATCGGGAGTTGGGATCCCAAGACCCGATGGGGATCGTACGGCGGGCGCGTCTACTCGACGGCGCTCGCCGCCCTGACGCTGGAGATCTACTACCGGTTTCTGCCGTTCTACGACCTCCGCTTGGAGGTGTCGCACACAAGCGACGGCCCGGCGAAGTAGACAGTACGGAGTACGAAGTGAGAAAGAAGTGCGGAGTGCGGAGTGCGGAGTGCGGAGTGAACGGCACGGAAGCGCCGGTGGCGCCCGTCGTTTTTCCACTCTGCACTCCGCACTCCGCATTCCGCACTCTGGTGCTCCGTACTTCGTACTTCGTACTTTCTGTGTCGTGCTTTGTATTGGCCGCGCCGCCTGCCGCCGCAGACGAGGGCAAACCGGCCCCTGCCGATCGCGAGACGAAGATCCTCTGCACCTATCCGCAGGCCGTCTATTTCGACCACAGGAAGATCGGCTACCGCATGGTGACGGTCAGCCAATTCGCCGACGGCGGGCACCGGCTCCAGGTCAACGAGTTCCTGAAGAGACGAACGTCCTCCCCCCAGGCCGAGTACAGCAGGGCCCTGAAGGCTGACGTGGACCCGCGCGGCTCGCCCCTGGCGGTCGATTGCGAGATCCGTAGCGGGCGGCGCAAGTGGCACGTCAAGGGCCGTGCCGAGGGCCGCGAGTTCATCCTGGAGCGGACCGTGGATTCGGATGCCCAGGCGGCCGTCACGGCGAGAATACCCCTGGAAGAGGGCACAACGCTTCGCTGCTGGGCGGTGCTCCAGGCGGTCCTTGGGGGCGGCGCGCAGGCCGGGTCGGCCGCCGTTCAGAGATGGCGCGTCATCGATTCGTCGCTCGGCGCCCTGCTGCCGGAACCGTTCTATGTGCGGACCGGCGGCCGGATCGTCGTGTATCCGGGTGCCGGGCAGTCGCCGGGAGGGACCCTGGTCGCGTGGAGTTGCGGGGTCGAGAGGGGCGCGCACATCGTGGACGCCGACGGGCGGGTGCTCCGGAGCGTCTGGGAATCGGCGCCGCTTGCCGACGAGATGGTCAGCCTGGCCGAGGCACGGAAACCGGACGCTTTGGGCTCGGAGCCGGCCTGGTCTGCCCCTACCATCGAGGGCCTCTCCTCAGACGCCTACCGCAACTCGCGATTCGGCTACGAGGTCTATGTGCCGCCGTATCCGTTCATCGCGCACGTCGCGCCGACCCTGGGGGTTGTCCGCGTCGCGGACGCGACGGACGAGGCGGACGTGACGATCGGCCCGGCGGTTGATCCGCAACTAGTGCTTCGCAGCGATCTAGGTGAAGGTGAACTCGAATCGCTGGCGCGCCTCGTCCAGCAGCAATGGGCCGCCACGTACGATGAGGTCCAGGCCGAGCCGGCCTATGCATCGCATGTCGCCGGGCGGAAGGCCCGCACGGTCGAGGGCAAGGCCCGCCTCGGGTGCACCACCTTCTTCTTCCGCAACACGGTCGTGGCGGCCAACGGATTTGTTCTGCTCGTAACGGTGCGCGCGGCCGACGTCGCGCTGTCACTGCGGCGGGACCTGCTGGATCCGCTGGCGGCGTCGCTGAAACTGGTTGCGCCCGAGGGGCGGCTGCCTATCGAGGTCAGGGGCTCCACGCTTCGGGTCCCGTACTACGGGCTGGAGGTGCGGCTGCCGGAGTCTCCGGAAGCCCGGTGGATGGTCCCGGGGCGCCAGGAGGGCCCGGCGACGGTCCTTGAACTGGTGCGGGAGGACCATGCGGCGGCAGCGGTGATCCGTGTTCATTCGCCGGCCCGGTCGGTTTCGGCCGCGGGCGCCCTGGCTGATTTCGTCGCCGATCTTGCCGGGCGGGTCCGCGACAGTTTCGGCGGCGAGAAGCCGAAGCCCGAAAAGGCCCAACTGGGCGGCTGCGAGGCGCTCCGCCTTTTCTGGGAGGGCGACCTCCTGGACGGCCAGCCTGCCCGGTGCGACGCCTACTATGTTGCGACGGGCGAGCGGATTTTCGGCGTGCTTCTCATCTCCAAGAAGGCGGCCGACGGGGCGCGAAAGGAACTTGAGGCCATTCGCCTCAGCCTCAACTTCACCAGTGAACGGGCCGGCGGCGGGTGAAGGCGCGGCCGAATAGGATGAGTACGAAGTACGGAGTACGGAGTGAGAAAGAAGTGCGGAGTGCAGAGCGCGGAGTGCGGAGTGAACGGCACGGAAGCGCCGGTGGCGCCCTTCGTTTTTTCACTCCGCATTCTGCACTCCGCATTCCGTACTCCGTACTTCTGTCCCTACCATCAGGTCATTCCGCTCGAGATGGCCGACGTTGTCCGCGAGATCCTCGGCCTTCCGCCGGAGCCCGACGCCGAAGCCCTCGACCCCGAGGCCGAGCGCCGCGCGGCCGGATCAACTGCCGGCATTCATGAAGGTGGACCTGTATGCCTACAACGCGGCCGGGGGTGGTATACTGGGACGACGTGGTGTTGAAGAGAATAAAGGATGCTCCGCCGCCGGCCAACGGCGCTAACAACAATAATCAATATCCAACACCCAACACCCAACACCCAACACCCAACACCCAACACCCAACACCCAACACTCAAGTCTCCGGTGCGGAGCCCGCAGGGGGCAGAGCGGGCAGTGCGGCACGCCCTTGAGCATTGAGTGTTGAATGTTCCTTGTTGATGATTGTTGTTGCCGGCGTGCAGCCTGGAGACTGAAGTGAAGGTCCGAAGGCTCCATCGGTGGGACGTGGACTATCGCCGCGCCGTGGCGATTCAGGCCCGCCTTGCGCGCCAGGTCGAGTGCGGGCCGGCGCTCGAGCGGGCCGAGACGGTTGCGGCCGCCGACGTCTCGGCCGGCAAGCGCGATGAGACGATCGTCGCCGTGGTGGTCGTGATGCGCCTGGCGGACTTCGAGGTGCTCGAGGTTTGGAGCGCGGCCATGCGGGCGACGTGGCCTTACGTGCCGGGGTGCCTGTCGTTCCGCGAGGCGCCCGCTCTGCTGGAAGCGTTTGGCAAGGTGCGAACGGCCCCGGACCTGGTGATCTGCGACGGCCAGGGGCGGGCGCATCCGCGGCGGCTGGGCCTGGCCAGTCACGTGGGCCTGGCGCTCGGCGTGCCGACGATCGGGTGCGCCAAGAGCCGCCTCGTGGGCGAGGTCGACCGCGAGCCCGGCCGGTGTCGGGGCGGGCGCGCGGCCCTGATGGACGGCGGCGAGCGGATCGGGACGGTCCTGCGGACCCGAACGGGAGTTAAGCCGGTGTTTGTCTCGGTCGGACATCGGATCGACCTGGCGAGCGCCGTTCGATGGGTCCTGGCGGCAGCGCCGCGATACCGGCTGCCGGAACCGATCCGTGCAGCCCACAACCTGGTCACTCGTTACAAGGCGGAGTTGACTGCCGATGGCGCTGTTTAAGGGTTCTTCCAGTCGGGCCGCCAGGAAGGGCAGCGTCGAAGCGGTCTTTTTCGACGTCGGCGGGACGCTTGTCTACAGCCCTCTCGGCCGTCTCGAGATGTTGACGCAGGCGCTCGGCCTGATCGGCTACAACCTGACCCGCGACCAGGTCGTGAAGGCGAACGACCGTGCGCGGCAGGCGGTGTCGCGGAGGCGGCGGCGACACGCCAAAGGCCTCGAGTCCGCCGAGGCGAGCCGCATGTGGCTCGACCACCTTGCGGCCGAACTGGACCTGGACCTGCGAGGCGACCTGCTGGAGGGCCAATTGGCGGCGGCGGTCCGGCTGGTGGAGGCGCGGCCGGAGGTCGTCGTCGACCCCGACGCTCACCCGCTGCTTGCGGATCTGAAGGGGCGCGGCCTGCGCCTCGGCGTCATCAGCAACTGGTCCGAGGACCTGCCGGAGTACCTGGCCGAGCGAGGGCTGGCCGGGTACTTCGACGCCATCATTGCGAGCGACGCCGTCGGCTCGACAAAGCCCCACCGCGAGATCTTCCTGAGGGCCCTGTCGGCCGTGAACTGCCTGCCGAAGCGGGCCATCCACGTCGGCGACGATTACTGGGCCGACGTCGTGGGGGCGAGGGGGATCGGGATCCGGGCGATCCTGGTGGACCGCCGCAACGAATCCCCCCACGAGGACTGCGTGACGGTCGCCCGCCTCAAGCAGGTGGCGGACCTGGTGTAATGCGGAATGCGGAGTGCGGAGTGCGGAGTGAAAAACCAAAACGGCAACGGCTCGCCCTTTGAGCCCGCCGCGGAAGCGGCGGGGGATGTCGTGCCGGGCAGGTTCGACCCTTGACAGGCCACCTGGTTTTGCTGTTACTATGAGGGTTCCAGACAGTCGGATCGTCCGTGCCAGAGAGGCAGTCGTCCGCTTGCGGCTTAAGGAGTGCTCCTGTGGGTGCGATGATCGAGGTCGAGAACCTCACCAAGTGGTACGGCTGGACGCTGGCGCTGAACAAGGTGACGTTCGAGGTGGGCGAGGGCCAGATCGTCGGGTTCCTCGGCCCGAACGGCGCCGGCAAGAGCACGGCCCTGCGGATCCTGACGGGCTTCATGCCGGCCACCTCCGGCCGCGCGGGGGTCAACGGCCATGACGTCTTCTCCGACAGCCTCGCCCTGAGGCGGTCGATCGGCTACATGCCCGAGAACGTGCCGCTGTACCCCGAGATGCGGGTCACGGAATACCTGGGGTTCCGGGCGGCGCTGAAGGGCGTCCCGGCGAAGGCCAGGCGGCACGAGGTGGACCGGGTCATCCAGCGGTGCTGGCTGTCGGACGTGCGGCGGCGGCTCATCGGGCAACTCTCGAAGGGGTTCCGCCAGCGAGTGGGTCTTGCGGACGCGCTCCTCTCGGACCCGCCGGTCCTGATCCTCGACGAGCCGACGATCGGCCTGGACCCGTCGCAGATCCAGGAGGTGCGGCGGCTGATCCGGTCGCTGGGCGAGAGGCACACGATCCTCCTCTCGAGCCACATCCTGCCGGAGGTCGAGAGGACCTGCTCGCACTTGGTGATCATCGCCCAGGGGCGGATTGCCGCTGCGGGCAGCATCGAGGACCTGAGGGGCGGCTCGGCGGCCAAGCACACCGTGGTCCTGGAGGTCCGGAGCGCCAACGACGGCCCCGCCGAGATGACCCGTGCGATCGGCCAGATCGCGGGGGTCTCGGGCGTCGGGCGCGACGACCTGGGCGGCGGATGGGTGCAACTGGTGGTCAGCCCCGCGGGCGACCAGGACCTGCGGGAGACGATCGCCTCGGTCGTCAGCCAGCGAGGCTGGGCCCTTCGCGAGATGCACCGACAGGTGCCGACCATCGAGGACCTGTACCTGAGGATCACGGCGGGCGAGGCCGCGGCGGCGTAGCCGCCGCAGAGCAGGTGAGCAGGAGAACAGGAGAAACAACAAACGGCTTTGCCCGGCCTTGTGACTTGGCCGGCAGCACAAGCCGCTCACCTGCGGTCACCTGCTCTCCTGTTCAGGCGGTGCCCGCGGGGATTAAGAGGCAGTAACTGTACAAGGAGCCGTACGATGCGGAACGTCCTGATCCTGATCCGGCGGGAGGTGAGTTCGTATTTCGTCTCGCCGATCGCGTACGTGGTGATCGCCATGTTCCTGCTGGCGGCGGGGGTTCTCCTGGGGACGCCCGGGTTCGGGGCCTTTCAGCCGGGCGCGCCGGCCGACCTGAGGAGCATTTTCTCGTTCGGCATCGTCACGTTCTTCCTCCTGGTGGCGACCAGCCTGCTGACGATGCGGGCCCTGTCGGAAGAGCAGAAGAGCGGCACCATCGAGACCCTCATGACCGCCCCGGTTACGGACATCCAGGTCATCCTCGGCAAGTTCGTCGGATGCTGGATCGTGTACATGGCGATGCTCGCGCCGACGCTCATCTATGTCGCGCTCCTGGCGGTCTACGGGAACCCCGACTACGGTCCGATCGCGAGCGGCTACATCGGCCTGGCGCTCCAGGGCGGGCTGTACATCGCGATCGGCCTTTTCGCCTCGAGCCTGACGCGCAACCAGGTCATCGCCGCGGTGGTGGCGTTCTTCCTCCTCCTGGCGATGACGCTCCTTGGGCCGATTTCGTCGAGCGTGCCCCCGCCGTGGCGGTACGTCCTGGCGCAGGTGTCCATCCCGGCCCACTGCCAGGATTTCAGTGAGGGCGTCGTGGACCTGGTTCACATCATCTACTTCATCGTGCTGACGGCGCTGGTGCTGTTCATCACGGTCAAAGTTTTGGAGAGCCGCAGATGGCGATAGACAAGGCGAAACAGACCGTCCGTTCCGAGCGGCCCGAGGGCGGGGTCCCGCAAGGCAGGCGCTGGCTCCGCTACGGGTCGAACGTCGCGCTGGCGGTCGTCCTGGCCACGATCCTGGCAGGGGCGATCCTCTGGTTCTCGGCCGCCTTGCTCAAGGGCAAGGCCCGGAGCGACTGGACCGCCTCCGGCCGCTTCAGCCTCAGCAAGCGCACCACGAACGTCCTCAAGAGCCTCTCCGAGGACATCTCCCTCGACTTCGTCTATCCCGACCCCGACCAGTACCAGTATGCCACGCCCGAGGAATACCGGCGCGACCGCATCGAGTACGACCGGACGAAGGACCTGCTGGACGGGTACGACCTGGCCTCGCCGCATGTCAGCCTTCGGGCCGTGGACCCGCTGAACCCCGTCCAGACCGAGACGTACCTGAAGGACCTGAAAGACGCGTTCAGCGAGGGGTTCGAGCGGAAACAGAAACTCCTGGACGATTTCACGAAGTTCCGCGACAAGATGGATGCCTTTGTCGGCAGCGAGATCCAGACGATCACCGCCTTCGGCAAACTCTCGCCGCCGCCGCCGGTGGCGCTGCGGCAGAGCCTGACGGGCGCCGCCAACGAACTGCTGAGCCTCTCCAAGAAACTCCAGCGCAAAATGCTCGGCGAGATGATGGGCGCGGCACTCGAACCGGGCGATGAGAAGGCCACCCTCGACGAGGCCAAGAGCCTCACGGCCGGCGTCGCGGATTCGTTCAAGGAGTACCCGGCGTTCTACAAGCGGGTCCTCGATGCGGCCGAGAAGGGCCAGTTCGGCGGCCCGATCCCCGACGAGGTCAAGACGTTCCTCGCGTCGGCCGCAGGCCGCTTCGATCCCCTGCGCGAGGAAGCCGAGACGCTGAAGAAGCAACTCGCCAACCCGCCCGAGGCGAAGTTCGACGACATCGAGCAGCGGTTCCAGTACCGGAGCAAGTTCGTCGTCGTCCGTTCGAAGGCCGACGTGGCCGTCCTCGGGCCCGAGGACATCTGGCTCCAGCGGCCTGGCGGGTCCGCTGCGAGCGAGGGCGTCTTCGCCGGCGAACGGGCCGTCACGGCCGCCGTCATGGGCGTCTCGTCCGCCGCGAAGACCGGCGTCCTGTTCGTCACCTTCGGATCGCCGGCCACGGGCTGGGGCGGCCCCTATTCGCGGCTGGCCGACCGATTGAGGAGCGTCAACTTCGTCGTCGAAGACTGGGACCTCATGCGCGACCCCCAGATGCCCGTCCCCGAGAAGGCCGAGAAGGTCGTCCTGGTGCTCGTCCCGCCGCCGCCGCCCAATCCGCAACAGCCGATGCCTCCGCCGCAGCCCGAGTCGTATGCGCCTGCCGTCCACGCGGTCGAAAGCGGCGCGCCGGCCCTCATCATGGCCGAGGCGGCCAGCATGTTCGCCCCGCCGGTCCCGTACAGCGACCTTTTCAAGGCGCTGGGCGTCCAGGTCAAGTTCGACGCCATCGCCGTCCACAAGGTGGTCGTTGACCAGGAGGGCACCGAGCAGGCCATCCCGGAGATCCCGACGACCGAGTATCCGAAGTCCGTGATCACCAAGCCCCTGGGCGCGCTGCCGTCGTACTTCATCACGCCGGTTCCGGTGATGCGCGCCGAGGGGGCGCCGGCCGACATAAAGACCGAGCCGCTGGTACTCCTACCGGTCGGGTCCGACTACTGGGCCGAGACCAACACCTTCACCGTCCAGAGCGGCGGGGCCGAACGCGACGTCGAAAAGGACATCATTCCAACGGCGGCCTACCCGGTCCCGCTCGCCATGGCTGTGGCGCGGCCGGTCAAGATTGGTGACAAGGAGGTCGAGCAGCGCGTGATTGTCTTTGGCGATTCGGAGTTTGCCCAGGACCGCGTGGCCTTCTATCGCGGGCGAGCAGGCACCGAACTCTTCCCCGGCAACGCCGAACTCGTGACGAACAGCATCTTGTGGGCGGCGGGGAAGGACGACCTGATCGCCGTGAGCCCCGAGGCGCTGGCAGCGCGGCGGATCAGCGAGATGCCGGGTCTGGCCTTCATCGAGATCCTCATGATCGCCGTGCTGCCGGTCTTGGCGGGTGTCCTGGGCATCGTGGTGCTGGTCCTCAGGCGCCGATAGGGCCTTTGCTTTCCGCTTGCGGTTTAGCCTGCCGCTTGCGGCTTAGCATTTTTTGAGGAGTGGCGCAATGCGGTATACGTCAACCGTGATCCTGGCGCTGGCGGTGATCGCCGTGGCGGCACTGACCATCGTCTTCTGGCCCCGGCTGACCGGCACGGGGCCCAAGCCCCCTGAGGCGAAGGAAACGCACGCGCTCCTGGAGAATGCGACGGCCGACGATGTGCTGGCGATCACCGTCCAAGTTCGCGGGGCCGACGGCCAGTACGCCGACCGCCTGGCCATCGCCCACCAGGACAAGGTCTGGCGGCTGACCAAGCCGATCGAGTACCCGGCCGACGACTATGAGAGCCGGCGCCTGGCCCGAGCCGCCGTCGAAGGCGAGTACAAGCAGGCGATCGACCTTGGAGGCAAGGACGCGCCGGGCCTCGCGGCCCTGGGCCTCGAGGAGCCGGCGTGCCGCGTCGTCGTCTCCCTCAAGAAGACCGAGAAGCACGAGGCTCGCTCGGCCACGATCGACGTCGGCAAAAAGAGCGCCCTCGGCAACCGCCTGTACGTCCGGCTGCACGACCCCGAGAAAGTGGTGGTCCTTGAGACCGACGACCTCTTGCAGCGCGCCGGCGAAGACATCGGCATGTACCGGAGTCGCGTTCTCATAGACCTGGTGAAAGACGACGTGGCACGCATCAACCTCGAGGGCGAAAAGGGCAAAACCCGGCTCGACCGGTCCGAGGGCGACGAGGGGCACTGGGTCCTCTCGGCGCCGCTGGCGGCGCGGGCCGACCCGGACGTGATGGACAAACTCATCGGGGCGGCGCTCAACCTGCGCGTCAAGCAGTTCATCGCCGATTCGCCCCCCGACCTCACGCGCTACGGCCTGGCCGAGCCGCGCCTCACCGTCACGCTGTGGGGAAAGGCCGCCGAGCCCGCCAGGAAAGAGGAGCCCGAGGCCGCGAAGGCCGCCGGCGAGGTCAAGCCTCCCGAAAAGACGCCCGACGAAATCAAGGAGACCGCGACGGCCGCGCAGCCGCCGGCGCCCGTCAAGGCGGTGACGCTCAAGTTCGGCTCCTTCGCCGACCTTAAGGAAAAGACCGTTCACGTGACGGCCGACGACGGCGCGTCCGTCGAGAGCGTCGACGCCGAGGCCCTGAAGAACCTCGACAAGTCGCCCGAGGAACTTCGCGACATGCACGTCCTCCAGATCGACACGGCCCGCACCGGGTCCGTTGAGGTCCACAACGGTACCGGCACCTTCACGCTCGTCAGGAAGGACGACCAGTGGCGCCTCCAGGTCCCCGGCCGCGCCGAGGCCGACGCCGACCCCGGCGCCGTCGAGTCGCTCCTGGTGGAAGTCAAGGCCCTGAAGGTCCTGTACTTCAAGGCGCAGCCGCAGGCCGGTTGGGAGGTTCCCGACGATGCCTGGGGCGTGATGATCCAGCAGGAGGGCGAGGCGGCGCCGCGCGGCCTGCGCCTGGTCATGAACGAGAAGGCAGGCTCCCGCGTCCGCAACATCCGCGAGCCGTGGGTCGGCCGCTTTAACGAGCGGGACATCGTGTGGTTCGGGAAGGACTGGCTGGCGTACCTCGGGAAGAAGGTCCTCCAGATCAGGCCGGCCGACGTCCAGGATATCATCGTGGCGGCCCCCGACCGCCGGACCCGGCTCCAGCGGACCGGCCCAAGCGCGTGGAAACTCACCGAGCCGATCGAGGCCGAGGCCGACACCGAGGCCGTGGACAGCCTGCTCGGCGAACTGGTGTCCCTCACCCCCAGGCGGTTCGTCGCCGCGACGGCCGGCCTGAAGCCCTATGACCTCGACCCCGGCCAGGTCGTCTGCACGCTGACGATGAAGCCTGCCGCCGAGGGCGCCCCGCCGCACACCGAGACGGTCCGCCTCGCGGTCCAGCCGAGCGGCGAGATCTTCGGGCGGATCGACCCGAGCGACCTGGTCTTCCAGGCCGAGGAACGAGTCCTCCATGCCGTCGCCGGCGAACCGTTGTCGCAGAAACTCACGGAGTTCCTCGCGTCCGACGTAACGGGCCTGACCGTGGCGGCGAGCGGCAAGCAGATGACGCTCCTCGAGAAGGGCGGCAAGTGGTACCGGGCCGGCATGGCAGGGCAGGCTGAGCAGGAAATCGATGCACAGGCGGCCAAGGACATCGCATCGGCCGTGGCCGAACTCAAAGTGGTCCGCTGGGCTGCCTACGACACCAAGGACCTTACGAGGTTCGGCTTGGCCTCGCCCGCCATCCACATCACGGCCGTGACCGAAAAGGGCGAGACGACGCTCCTGGTCTCCGACAAGCCCGTCGACAAGGCCGTTGAGCGCCTCTTTGACCGTCACCCGGCGCGGTATGTGATGGTCGAAGGGGGTAAGTACGTCGGCATCGCGGCAGGCACGCCGATGGAGACCATCCTTCAGGCCCCGAAGGTGATCGAGACAGGGCCCCCCCAGGGGAAATCGGATTGATGGGTGCCGAATGCAGCGTCTGTCTGTGACTGCTAGACGGTCGCTGGGGCAACATGGGTGGCATCAAGACTTGGCCGCGACAATGGCGGGAAAGGGGTCGTTGGGGATTTTCCCCCACCCGGTGGGCGAAATTCCCCCACCCGCGCGTCGCTTACATCCAAAACCTTCTTCCTAATCCTGCTGTAATTGCCTGGAAACGAGGTTTTAGTGCGCTTGGTATGTCTGGCACGGGATTTGCTAACTGTCAACTGAAGTGAAAGTCTCGTGATAATAGGCTATGCCATGCGGGACGGTCCCGCATGTTTGAACCAGTGGCCGAAGGTCCCCCCGTTCGGCCACTGTTCTTTTGCGCGGTTCCCCCCTCAGGGCCTGTCCGCATGGTCCGTGCCACCGTGGCCTTCTCACGCGGCCCCGGCGCGACCCGGTTATTCGGATAGGCTCTTGGCCACACGTCAGCCGAACAGTCGCCAGGCGCCGTTTTCCTCGACGAGATAACTCGATCCGTCGGTCCAGTCTCCGAGGGTGAAGAGAGTCTTTTCCTGCCCCTCGAATTTCAGCACGTACTTCGCCGGGCGGTGGAAGTGTCCGCACACGACGACGTCGAAGCCCTCGCGGAACAGGGCGTCGAGGGCGCGCCGGGAGAGTCGCTGGGCGGCGCGCACGGCGGCCCTTTGGCGGCGAGCCCCGTGTCCGGAGACGCGGCGATAGAATGCCGCCCCGCGTTTCGCCACGGATGCCGGCAGCCGCGTGTACACCGACTCCACGAGACGCGAGCGGATGATCTCCTCGGGCAGGTGGGCAAGGCGCGGCCGGCAGTCCAGGTAGTTTCCGTGGCAGAGGAGCACCCGCTGCCGGCCGGCGCGGATCTCGTGTCGCGCACCGTCCGGCGCGGTCTCGACGCCCGTGCCTTCGGCAAAGCCCCCCATGTAGAAGTCGCGGTTCCCCTTGAGAAAGACGACGCGGACGCCGTCGGCGGTGGTGCGCCGCAAGGCGTCGAGGGCCTCCCGATAGTCGGGCAACTCCAGGTGCTTCGGCCCGATCCAGTAGTCGAACAGGTCGCCGAGGATGTAGATTTCACGTGCGCCGGGCGTCCGGCTGCGGAGCAGGGCGAGGAGCCGGCGGGTCCGCTCGGGGCGGGTCGGGCTCAGGTGGACGTCCGAAAAAAAGAGCCTCTGCATCCGACGGTCACTCCCGCGGGCCGCGCGCCGGTCCCGCCGTTCACGGCCGCTTGGGCCGGTGCGATTCGTGGATCAGGGCCACCAGTTCCCGGAGCGGCGCGCTCAACTCGGTCAGCGACCTGGTTTCCACCGTTGGGTTGCTCAGGGTGCCGGTCACCTCGACGATGCCGATCTCGTGGCGGACGCCTTCGAGGATATCCGAGAGCACCTGGCTCATCGGCTTCTCGTTTTTCGTGCCGCTCATGAATGTCAGATGCAGCGACCCGTCCGGCTGGATGGTCCCGGCGCCGTACAGGTTGACGGCCTTGCCGAAGAGGCGGATGTCCTCCAGGACGACTTTGCCGTGGCTCACGAAGTAAACGATCTGGGCCTCCCGGAATGCCGTGCGGTCGGCCGACCGGAGGCTCAGGGCGCTCAGGAGCCTCACCATGGGCGGCAGTTCGTACAGGGCGGCTTCCGTGATGTGTGCATAGCCGGAGGCCGCGAGGTCGGCCGGATTCGGTCCGCGGCTCTGGGCGGCGAGCGTCGCCTCGACACGGCCGCCTTTGGCCTGGTGCTCGATCCGAAGGCCCTCGGTCAGGAGCCGCCCCAGGTCTATGTCCTTGACCGCCAGCGAGAGGACGAAACTGCCCGCCGGCTCGCCCATGCCGACGGCCGCGCGCCCTTCGAGCCGGCCGCCGTAGAAGTCCCCTTCGATGGTCCTGATGTCCAAGATGTCGGACGCGGCCTGCTTCGAGAACGCCAGCCGCGTGTTCGTGATATCTTTGCCGGCGATCTTCCCCTGCTGGAGCCAGAGTTCGCCGTCGAGCGCAAGCCTTCCGCCGGTCACGCGGCCGCTGACGCCGGCCGTGCCCACCAGGTCCGACATCGCGAAGCCCGGCTTCAGGGCGACCTGGTCCAGGAGGGCGGTTCCCCGCCAGGTTACGTCGGCCGTCCCCCCGTCCGCGGGCCGGTACGTGAGTTCCTCGAGTTTCAGGTCCACGCGGCCGGCCGGGCTCAGGCGGTCCATCGCTTTCTGGAGTTCCGGGGGGAGGGCGCGGCGAAGGGGACCCTCGAGCCTCAGGCCCCTGGCCTCGATCGTCATGTCCACCTTCGGGCCGCGCGGGTCATCATACACAGCCTGCCCTTCAATCGCGAACTCCGTCGGGCCGTCGCGGGCCAGAAGCCCCTCCATCCGCACCTTCTTGCCCTCGAATACCAGAAGCCCCTGCACGTCCTGGAGCGGGTAGGGGAAGAAGTCGAGTGTGGCCGAGATGCCGCGCGGCACGACCTCGACACGGCAGGTCAGGTCCTCGGGTTTCTGGCCGAAAGTCTTGGCGAGGTGGGCCTTGACGTCGACGCGGCCTTCGGGTGCGATGTGGCCCCATGCGGCCCGGACCTCCGGCCCAAGCGCCCCGCGGAGTTGCTTGGTCAGCGGCACGTCCTCGCCCGATACGTCCAGGTCCATCGCGAAATCGTCCGGCCGGTGCTCGATCCACCCGGCGGTCTTCAGGCGGGCCCTGCTGTTGTAGCCGCTCAGCGATTCGATGCGGCACAGGCCGGGCTTGAGGAGCACCCGGC
>Ga0315284_10002288_pt1 | contig 27501 bp, 18 predicted proteins | sample YL17G09_16_MG_FD_203696 | JGI IMG/M metagenome (GOLD analysis project Ga0315284, IMG submission 203696) | Sediment microbial communities from Yellowstone Lake, YNP, Wyoming, USA - YL17G09_16 | ecosystem: Environmental > Aquatic > Freshwater > Lake > Sediment | place: USA: Wyoming | collected...
TAATTGTGGCAAAAAATGTTCCAGTATCTTCTCAAAGTCCATTGGTACCAGCAAATTCTATAACGCAGAACGGGTATCGCCTCTTTGATGGGATACCGGTCTTCATGAACGGCGAAGCAATCCTGTTTGATTCTTCCCGACCCGAACAGACCAGCAAAGTACCAAAAACGGTAGTGTTGAAAAAACTTGAATTTGTCATAAAAGACAAAATCCCTGAACCACATACAAGACTATATCTCCTGCTTTATCTCGGGGATACTGCAGTCCCGAGATTGAAGGTGCTGATAAAAGATATGCTCCAGCATAATGGAAGCAGGCCCCTCAATCTTCAGCGGACAGATGGAGAGCTGTTGAAGATTGTACTTGTTGATCCGGATGGCGAATGGACAAATCAGGTATCTCAAGTGGAAATGGTGATACAATGACTTCACTCGATGGTGTATCCCAGCAGGTGGTTACGAAGATCTACGGAAATAATCATCCAGATGATCGGGATCTTATGAACTCCTGGGTTCTGGTATCAGATTTTTTACAATATCTTGTACCATTACGGGAGAATTTCCCGGAAATTTCAACAAGTATGGAATCTGCAATCGGGTATGTCTATAATGATCCTGACTGCGGAATCAGCATGAAAATTGAATGCCTGTGCACTGTTGGATCTCCTTCAGATGTGATACGTTCGTTTCAGCTTCTCGGCGATATCTTCTCGTTAAAATTCCGTTATTCCTCGATGAAACTGTTAAATATCTCGAGATTATCTGATGAACAGATTTCGAGCCTGAGATTTCCCCCTGTCCCCGTCTGGCTGGAGTTCTATGAAACTCCCGATCTTAGAGTAATACGGGATCTTAAATGGCTGGACCCGCTCCGCTCCCCGGGCTTCTTTAATGACGTTATGGTTATTCTTCCCCACGAGGGGGAACTGGTACCGGAATTTGTCTGGGTACGTCTGAAAGCCCACTTACCTGAAACCAACAGGTTCAAAGGGGTACTCCTCAATGAACCCTTTCATGAATCCGGTATACACCGCAATGATATTATTGAGGTTGAACGTTCCGGCTCGAATCTCATTTGTGTAATGAAAAAAAATCCTGAGGATAATAAACCGGACACCCAACCTCTTACAAAGACACCTGGATAGAGTTCTTATGACATCTCATGATATGTCAGGTTTTACGATGACAGGTGGTATGTACCTTGAATACTTGCGGAGAGTCCTGGAATCTGCAGAAAAGAATTATCATCGAATTGAATACCTCTGCAGGTTGATCCGGCGTGCACATGCTGTCCATATATTCGGGTTTGGAAGAAGCGGAGCCGCGGCACTTGCGTTTGCCATCCGGCTCAGGCATTTTAGCAATTATCTTCCCCCTGTCTGGTGGGTCGGTGACCAGGTGCGCCAGCCCATCAGGGACGGTGATGTGGTCATCCTCTTTTCAGGATCCGGAACCCGTCCGGAAGTTGAGACCATCGCACTGAAAGCGAGGATGGTATCCGCGACCCTTGTCCTGATCACGTCCTCAAAGAAAACCATGATAGAATCAGGCTCAAATTGTGTTTTCTGTCTGCCGACGATGAACAATGGCAATGTCTATGGCGGAGGCGATTTTGAGCTGGGTGCGTTTTTCCTGCAGGAAGTCCTTGTCAATCATCTCGGCAGGAAACTTAAAATTCCCCGGCAGGAAGTTGAACTGAACCATGTCTGACATGCATGGTCCTGATTCCGGCCACTCCCTGTTGGGGAGCAGGAGGACATTTGTCCTTGCCGATATTCATGGGAGGTTTTGTGCCCTCCGCCAGGTACTTGACAGGTCCGGCTTCGATCCTGATACAGATCTTCTCATTATACTCGGTGATATTGTCGATTTTGGTCCGGAGACCAAAGAATGTGTTGATCTGCTCATCTCTGTTCCAGATAAGGTAGTGCTCCTCGGGAACCACGATTTCTGGTTCCTCTACTGGGCAACTACCGGGGAGGTCAAACCAGAGTGGCGTTTTCAGGGAGGTTACCAGACCATGAGGTCGTACGGGTTCAATTGGGAAGGGATCCCTGATTCGCATCTCTCTCTCTTTAATGAGACTGTATGTTATCACCGGGATGAACATAACCGGTTGTATGTTCATGGGGGATTTGATCCGCATGTACCGATCGAAAACCAGACCCCGCATGATCTCATCTGGAATAGATCAATCATTGATTATGCTCTTGATTCTGATATCCCGGAATATTCCCACATTTTTGTTGGTCATACCCGGACGCAGAGGTTCCAGAAGGATGTCCCGTTGACCTTCCACAACCTGACTATGTGTGATACCGGTGCCGGGAGAGATGGGTATCTGAGTATCGTGAATGCAGATACGCTTGAGTTCTGGCAATCGGAGCGATTGTCATTTCCCGGGATAATGGGATGATATCATATGGTGTCAGAATATGACAGAAATGAGTGTCCGTTAAAAAAACAGTCGCGTATTATTCTTGTTTTTTTTGGAAACAATGATCCCGAAATTGAGAAAATTCTCTTTGGTTCTCTTAATCATTTTTTTACTTCTATTCATGAGGACCTTCCCGTAATTCCCGTTATTTTATGCAGGCACGAACCGATGCCCAGGGACATCCCTCTTCTTAACCAGTACCATGTGTTTTTTTCAGCACTTCAGAAGATCAATGGAAATATCGTAATCGGGATCACAGATACCGCATTCGCCGATTCTGAGCAATCATGCCAGGTTTTCTGTCATGGGCAGGTGGATGGCAGAGGAATGCTCTCCCTGTACCGGTTTCGGAAAGAAGCACATAATAGGAAGGTCCTCCTGGAACGAGTGAGAAAATATATACTGAAGGTTCTGGCAATGGCATGCACTGTCGATACTTGTCCTGACGCGGAATGTATTGTTTCCAATCACCGTCGGACAGAAGAGGTTGACCGGAACCGGTATGTATGCGAAGCGTGCAGGGATGATTTTGTCAGGAATCTGGCATTTTTCCTCAGTGTTCCTGAAGGCAAACATGGTACTTTACTGCTACCGGAGTGTGAATGAATATGACAGAAACAGGAAATATGCCTGATATTCTGATTATCGGGATTGGCAAAGCTGGTAACAGTATCATTGATAAAATGTGGAATACCGGATTCCCCACTACTAAAATCATTGCTTTAGATACCGATCAGAAAATTCTTGATTCTACTCATGCTGACCTGAAGATCCTATTGGGAAACGACCTGAATGAAAGATCGGGACAGGAAAATCCCGATGAGTCTGCAAACGCAGTAAAAGAAGGACGATCTGCTATCGAACTCGTGTTCAAACCAGGAGTTATTGCCTTCATTGTTGCCGGACTCTGCCGTGGTTCCGGGTCTGGAGCAGCTCCGCAGATTGCAAAGATTGCCCGGGAAAAAGGGGCCCTTGTTATTGCTCTGGTATCCCTGCCGTGTGTCATCCACGGTAGCTGGAAACACCAGTTGGAAGATTACCTGCATCATCTGATCGACGCCGCAGATTCGGCTATTGTAGTGCAAAATGATTGGATCCTTCCTAACTTCTGTGTTTTCTATCCGACGGAGGTTTATGCAAAAGTGGATATAATCATTCGTGGTGCTCTTCAAGGTCTCCTGAACTCTTTGACACCCGCATGCCTTGAGAATTGTGATCCTGAAGATTTCCGGGCTATTTTCCGGCACAGAGGTCTTGCTATCGTGCTCCATGGTGAATCCGACCTTAACGTGGTCAATACGAATGAATCTGTCGTCAGGAACTGTCTTAAATCTCCTTCACTGAATATCGACTATCACAATGCCGGAGGATGTTTTGTCCTCATCACCGGAGGAAACGACCTGAACAGGTTTGATACCCAGGAAATTGCTACATCACTCACGTATGACATGGATCCCCATGCGGATGTTATCTGGAGTTCCACAATCGAAAAGGACATGGAGGGGCGGGTTCGGGTATATGCAGTTGTGACCGGAATTGGTGCAAAGAGACAACCGAATTGTTGAATTTGCCATGACCGAATCCCTTTCAGATATTTTCAGCACGTTGCCCTGATTGAAAAATTACCCGGTCCCCGGTTACCCGGACAATGTGATTTCGGTCCGGTTCCGGCTGCCTCCATTCATTACCGAGGACGTCCTTGTCCGGATTGATTCGATCGAAGGTCGGAGATTTCAATGCACCGTCATCTGCCAGCCGGAAAAACCCTGGCGGATTAACAAGGGGGACAAGATCCTCATTGAGTACTATTTTTTTGAGCATGAGTACTGGCTTATCTGTTCGACGATTGAAGAGAGGTTCGGGTTTACGTGGTTGTGATGCTGGGAAGAGAATTGCGAGAGAAAAACAATACAGAACACACTATTTGATCATGGGCAGCACATCAAAGAAAATGGTAAGGAGTGGACGGTATGGACCTTCAATATTTTAGCCGGTCTGAGAAGGGAAAGCGGGGCAACAATGAGGATGCATTCCTTGCTGAAAAAATTGGCGATTACTGGCTGTTTGCCGTTGCGGACGGACTGGGTGGTCACATGGCTGGAGAGCAGGCAAGCGCGATGGCTGTGAAGATCCTACGGGATGAAGTAGCGATGGGAATTAATGATCCGAAGGATACGATCGAACTAATCGCTTACCAGATCCATGATTCAATCCTGACCGAGGCGGCGACCGACCGGAAGTTCTATGGGATGGCTACGACACTTATCGCTGCCCTGGTTGACGAGTAAGGTTCGTGCACCGTGATGAATATCGGAGACAGCCGGGCGTACATGGTCCAGAATGGAGTTATCAAACACACCCGGGATCAGAATATGGTAGGAGACCTCGTGGCATCCGGGCAAATCACGGAGGAAGAGGCCCAGAACCATCCTCTCCGGACGGTTCTCGACCAGGCGCTTGGGGATCCGGATAGCGTGATTGAGCCGGCGTTTTACGAGAATACATTCAGTGACGGATGGTTAATCCTGTCGAGCGACGGGTTCCATGATTTTGTACGAAAGGGGAGGATATTGGAGATTGTTGCTGCCGGGGAGACGCCGGAGGAGGTTTGCGGGGAGCTGATTGAGGCTGCGTGTGAGAGTGGGAGCGATGATAATGTGACGGTAGTGGTGGTTCGAAGAGAGGGAGAAGTTTGTGAAAACTGTAAGAAAAAGAGTGATTGCATGTCAAAGGTTTGAATGTGTAGTTTTGTTTTCCAATACTATTATTATTCAAAAGGGAATAATCAGATTTGATTGCATCATGACAATATTTGATCGTCTTTTTGGGAGAGGAGACAATAAAGATGGTTTTCTATTAAAAGGAAAAATCGAGGATACGAATAGACTTGAATTAATGATCCATGTTGATAAAGAGGGCTATATCACTTTTTTTTGCGATCCCTCTCGGTTTAAACCAATCAAAGGGTCTCGCAAAGATATTGAATTTTTTAACAGAGGAGCATCATTAGCATGCAATTCACCTGAATCTCTAGTTGAAGGATTGAAATATTATAATCATGCTCTTGAGGAGAATCCCGAGTTTATTCAGGCTTGGTATAACAAAGGTCTTTTATTAATTGGTCAATTAGATTGTAAAAATGCCCTAACATGTTTTGACAAAGCACTTGAATTAATTGATAAATTGAATTTTATTCAAAAAAAGGGTTTTGATACTTATTTTATTTGGGCCATTAAAGGAATGAACCATTACGCGCTGAATGAAAAAGAACAGGCATTGAAGTGCATTGATGAAGCTCTAAAAATTAATCCAGATTATAGAGAAGCAAGAACCTATAGAAAAATAATCACAAGCAAATCAAAAATCCGAGCAAGAGACATTTTTCCCGGAAATTTTAATTAAAAGTGACCTAAGAATAATTTTAATTTTTTTTTGATTATCGATAATGCATTCTCGAAAAAATTAAAAAGATACCTTAATATCAGGTTTTTACAATCATGTATCAATGTAAGACATTTGGGAGATTTATAATATGGAAATTTTTAATTGGTTTCGGTCAAAAAAACCGGATGAGAGTAAAAATATTGATGATCTAATCAAAGATCTTAAAAATGATAATGTAACAATCAGAGGCAAGGCAGCAGCACAACTTACAAATTCAAGGGATAAAAGGGTAGTGCAACCTCTAATTGAAGTTCTAAGAAAAGATACTGTTGTAACTATTCGTCACGATGCCGCATACACTCTTGGGAAAATAGGAGATTTTAAAGCTGTTGAACCTTTAACAAACGCATTACATGACAAAACCCCTATAATTGTATTATCAGCAGGTGAGGCTCTGCGGGATATTGTATCTCAAAAAGATATACCAAGTTGTATTAAAGCATTGGATGATGATGATGTTGGTATTCGCAGAGGAGCTGCTTTTGTTCTTGTAGAGATCGGGAATAAAAATGCAACTGAATCGCTCATTCATGCCTTGAAAGACGAGGACGAATATGTTCGAATAGAGGTTGCAATGGCACTTGGTAAGATCGGAGATCAGAAAGCGACACAAGCACTTTTTGAAACGACAACTAACGATCAAAATAACGATGTTCGGTTGGCTGCATGCAAGGCTCTGATGAAAATTCAGTCTATGTGATTGAAAAACTTCTAAGTTTCATTTGTGAGGAAAATTTTCATGTCTTCCTTGGTATTGTCTTGGGGAAAAGGGAAATGATCCGAGGATCTCGTATTAACCTCTAAAGTCTTATTTACAAGATCGATGAATATTAGAACATAAAATTAAATGTCTTTAAAATTTAAAATCCTCGTAATATTGTAGATATTGGGTGTCACTCGATGAAACTGACTTTAAAAGATGCAGATCCGGAATTAGATGGAACCTCGTACGCTTTTATTGAATATACGAGTAGGAATGATACCCCCTCAGATTCCGAACTCAATGAAATGGCACAACGTGTGGGTTATCTTCGCATTTCATCCACGGAGAGATTAACTCCCGGTCTAAACGAGATCGGCGCACGAATAAAATATATTACATCGGGAAAAGGAACGTTAACACTTGACCGGTATCTTCGGAGGGATTTAAATCTCCCGGAAGGAACTGAAGTTGAAGTGGAATTTGAATCTCCTCAACCAGCAAATGAAATTCAAATAGGGATTCCGGTCGAAGACTTTGGCATGGAAGATTATAAAAAAATATGCCAAATCTATCTTCAGAATCAACCTCTTTCAAAGGGCCAGAAAAAAGCAATATATCTTTACAGCGGGCAGGAGATCCAGATTTCCATTGAAATGACATCTCCGGAAGGAATATCTGTTCTAACCCCGGACACACGGATTAAACTTGTCGAGCACAATGTGGATCATACTAATTACTTTTACCAAGATATCGGGGGTCTCAATAACGAACTGCGTTTAATCCGGGAAAGAATTGAAATACCTCTAAAATATTTCGACCATCTGAAAAATTTTGGGATCTATCCTCCCAGAGGGATACTTTTGTATGGTCCTCCCGGGTGCGGGAAGACAATGATAGGGAGATCTCTATGTAATGAAATTGGGGCTTCCCTTTTTGAGATTCGTGGACCAGAGATAATCGATCCATATTATGGAAAAAGTGAGAAGAATATCCGAGAAATCTTTGCAAAAGCAAAAGAACAAGCCCCCTCGGTTATTCTGATTGATGAGATAGACTCCATTGCATCAGCGAGCGAGAGTTCAAAAGGCGATTTGGAGAAGCGAATTGCAACAACCCTTCTCACTGAAATGGAACGTCTCGGGAATAGAAAAAATGTCATCGTGATTGCAACTATCTCCAACCCCGCATTGCTCGATCCAGGATTGCGACGCCCAGGACGGTTCGATTATGAAATCAGGATAGGAATCCCTGATGAACGTGGAAGAATGGATATTTTACATATCCACAGTCGCAGAATAAAATTTGAAAATAAGGAAGAGACGCTTTCAAAGGTGGCTGCCAGGACTCATGGTTATACTGGGGCTGATCTCATGTTGCTCTGCCGAGAGGCTGCATTTTCCGCTCTGCAGAGAACCTACCCAACGGGGATTCCTGAACTGCCTCTTCGAGATAATACAGGCCCGACAGTACAGATTGCAGACTTTGATTCCGCGATGAAGCATGTGAAGCCAACGGGAATGCGGGAATTCATGGTAGAAGTTCCTTCTCATCTTACGTGGAAAAACCTTGGGGGCCTCTCTTCTGTTAAGACCATCATCACCGAGGAAGTCATCGAATCCATCAGGAATCCTGAAATATTTCGATCGATTGGTATCAGGCCGGTTAAAGGGATTTTACTCTATGGTCCTCCAGGTACAGGAAAGACTTTACTTGCTAAGATTATCGCAAATGAGGCCGGAACAAATTTTATCCCGATAAAAGGACCGGAAATTCTATCCAAGTGGTTTGGCGAGTCGGAACAGAGAATTCGTCAGATCTTTTCAAAGGCACGCGAAGTTAGTCCTTGTGTCATATTTTTTGATGAGATTGATGCGATTTTCTCCTCTCGGGGGAACTATGCAACAGAGGCCTCTGATAGAGTTGTAAATCAGTTGCTTACTGAGATGGATGGGTTTGAAAGTTCTGAAGGAGTGTATGTGATTGCTGCAACCAACCGGTTTGAGCTTCTTGATCCGGCATTCCTCAGACCCGGACGTTTTGATTATCAGATCTTCCTTCCTCTCCCAGATGTTGAAATGAGAAAAGAGATATTCAGAATTCACCTTGCGGGAAAACCCATCACCGATCAGATAGATTTGGAAGAACTAGCAAAAAAGTCAGAGGGATTTTCCGGGGCTCATATCGCCGAGGTTTGTAGAAGGTCGGGCATCACAGCTCTAAAAAACTCTGGATTTGGAAAGAGTGAGATCCGGATAACAATGCAACATCTGTTAGATGCAATTGGAACAATCCGATTTTCCATAGAGAAGCTGGAGCACCCGCACTCCGGAGTCGAATTTGCATGATTGTTAAGAGGGAAAAGTGGGATAATGAGCGTTTAAAAAGTAAAAGAAACTCAGATAGTCTCATTTTCGATAAATAACACATAATCAACTGAACCTCGAGATGTATCCAAGGGCGTTTTAATTCAGGTCTTTATTTGAGTTGGAGCAGAATACGTTTCCCTATTCGTATAAGGAAAGAATGTAAGAAATTTGATAGAATTTTATGCTAGAGATCGAACGGATTACGATTATATGTAGTGTTTCAATACTGCTGTGTTCAGTACCTGTGAATAATTGCGAAAGCGAATACTAAGATCAGCACGTTTATCATTTCCGTATCCAATTCCATTTATATTTAAGACAATGGATGAAGAGATCACCGGTTTCTTCATTAACGCTGGGTGAATCTCTTCTCTTCCATTATGAACAATAGGAGAGGTATGCGTGAGCAAAGTGTTGGGTATTGATCTTGGGACATATAATTCCGAAGCAGCGATTGTTACTATTTCTGATGAAACGAGCAGTGTATTAATTGAAATGGTGGGTAAAACGGATGATGGTACTCACAATGTATCCGGCTCAAAGTTAGAAAGAGTAAAATCATTTCCTTCTTTTGTCTGTTATAATCCAGACGGTTCAGTACATTCAGTCGGGCTTGAAGCAAAACGGCGACTTTCTTCGGATCCTAAACACGTAATCTGGGGGATGAAACGACTTCTTGGAAAGACATATTCAGAGGCTGTTAACCAGAAAGAACTGGATCGCTTTCTTTATGATATTGAACCTGATCCTGATACCGGGCAGTGTCTGATAAAAGTGGGTGAAAAAGGGATTCGTCCTGAAGATGTATGTGCAGAGCTGATAAAAAAGATAAAACGACAAGCAGAAATTGTTGCATCGATACGATTCCATGATGTTGTAATTTCCGTTCCTGCATACTTTGATGCCGTCCCGGTGACCTCCATTATCCACGCAGCAAAGTCAGCAGGATTTGAAAATGTAAGAACTATCCCGGAACCGGTTGCAGCTGCAATCGTATATCGTATCCCGGTCAACCCTCGACCGAAAAATGTGCTTGTTTTTGATCTCGGCGCAGGAACCCTTGATGTAACTGCGGGATCTCTTGTAAGAAGAGGTCCAAATATTTCTGATATCGTTTTTATTATAAAAACAACCACCGGGAACACTCACCTAGGTGGCATTGATATGGATGACCGGATGGAATCAGTCCTTCTAAATAAGATGGGAATAAAAGACAAAAAAAGTCTACCAGAAGAAAAACAAAGTATGCTTCGGGAAAAGGCAGAGGAAACGAAAATACTCCTTTCAGTATCAAAAAAAGTCGAGGTTGATGTATTTGCTGGTATCAAAACGATATCTGTTGAGGAAGATGAATTCAAAAACGCACTTATGGGAAGTTCTCAAGATCTCGATCTCCTCAAAGAATGCGAAAAACAGGTATACCAGGCGCTTGAAAATGCCGGTTGGAGTACAAAGGATGTTGATCTGATATTTCTTATTGGAGGTCCCTCCTCTCTTCCCCTGATTCAGGAACGACTGTCTCAAATTTTTACCAATAATATTGTGGTCAGTGAACAGTTCAAACAGTTTAGAAGCGGGATCTTTCAGGTCGACCTGATGGAAGCTGTTGCACAGGGAGCTGCGCTTTCTCAGGAAACCAAGAATCTTCTAACGCATCCCTATGGTTATGGGTTTGTAAATTTGAGGTGGACAAAAGATGAAATTATCCATGAACCGGTAATCCTTATCCCACGGAATGCTATCTATCCTACCAAACGATCTCAAGCATTCATAACTTGGTTCAACAGGGATATTACGACCAAGATTGAAATTATTCAACAACTTCCTGTTGGGTCTGATGGAGATAAATATCGAACATTGGGGGATGTTGAGATAACCTTGCAAAACCCGGGAATTCTACCCATTGAAGTTGGAATGGAGCTGAATGTGAACGAAGAACTGGTAATCACTTTACTAGATACGTTATCTGGTAATAGTATTGAATATGCAGGAATCGGCCATTTGAGACGCTCTAAACGAGTACTACCGCTTCATCTTCCTAAAACTCCAGGTGATGGTGGTGATTTTACAATACAAATGAATGAGAAAGAGCTTCACCATCTTGCCGAGTTCGCTGAGATGGTCTGTCGTCGCTGTAAGCTAGATATGGATAATAAGAAGATCAAGGATTCCAAACTTGAAATATACCATTCTACACTTAAAAATACCCTCCGGCATGATATTGTTGAAAAGGGAAGTGTTAAGCATGAAAAAATGCTGCAATACTGGCAACCACTGCTTCATCAAACTGGAGAGGTCATTCACAGGGCCCGTGAGATGAACGTTTTTGACTCTTTAAGTGCTAATGAAATGAAAAGAAATTTAGACCAGATTAAGTCACGGATTTGGACACATAACGGAACCGATTGAAATGGATGAATATTTCTGTACTAACTGTAAAAAGAATATCACTCCGTTAAGAGAAACAAAAAAAAGATTGTTCCTCTCGAAGGTCTCTTTGTTATGCCCATTTTGCGGTAAGTCGGATTTGAAATCTCCGGAATCAACCGGAAATCAATCAACTACCGAATGTTCTGGATCTGTTCCATCTCTCCAGCACTTTTTAGATTGGTACAACAAGGGGGATTATTATTCTGCTTTAGGGATTACCCAGAATTCTCCCAAGGAGATCGTCCATAGGGCAATTGATGATTTCCAGATGGAGCATATAAGTTCAGCACAAGAATGGAGTATCCCCCTTGCGAATATACGGGAACAACTTATCAATAAGGAAGAATCTGAAAAGCCTCAGGAAACATACCTAAAGACTGTAGATGAACGATCTTGGATACCTGTGCTTCCTTATCTTAAAGCTTACCTTAAAGAAGCGGATAAACTTGAATCTTTGCGTAACTATTCTGAGGCATTAAACTGGTGTACAAAAGCCATCGAATCTTGCCCCACATATTTTCCTGCATATCAGAAAAGAGCATGGATTGGTCTTCTGTCGCCTGACTACAAACGATATCTTAACCAGATCATCAATGACTGCACAACCAGCATCACATACGATCCCCATAATTGGCAAACCTATAATGATCGTGGACGGGCTTATGCGAGGAAAGGAAACCTTGAGATGGCATCAAAGGATTACCATAGATCCCTTGAGTTTAATCCCGGTTATGTGATTGCAGCGCTTAACGCGATGGAAGCTGATATCTGCCTTGGTAATTACCAACTGGCAATTGGGACATTTGGTGCCTTTAAACGGGATGTTGCTACATCAAAAGATCTAATCATCGCACATTGGCTTGTCTGTATTGCGCTTGCTCTTGAAGGTAAGGACTATAAAAACCAGCTTGTGCCACTGCGCGACCGGTCGATACGGGTGCGAAATCTCGTGGACTGGTGCACAGATGAGATCGACCATAATCTTGAAAATTTGGAACATCGGGGATATACTCCTGACAGGGTCCAAAAGGCGAAAGAAATCCATCGGCTTTTCAGAAATCATCTTGACTGAGACAGCTGGAGTGATCACATTTGTTGACCAAATTTGTGATATCTCCAACATTTATCCTCATTTTACATGAGAGTCCAATTCACAAACTACAAGTTCCGAAGGAGTATATTTGATTGGTGTTACCCATCTAAAAGAACTTATCGACCCAGAAATCTTAAAACTTTGATGGTTTGATTACTACAACTTATCCCATCTCCTGATGAAAAGGCACATATGAGATTTTTACTTTTCTTCTGGAAAATAAAATCCTGTCCAATGATTCGGATACTCAAAATCTGGTAAAAAACAAAGGATTATTCCGGAGCTCATATTGCGGAAATATGTCCCCAAGCATTCCTGTTTGCTCTTATCGCAGCAGATTTCTGCAATTTTAATTATTATCTCCGTAACTCCTTCTTTGATTTGGGGTCATAATACCACTTTTCCCCATTAATAAAGACATGTAGTTGAAATCATGTCCATGTTTCTCATCGGAAAGTTCCAACAATCTTAGAATTGATGGTATCACGAATTCTAATTCTAATTGATAGAATTTTCGCTCCCTTCTTTTTCTGAAATGGCAAAAATTGATGGTGTCAGAATGTAACATATCTTTGGAAAATCATAATGACAAAAACCGGCGAATATGATATTTTCATCTGTCATGAAACGTCTGATAAAGAGTTTGTCATTCATCTAGCAGACGAACTTGAGTCTATGGGAGTAAAGCCCTGGTACTATGAAAAGTGCGGAGAATTGCCTATTCCCTATCATGAGGAAGAGCTCCTTGCAATAAAAAAAACCGTTGCATTCCTCCATATTGTTTCCCCGCAATCTCTTAAAAATTCTCATGAATCCCATATAGAAGTTGTTGCAGCTTTCAGTGCAAGAAAAAGAATTATCCCTCTTCTTAGGAATATCAAGTTTGAAGAGGTAATGAAAGATGAAGTTGGTGCCGTATGGGTCTTCAAATGGGCAGGTGCTCGTTTTCTTGAGGGAAATCTGCCAATCCTTAAACTGGCAGAGCTTATAGTAAAAACGCTGGATATTGGTAAAAATTCGGATTTCGCTCAGAATGATGGCACGCACCAAGACTCTATAGAGGAACAGACAAGTGTCTTTGAAAAAAATGGTTTAACATTTACTCTCAAGGCATCAATATCTCAGGACTCCAATTCCCTTCGTGGAGAGGACGATGTACTTCTTGAAACAACCGTAAGTACTCATAAAACAGGCAATTCTCAGGTCCTAACCGTCCCATGTGACGCTGTTTTCCTAATAGATTGGGAATTTGCACTTGCAGATGACAGCCGAAAACACCAGCTTATTAAGGCCGTCAATGAGTATCTGGATTACTTCAAAGATCTTAGCTCTAAAAACCGGGTTAGTTTTCTCGATTTCGACGAAACTTCCGATATTAACCCGTCATTGGTGAAAGTCAGTGAATTAATCGGCAAAGGAGATAACCTTGTTAATGATAAGGCAAAGAGACGATTATTCTGTAAATTGTCTAATAACTCCATCAACATTATACCTGGACTTAAGAAAGCACGGGAACTGTTCAGGATATCCCACAAAGCGTCAAGAGTGAAAAGGCTTTATCTTTTAGTAAACAGCAGCATAAATACTTCAGATCTTAAAGAAACATTCAGAACATTGATTGAGGAACAAATAGGAATTTTTTTCATTGTTTGGGGAATTTCCCCGGTTCCAAAAGTAATAAAACCTGCTATCGACGCTTGTCCGGACAGTATGATCATTCCGGTTGCTGATGAACATGATATTATTGATGTAATGAGAGATCTCGCTCGAAAGGATAATTCCATCGTATTTCAAGACTGTGAGTTTGAACTGGAATTATCTGCTGGATCCGTAGGAGATATCCTATATTGTTCATATCCAAATGAAAGGAACCTCGGTAAAATCTATAACCATAAAATTGTTGTAAAAACAGGTTCTCTCGAATCTGATTCTTCCTGCCGGTATCTTTCACTGGTAGGACTTCCAGAAAACAAAGAAGAGGTAATAGATATGGGCAGAATTACAATAAAAGGTAGGGATCCATCTAATACAGAAATTTCCCTGACGCTCAACCCGAAATATATTCGGAATTCGCATACATTGAAAAATTTTGAGATTGAAAATTCTTTTGAATCCCTACAATGGTTCCATGTAATTCATGATCCGAAACGATTAGTAAAATCCTTAAAATCCCGGAAAATTCTTGCTGAACAACGGAAGGTTCACCGACCTTTCCTTGCAGCACTGGACCATTTTCTTGCAGCAGCTGAAAAACGTGCGGATCAGCATGAAATTAGTCGGAAAGATGAGATGTATTTTTTTTCTGATTTTATTATTGCACCATATCGGATGCGGGGGAAATAAATCCGCGAAGGTCAATCTTCCCACATACCATTTCTACTTTTCACACAATTCCTATAACTCAGGGAAGACTTGTTTTATTAGATAATCCTGTTCGGTATAAATATTGTTGAACGCGCTGGTGATGAAGGCGCTGACGGTTCTGCCAGGAAGTGGACATGAATAATTGAAATGCGGATTGTAGAGTATAAAAAGAATGGGATTTTATTCCGGTTTCATTCGAATTATCTGTCTGCGGCCTGTGAGGCACTCATTAAGAAGGCGCTGGAGTCCGGGAGCGAGGATAAGGTGACGGTGGTGTTAGTAAAGAGTGAAATCCATGACTAATCCCCGAGGTTAATAGATGGATAATTATTGCCGGAAGAATTTCCTGAAAGTAAAAAGAATATTTTTTTATTTTGCCCATGGTACACACTCAATAATCCGAGGTTCCCATGCATCATTGTATTCTGGTCTCAGGTAGATAGTGCAATTTCACCCGCTAGCTGGATCCATACGGGATTAGTGAAGAAACAGAGAATCCAGCAGTATTCTGTTTTTCGGATTATGTCATGGAGGTATTGCATTGGTTCCAATGAGCTGCAGAAATAATCTGCAATCTTATAAAAGGGAATTTTCCCATCAGCCTTAGAGGAACGTAGCGCGTTGTTGTCAGAGGATCTAACCAGAAACGGGGCTGCATCTTCCGGATCTTCGGGAGACTGTAAGACTTGGAAGATCTCATGAAGGTCATCGCTGATGGGGATAATCAATGCAGGGATTGTTTTCTCTTTCCATTCTACCAGTCAATCGAGAATATCTGGTGCAGGATCAGTCCCGTCAATCCGCACCTGATTCGAGACATTCTGGATTCAAACTCTCTTATATCGATCCGGAATCGAAAACGTATCTCCGGGTATTATCAGCAAAGAATGATGGTGCTTGATTCTGTTCAATACCCTCAGCGAAACAGGTCGAAACCGTGTTCTCCGTCATGAAAAAAGTTCGAGGCATTCCTTAAAGCTCGGAAATACCGGTTCGAGGTCAATGAGATCAAAATCAAAGTGATTGTCCATACCTTTCCTAGAATGATCTCTACTCTCGCTTTTCTTATTCTGTCTAAGGAATTCTTCAGAGCCAAAGATTTATATTAACTATTACTGAGTTACATATTATTGTTCATATTGGGTATTAGTTGTACACAATTACTTAAAAAATAATGTTTGGTATAAATGGGGATACGGTCAAAATGATATTTTTTGATAAATTCCTGAAGAAAGAATACACAATTATTGAATGTAAAAACTGTGGTTATTGGAAAAAAGAAAAAATCAACGTAAATAAAGATGTTGATAAAATAGTTGGACATACGAAAGATCTATTTTTTAATGGTGGTTGTCCGGGTTGTAATAATAAGAACCAAATTGAAATTCGAATTTATGATAAAAATGGAAACAATTTAAACAGTATTGAAAGAGATAGGGAGGCTGCAGAAAAAATGAACATTTTTAATAAATGGTTTGAAGATGGAATTTATTATCAAAAGAAGGGACATATGAATGTTATAAGAAATCCTGGAGATGCTGAAGAGGCTTATAAAAAAGCGTCAGAATGTTTTGATAAGGCTTTAGAAATTTCTTCTGATAATTATTCTGCATGGTATAATAAGGGAATCTGTTTTCAAAACATGGGAAATACGGACGAAGCTATACGATGTTATGATGAATCCATAAAAATAAATCCAAATTTTAAGAGGGCTTTCAGTAATCGTGAAATGATAAAAATAATTGAACGAAGTAAAAAGTAACAGTCAATATTAGGAATTACCCAAAAAAATCTATCTCATTGATCAAGGTTGAATCTGCATTCAGATCAATTTAAAGATTGAAAACATATAACTATCTTTTATAAAATAACATTTTTTTGACTTCATTTGAGCCTACTTCATATTCGTGTGGTAGTAGCTGAACTCACTACCGATCAATGGAAATTATCACCCCATTATATTTGGCCATAGAAACGCAATTTCGCGTATTTTTCCGCTCGATTAATGAGTACTCTTATACTAACCGGTTATGGAGGATTTGCCCTTCATAATAATCAAAATCTACTATATCAAGGAGTTCAGGAAGAGATCGGAATTATTCAAAGGTATTTCAAAAAAAAATTCAAAGTATATTTCAGATTTATTTATTTCACATTCAAGAAATGAGGAAACTTTTAAGGAAATGCACCGTAATAAAAAACTGAGAATTACACCATCGAGCGAGATAAGCTATGCTATTATGTAAGGAATAATAATCTCTACTCCAATAGGTGGGAAGTTCCATGACAATTTTTGAGAGATTAAGAGGAAATAAAAAAGATAAAAAAAGTGAGAATTCCGATGTTGAAGAATTACTCAAATTAGCACTTAAGTCAAATGATTATTCGATACAATCTAAATATTTCAAAAAAGCAGCGGAACAAAATCCTGAATACATAAGCGAACGGATTAAGGGAGTGGCTGATTATGCGTATTCAAAAGGGGATAAAGAAATAGCAATGAAGATGTGGAATTTTGCTCTAGAAATGCATCCAGAGCATGATGATATATGGTATAATAAGGGATGTGCCTTGCTTCACGAGGGCAAATATTCCGAGGCCATAGATTGTTTTGATAAAGCTTTTGAAATAAACTCTAAAAATACAGATGCATTGAACAATAAAGTAGCAGCTCTTCATCGTCTAGGGAAAATTCAGGAGGCTCTGACATGTGTTGATAATCTATTGAAAATAGACTCAAAAAATATCAATACATGGCACACGCTCGGAGTAATTCTTGAGGAATTGAAAGAGCATCGAAAGGCGATTGAAAGCTATGATAAAGCGTTAGTGTTGGATTCGGATTATGTACCTTCTTTAAATAACAAAGGAAATATTTTCCTCTCATTAAAAAGATATGACGAAGCTATCGAATGTTATGATAAGATATTAAAAATAGATCCTGAATTTAGCATTGCCTGGTTAAACAAGGGATCAGCCCTAATCTTATTGGGAAAGAACCTTGAAGGAAAAAAATGCCACTTTATCGCTTTGAAACTAAATCCAGCTCTTGAGGTGAAGTTTGCGAAAGGAGGTTGATTTTGTAACGTTTGTCACTGGCCATCAAAAATGGATGAACACTTGAACCATGTGTGATATGAATCTACCTGATTTTGGCCAATCCCGATAGGAAATCATGACGATATTTATTCTTGGTGATATCCATGGAAGATTCCATACCTTTCGACAGGTCCTTGAAATATCGAGGGATAAAAAATAATTCCGGAATTTTAATTTTTTTTGGTCACCTGGTAGTTAACCTCTCTTCAGTCCACCGTAATCGAAGACCGATAACCACCACGTTTAATGTCTAATCGATATACAAATATGATAGGACTTACGTACATGAATTCGACCGAAAGAGCTAAGAGTTAAGAGAACCAATTCTGGCCTGAACAAGCCCGGAATGGAGATCGAGCGAGTGTGAATCCGCCGAAATGCACCAGTAGCAATTTCATCAACTTTCTCATAGCGACGTATCAGGTGTGTTCATGCACAGAAGCATCCCGGTGCTTGCTCGCAGGGGAATCAGAGACAATAGCTCATGATTCCGTTAAGCGGTTGTTAGAAAGACAGCCTCACCACACGGGTCATTGATGACAGCACGTTGGACAAACCTTATTCTCATCAGATCGAACTCGTAACCCGACACTGGAGTGGAAAACACCATCGGGTTGTTCAGGGTATTAACCTGATCTCAACGATCTGGACCGATGGATCAGCGATTGTTCCGGTGGATTTCCGGATCTATTGTCCCGACAAAGATGGAAAGAACAAAAATGATCATTTCAGCGACATGGTCCGGGCTGCCGAAGAACGCCAGTTTCACCCGGATTGCGTTATCTTCGATTCGTGGTATTCGAGTATCGACAAACCTGAAATTGATTCGCTCTCTGAAATGGCATTGGTGCACTCGCCTCAAATCCAACCGGCTGATAGATCCGGATCACACCTATAACCGCCCGGTCTCTGAGATCGATATTCCTCCCGAAGGAAAAGTTGTCCACTTGCGCCAATACGGTTGACCTTGGATGGAATATTGAGGAATATCACCGGGGCATTAAGCAATGTTGCGGCATCGAGAGATGCCAGGTTCGTAAAGATGTGGTCCAGCGAGGACATATTTTTCTTTCATTACTAGCCTTTTTTCGTCTGGAATCTCATCGATTAAATTCTGGCACAAGTTGGTACGAGTCGAAACGGGAGATTCACCGGTCGGCAACTTCTCTCTTTATCGCCAAGCCCGAGTTCTAACCTATCGTGATCCTCACGATTGACGTAGATACTTCATTCTTTGTGCTATTCCAACCGCGTAAGTCCTATTCTGATAATCTCGTAAGGATATTATATCTTCTTTGAACTCCCCAATCTGTATACCCTGAATCCAGCTTTTGCGAGATACTGTGGGATCCGCGTTACAGTTTGATAATCCTTAACTTTCTCTTCTGGGGAGAGGTCATTCCAGGACACGAGAGTAGGATTAAGTTTGTGTTCATTATCTCTGACCGGCCCGAATTTCCAGCCGTTCCGTGTTTTTTCATCCACATAACGGATATGTTCAAGCTGCGCGAGTTTCTCTATTTCAGGTTCAGAAAATTTTAAAAGCCTAATTTTTTTATCAGAATCCGGTACATACCAGCACCGGATTGCTTTGAGTTTCATAGGAATGTCCCGTGCCTGTGCCCGGTTTGATTCCTTTGTAGCTTCATCGAGGAGATTCCAGAGAACCTCCGAATCGGGACTGCTCGCATCATGGGCGGAATCTACATCTGCTTTTTTCTTCTTTCTGAGTTGTCTCTGGGTTTCCAGGTACTGATTATGGATAGCCTTTGCGATATCCTCAAGAGCACCACCAAAAAAAGATTCCTGTTTGACGAGTTTCATGAAGAGCATTTCATTAGTATGGAGCGCTATCTGCTCATGAGGTGGCAAGGAGGATTGTTCAAATGAGTCTTTTCCAGATAACATGCTCATATCTATGATGGCTTCCATTGAGCGGATGCCGTGATAGAATTTTGGAACCATCAGAAATGCCCGAAGCACCCCGGGATCAATACGTGCTGTATCATTTGCGTCAAAAATACTGCTCGCTTTTTCTTTAAGGAGGACGCGGAGGACCATAGCTCTCCTGATGATATAGGTTGTATCTTCCGGTGAATCATTATTGCAGCCCTTGATGTTGACATATCCCCTGAGCCGGCTTTTAAAATCTGTTCCTTTTGCATTATGGAACTCCAGATCATCGAATTTTTCTATTCCTCCTGAATTTTTCCTTGCCTGAAATTCGTTTACCGAATGGCATATGCCCCCGGCAAAAACAAATATTGCCTTTCCGATGGAATGGACCGATTCTCCTTCACGGAAAGTCCCATCCTGCATTGGGGAGAGGAAATGACGAAGCCAGCCAAGGGTTTCGGGAGTTTTAGTATCAAATTCATCAAAAAATACCAGGGGAACCTTACCGGAAAGGACCATATCACGCACTTTGTGAAATGCAACGATCAGATCTCCAGGATCCTTGAATTGGGATAGGTTGAATTCAACCTTCTCGATGGGGTATTGCTCCAGTGATTTGGCCAGCTGATGAACACCGAATGATTTCCCCGACCCTGGCGGGCCGAATACTGCGATTGAAAGTGGTTTAATATGATATGGATCTGACAAATATTCTCTGAAGAGATTACGTATACTCTGAAAACTCTCTATCTCGCCCCGGTCAATTGTTGACAGGGCACCGAATACGCCGATTGGTATCTTTCCAGAGTGTCCCTTCCATCCTTTTTCAACAATAGTTTTTGCAGTTGCCTCAATCTCTACCTCTTTCAATGATTCGAGGATCGTCCAAGACCCCTGCTGGTCTTTTACGACGAGTGAGAGCAGATCGGGAATTGAAACATCAAAATACACGGGTTCCTTATCAGAAACTGGTGTAAATGTGTCCTTATGTCGATAGTGAGGCTCCTCTTCGTAGGGTCCAAAACCGTATTTTTGGAAGGATCGCGCACAGGAAAGGCCATATTTTATTGCTTCAGGAACCGCAGGAACTCCCGTTTGATAAAATTTGGTAACGAACCCCGCTGTAAACGCATCTGAGAGGCCTTGCATACCTCCAGTAAACCGATCCTTGTATCTCCCTTCATAAGAAAGAGGATCGTAGATCAGGCATGCAGTGGGGATTCCATTATCGTATGAATAATAAATTGCTCCTTCAACACCGAACCGGATGATAAGCCGAGGTAATGTACGGAGATCCTCAATATCAGGATTATACCGGATCTGCCACATAAAATCTTCAGTCAGTCGTTCCCATGAGAGCTGGCGGCTCAGACTTATCACGGACTTTCTCAGATCTTCCCCGCTGATAATGACTACTAGGTTTTCCTTCTGCTTTTCCTTGAGCATAGTAAAAAGTCTTCCCTTGCAGAGAGGAGCGCTCATTTTCAATATAATTGGAAAGGAGGAGTTGTTATTCTTGATACATGAGGGCCAGAGATCCTTCCTCTTGCGAAAATAATTGCCTGCGTCATCAAGAACGAGTAAATCCGGATCTTTATCCGGCAGTGTATGAAATGAGGATTCAATAGAATCTGGGGACCCACTGTATCCCCCGAACCACCTGATCCGATAGACACGGTTCTTTTCATTTTGTTTATTCCCCTCAACCGGATATGCATCCAGAAATGCGGTCGAATGCAGTAATTTTGAATCAGGGATCGTCTCGAGGTCCGGGACAAGATAGGAATGGATATCTATTGTGAGTTTATTACAGGTCAGTGCTGTAGTGATCATATCTGAAAGAAGCAGTGCACCTCCAGGTTCAGAAATAATCTGATATCCAGGATATCGGGCAATGTTTGGCCGATCAGTCTGCCAGTCAGAATGATCCAAAATGGGGGATGTTGACCATCCCACTTTATCAATCGCGATATCCCCTGCAATAAGAATCGATGACTGCTTGTTGCTCATGATGAGAACTACGAAGAAATGAGATATAAGACCTTCGACACAAATGTGATAGATAAATAAAAGAATATTTCTGCTTTCCCTGTGCATTTGTTGAATAAGAGCGCGATGATCATAAATTGTTGTCTTATCCCCGGATTTAGAAAACTTTCAAAATTCTATCTGCATTTGTATCGCACCTGTTTCTCCCTATGCAGTAATCCCCTCAGGTATCTACAACCGAAAAGAGGATCTGATAGAGGTTTTTAAAATGAATGAGGTGGAAGATATCCTTTCTGAAAATAAACCGGTGCAAAAGCATCCAAAATCCAACATGAATTTCCTCATGCGATTTTTCCGTGCCGTTACGTATTACATCGGGAAAGTGGGGAAATTTATATGGAGATTACTTCGAAAATACCGATTTCTTTTGCTCATTTTTCTGATAATTGTTGTTCTTATTACCGGATATATTGGTTTTTCAATTGCAAGCGAGTCACAGGAACCCGACAACCTGCTCTATTACACCCTTCAGTTATTTGTATTACAGTCCGGCGCTAATGTTCCGGTCAACCCACCTCTAGAAATCGCTCGGTTCATTGCAGCTTTCCTCGCGTTCTATACGGTTTTATTCGTTATCTGGGTGATTATTGAGCACCTCCAGCTGTTTAAGCTCCGGCTTTTCCGGGGCCACATCGTAATCTGCGGTCTCGGTTACCTTGGTCCGATGATTGCACGCAAACATATTGGGAAAAAACCGGTGGTAATCATTGAAAAGGACCCTCATAACCCTGATATTCAGCTCTGGAAAGATGAAGGAGCGATTGTTCTGACCGGTGATGCTGCACGAAAGGAAATATTAAAAAAAGTCCATGTAGAACGGGCCAGCGATATCTTTCTTGTTACCGGGAGCGATGAACTCAATACCGAAATTGCTGCTAAATGCATGGATATCGTTGAAGGTCGAATGCCTTCTCTACCAGAAAATGCTGATTACGGGATTATTGAACAATTCTATCGGAGAATGTTGCGCTATCTTCAACATGCCTGGGTAGTTACCGCGACAATACTTGGCAACGTCCAGAAAAAATTGGCATTTAAGATGGTTCGTACGGGATTTATATCACATATCCCGAATCGAGACATCCAATGTCATGTTCATATTGTTGATCGGAACCTCTGTGATATGTTGCTTTCATCTAATATGATGACCGATTCCCACAGTCGTCGGTTTAAGATAGATTTTTTCAACCTTTACCAGATTGCCGGGTGCTGTATCATAAAAAAACATCCTCCTTTTCAGCCAAATAAGGCAGACATCGTTAAACCTCATATTCTTGTCATTGGTGCCGGAAGAATGGGAGAGTCACTTATTGTGAGGGCGGCAAAAAAATGGAAAAAATTCGGGCGTCCTGATGCAAAAATCCAAATCACTTGTATCGATAAGGAGCCAGGAGATAAAGAGAGTACCTATACATGGAAGTATCCATCTCTTTCCCGGTACTGTGATCTCAAGATGGTTAAAAAAAATATTTATGATCTGGATTTTCTGAATGGAGATATTTTAACGAAAATACATGCCTCTACTCCGTTAACGAAGGTATACATCTGTATCGACAACGTAAAAGTGGGGATGACGGCTGCGCTGACTATGGCTAGAATGCCTGAGTTCGAACAGATTGAGATCATCGTACGGTCCACCTATGTCGGGGATGCAATGGATATATTCGAGAAGTTCCATAAACGGGCGGTTAATACCGGCATATTTTCAAATATTACGTCTTTTCCTATTGTTGAGGATGACTGCTGCATAACATTTCTCTGCGGTGGACTACGGGAAATGATCGCACGGGCTGGTCATAAAAAATATCTTGAAAAAAGACTCCTTGCCGGGGCAAAGATTGGGGATGAACCTTCCCTTGAAGATTGGGATAACATGTCAGGGGACTTACGGCATTCCAACCTTGATCAGGCAGACCATATCTACCAGAAACTCAGTCATATAAAATTCCGAATCGAGACACGCAAGAAATGGGATGAGCAGTTATACGAACTAAATGAGGAAGAGATCGAAATACTCGCACGGATTGAGCATTCTCGCTGGTGCCATGAACGGACAAACTCGGGCTGGATATTTGGCAAACCTTCGCAAAAGAAGAAGAAAATCTCGGAATGGATGATTCCTTATGATGATCTTCCAGAATTTATGAAAGATTTTGACCGGGAACCAGTTCGACGGATAACAGAGTACCTTGAACTTATTGATCTTAAAATGGTAAAAGAGGAATAAATTTTTGTAGCCTCCTATAATTCCTCACGGGCAGCCGCAATACACTGGGAAACTAGGTTCTTTTACTGTCAACAAAAGAAGAAAAAATTCATGCTTCTTTTTTTCCTATCCTTTGAAAACAATAATCAGAGAAATCAGAAAAGAATTTCTGACCTTCGGCAGAAGTTATTATTATCTTAATTCTCTTAACAACTAATATATGGGAGCGGATGCTAGTCCTTGTGCAGATCCTGATATTTCTCTTGATAAAATTTACTATATTGATGATATGGCTGACACAGCTGGGGAAAAAGGCCAGGTTTTTCTGTCAGATTATATAGCGTCCAAATTACGAAAATACCAATCAATATTAATCCCGGTTTATGAACAAGCCAACAGTGCTGCGATAAAATTCCAGAAATCTCATACTTTCTGGATTATGGTGTTTATATTATCAAGCACCATTGCGGTTATATTGGCTCTTCTCCAGTTGTACGAACCCATAAGGATTGGGTTTGGTTTGTATATCTTAGCAGCTGAAGGAATGATTCTGGGAATTGGCATATTTGCGATTGTTAATGATATGAGATTCGGTAAGTATCACAAAAAGTGGATTATTGAAAGACATAGGGCAGAACGCTGCAGGTTCCTGAAATTCTACGATCTGCTAATTAATGATGATGCCTATTTTGATCAAGAGATAATAATAATTAAAAAGATAACTGATTTTTCCCCGATCAATCTCTGGATTCGCGACCATGGGCAGAATCCGGACATTATAAAGAAATTCATTGATAAAAATAATGCATCACATATTGGGGATATATTCAATTACTTTATGTGCCGTCGCTTATTTGTCCAGATGAATTACTTTCTGAAGCGGCATCATGAAAACAGGGAAAAAAAAGAATTATGGACTAAAAAATTACCCTTGTTCCTGATATCTATTGCCTTTTCAGTCGCATTTTTCCATATCGGCTGGGAGATTTTTCAAGGACTGGACCTCAAAGGAAGTTCCCTTCTTTCTATTGTTGGGATTACCCTCATTTTCCTCGCAATTACACTTCCTATCGTAGTATGGACATTAAACTCATTTTCCACAATATTTTCCTACAAGGCAAATGCAGGACGGTATGCTGGGATATACATTTCAGTCAAGGACTGTCTGAATAAAGAACTGTTCAGAAACAAGGGTTATGAAACAGAAGAAATGAAAGAAGAAATTACTAATAATGACCATGGAAAGAAACGGATTATTGGAGATATTAATGTTCAAACCGAATCACAATATTTGAAAGACCTAATTATAAAATTCTGTGTACATCCTAGAGATTTTTCCCCCACCACCCTTAATCTTTCATCTAAAGATATATTCCAAGGATTGCTATGCCTCGAGGATCAGCTCGAACGCGAGCATGAGGAGTGGATACGGTTAACCACGGATGCGATTTCGTTGTAATTTTTTTAATATATCTCTGTCACTTACGTTCTGGTTTGAGAATATGGGAGACATGAACTTCTTCAACCTACAGACTCCTGACGATATGAGGCTTATGAAGACACCAGCCTGATGCTCGATTTCAAGCACGCAAACCTCGATAACTGCCTACCTGCGTTTCTTGAAACCGACTTCTCCCACATGCACCTTCACGACAACAACGGCAGAAAAGATGCCCATATTTCGGTAGGAGAGGGCAACATCGATTCTCTTCCGTTGATTGCAGCACTGCAGAGAATTGGGGCGACAGCTATTCTTGAGGTGAAAGATTTTGAAGGTGTGTTGCGGAGTATCACCAAACAAGTAGCAGATTGTTGATTTTTGAACATGAAACAGAACAAAAGAGAATATTTCAGTACCTTCAAATTTTCTGATATTTAAGTGCTCTTTTAAAGATTTCCAATCCAATTCTTCTCTGATATCGAAAACCGAATTACAGACCGAATTAGCCGCTAATTACACCTAATGACATGAGTTTCTCTGCTGAAATTTATAAGATTCATTGGAAAGTTGGATAATTTTTTTATCCAGGCAATGTTTCACCTATCAGGCAATAAATCAATATCGGTAGATTAATGTCAGCATAGATCGGGAGAAATATTAGGGTAATTATTTCCCTTTGTCAGATGGAGATCACGATGCACCACTTCATATCATACTCCTCGTTTGATGCTTTAGACTTTGCATTAAGTCTAGCAGATTCTCTTGTCATGGGTCCGCCAACGATACCTTGCTGGATCGACAAGCGAAATTTAATTAATGGTATTGATTGGGATACACAGATTGATGATTCAATTCGGATATGCGAGAGTTTGATTTTTGTTATGACGAAAGATAGTGTCAAAAATACTTCTATATGTAAAAACGAATGGAGTCAAGCACTCACATATAAGAAACCGATTATTCCAGTCCGGCTCCACAATGACGCTGTTCTCCCCTTCAGACTTAATTCACGTCAATACATTGATTTCAGTATAAATTCCAGTGTTGGTCTTGCTCGTCTCCGGCAACACCTTCTGTGGTTGTTGACCCCTGAAGGTCAACTTCAATGTCTTAAAGATCGTCTTAATGATGCGCATCGTTACTTAGACCGAGTTGAGAATGAGAGCAGGGATCGTGTTGAGAAGGAAATTGAAGAGTTGCAGGAGGAAATAAACCGGTTGGAAAAAATACGGGAAAATCCGGAAACTGCTGCAGCTCAATCGCAACAAAGTATCAAGGTAAGGCTCGATAGCGAGCGCCAGCCAATCCCACAAGTGGAAATGGGAAAACGCGTCAAATTTGTCCATCAGCCACCGATGTTTGCCCCGCCACATTTTCAAGACCGCTTTGTAGAAACAGGAGTCGTTGCTGATTTTCTGAAAAATGATTCCCGCCGAATAATTACGCTTATTGGACGTGGCGGGATTGGGAAGACAGCAATGATTTGCCGATTAATGAAGTCCCTGGAACAGGGAATACTCCCAGACGATAGAGGTAAGTTCGACGTTGGAGGCATGGTTTACCTTCACGAAACCGGCCTTAACAAAATTGGTTTTGCAAATCTGTTTGGGGATTTATGTATCTTGCTACCACGTGAAATTGCCAACAATCAAGAAAAAATCTATAAAGACGGGCAGAGATCTGTCCGTTTCAAGATGTTTTCACTGTTGGAAGAGTTTCGGGCCGAGCCGGTTATTGTTCTGCTAGACAATTTGGAGAACGCAATCGATCCTGAAACGTGCACTTTTATCGAGGAGGACCTGCGGGATGCTCTTCTTGCCCTGCTTGAGGCACCCCATCATCCGGTTAAAATAATTATCACGACCCGGATCCCTCCGCGGGACATATTGCTGATTCACCCGGAAAGGCAACAGACTCTGCATCTAGACAGTGGTTTGGGGTCGCCGTTTGCAGAAAACATCCTCCGAGCACTGG
>Ga0315284_10002293_pt1 | contig 27456 bp, 37 predicted proteins | sample YL17G09_16_MG_FD_203696 | JGI IMG/M metagenome (GOLD analysis project Ga0315284, IMG submission 203696) | Sediment microbial communities from Yellowstone Lake, YNP, Wyoming, USA - YL17G09_16 | ecosystem: Environmental > Aquatic > Freshwater > Lake > Sediment | place: USA: Wyoming | collected...
ATTCCATAGCCATCAGTGGGGCCGCTTCTAGTTATTTAGTGAAAAATACATTTGTTGTAAATCCAGACAACATACCTTTTGAGAATAGAACTTTTGCGTCCTCAACAATGTCCGGAGTCAATATACTAGCCCGCAATCAAGTTGTTTTAGCTGGAACCGTGTCTGGAACAAGTCTCGCTCCTAATGTAATGGTTGATTTTACTGGCGGAATAAGAACTTCTGGAACCACTCCATCATTTTACAGCCCCAACACTAATGCAGTTATTCTGTGGAGTGGCACCAACATCGGTAAACAATTTAATAATTCATATTATCATACAACGCAAGGTAACAAAGCCGTACAGTCAACAGTAATTAAAATGAACATCTAAAGGAATACAATGTCAGTTCCTGTTATTACTACTCTTTTTCCAAATACGGCTGGCAAACAAATTCCCCTTCCAGTAAACATCATTGGTTCTGGATTTTTTGCAGGCTCAGCGGCTTTTAATGTTACCAGCGTTTCCATTGGTGGAGTAGCAGTAGTTGTGCAACCTGGAGGCACTGACACTAGTTTCTCGGTATTGTCCCCAGTGGTTGTTAACACTGGAAGCTATGGGGTGATTGTCACAACCAGCTCAGGAGCCTCTGTTGGTGGTCCACTATTCACCTATACTGAATTTCCAGAGGGACAAGATAGAAGTATAGATTATCAAACCGCGTCTTTTTGGTGTTATGGCTGTCCGTTTTTAGCTATAAAAAATAGTCCTAGGCCAATGATTGGTAGTTCTAGTTTTGATTCAATAGAACCAAGATATGCAAATCCAACTAAGACTCACTATTGGTGCGACTCTCCAAATGTCAATTTCAAACAAAGATATACGCAAGAAATGTCGAGAATAGGGGTTGGATTCTGCCCGTATGCGGAGCAAAAATTTCAGACTCTTTACAATGTGGCCGAGAGCTTTTAAAAAATACAATCTGGAGAATACAATGATAACTTTATCAAAAATAAAAAAACAAGTCACTATTTTGAAGTCTTATAAAAAGACGGCTGCCGAAGAAGAAAAAAAGAGCAAATCCGGAGAAGCTAAGCTTGAAGGTATCAGCTTTCGCTATAAGACTGTTCAATTCCACCTCCTAGACGACACATTTCAAGAACTAAAAAAAGAGCCTGAGACATTTGGAGACCTTAATATTTACTCTGAAAGATTCTCTCTTCCCGGGTATGGCAACAAGGATGGCACATTAGATGGTGATGAATATCAGTTCGAAGTCATTGCTTATATAGAATCTAAAACCAATAGCGACGCGTACTTTATGGCACTTGACACGGCCCTTGCTGCCATTGAAAAAAAGCACAATGTTGAAATACTAGTGACACAGTATGAAGAAAAAAACAGCCAGCCAGCATTCAACGTGCATAGAATAACTTTTTATACAAAAGAGGAAGGCGTATTTAGCAAAGAGTAACCACCTAAGGAGTAAGTTATGCCAAGATTTGGAAAATACAAAATTGCTGGTGACGTACAGACTGGAATTGGAACATTTCCCTCAATACCTGTGGATATTTCCCAAAACAATCAGCCATCAATTGAAAGAAGCGTTTCAGCTGAAGACTCCAATCCATCTCAATTGGGTGGGAAGACTCCAGAATCACAGGTCTTAACATCTAAGGAAATCTTAGAGATTTTAAGACAAAATAAATAAAAGAGGTAGTCATGGCAGAATCTGATTTTTATGCAGAGGCATTTGCGATATACAAAAAAGTTCAGGCGAATGGGTCGGCGAATAGAGTTGAGAACGGAAATGAAAATGCTGGAAATCCACAACCGCAACGAAGTGCTCCAGCAAATAATCCAAGATACGTTAGTCCAGACAGCTTAATAGACAACGTAAATACTAGATATCAGCAATAAAGGAGAATTAAAATGGCACAAACATCAACCAGTTCAGCAGATTTGAATAAAGAAAATGCTGGAAAGCAACCCGGAAAATCATTTACAGATGGTCAGTCTGGTCTTATACCCGGAGAAACTCTTAATTCAGCCGGTGGGGACATGGCCAATTGGACTAGCAACGATGCTTTCAACCATCCTGTTCCAGTTAAGCATGGCAAGTCGGCAATAATAAATAATCCCGATATAATCAGCTCACAGGCCGTTAATCTAACTCCAACCATAGCGCTCGCTCAGGAAGCTGGGAGAATAGGTAATACTGGACCAAATATTGGCTCAAACAGCGTGGGCAATATATCAATAGGGGCTTTCACAGTAACTGGTTTTACTGTTCATGAGAAGCATGTAAATAGTGGTACTAACTACAATACTCTTAGTGGAACCCTTGCAGTTTCATTGAGTAATGTTCCAAATGGTGCTATTATTGCCGTATACAGTGGAGCAACTACTTCAACTGGAGTTTTCCCAACATCGTCAGTTGGAGCACTTGGTGCTGGCTGGTCTCAAACAGGTAATAGTTTAGTATTCACTAATGGTTCTCAGTATTTTTTCAGCGGAGCGTCGTTCAGAGGGCTAGTCCCAGCTTCCGGAGCAGATTACTACGTTGGATACACCTATATGTCTGGAGTTTCAGTACCAGCAACAACTACAGCATCATTCACTGGTCTTGACAACAATCTAAATCCACTTTATATTCCTAATGTTGGAAATCGCTTTGCCCGATAAGAAGGGGTCATGAAAAAAATATCCTCCAGAAAATTCGTAATATGCGGTTATTATAATAAAGAAGTCCCGAAGCAGGCTGGAGGATGTTGTGATTCCTATAATATGTCAACTGGGCGCTGTGGATATAAGGCGGCTAGAATATCAAAAAGGCAAGTTAATCGTTTAAGCGAGAGAGAAGAAATCTACAGAGCATTTTCTTCTAATGATAATGATGATAACTATTGATTTTTAAGTAAATATTTGATAAAATATATAACTACTCATGCACACTGGAGGACTTGGCGGAAATTGAAAAACATAGAACCTTCGAATGTTAATCGACATATTGTTGCAGATTTATACGAAATACAAAATGCTGACCACTACGATAATGTAGAGAATATGAAGATTTTAATCCACGAAGCAGCTATCAAAGCCAAGATGACCATTGTAGGAGAAGCATTTAAGCAATTCAAACCGTCTGGAAGTAGTGGCGTGATTTTACTAGCAGAATCGCATTTAACATATCATTTATGGAAAGATGAAAAAATAATCACTCTAGACATCTTCACATGCGGTTTAGAAGGCAATCCTGAAATTGCTTTGAATTATATAACAGAAGCTCTTAAACCAAATATGGAAAAATCAAAAATAACGCACCTAGACAGAAGTTTTTATTTATAGCAGGGATATTTATGAAAATAGATAATTTCGAAAACTGGCAAAGCATTGTTGATAAGATACGCAATATTTCAAACAAAAATAATCTCCATGCCTATATCGTTGGCGGCTTTGTACGAGACTGGCTTTTAAATAAAGAGCCAAAAGACCTCGATGTCATGGTTGATGGAGAAGGCGCTGGCATGAAACTAGCTGAGCTTCTTCATGGGGAGTATGGTGGACATGCTCCTGTTTTATTTCCAAAATTTGGCACAGCTAAGCTAACCATCGATGGAAAAGATGTTGAATTTGTGGCACCTAGAAAAGAAGTATATCGTCCGAATGATAGAAAGCCAGACACACAGATGGGAACACTTAAAGACGATGCTATGCGTAGGGATTTTTCGGTAAACGCTTTATTTATTGATTTAAAAAATGGCGAAGTGTTAGACCTAACAGGGAATGGTTTAAACGATTTAAAAGGTCACGTATTAAGAGTGGCTGATGAAAAAAATCCAGACATTATAATGGAAAACGACCCACTAAGAATGTTGCGCCTGTTTCGACAATCATCGCAACTTGGGTTTAGTATTGACCCGGCTACTTATGATGCCGTTGTAAGAAATGCGGCAAAAATAAATAATATTAGCAAGGAAAGAGTTCAGGATGAATTAAATAAAATTCTTCTTACTGACCAGCCCTCAACCGCTCTTAAATACATGAAGGATGCGGGTTTATTAAAACACGTATTACCGGAATTGGATGCTTTAGAATCAACCGAAGAAGAGTTCGAATATTCAACTAAAAATGTTTGGGAGCACACTTTACAAGTTGTTGACCAATCCCCAAAAAACTTAACCACCAGATTGGCTGCACTGCTACACGATATCGCCAAGCCAATGACAAAAAGCCGTTCATATGCAGTCGTTTGTGACAATCAATCATGCGGAAAACAGGCCACATATATTTATACTAATGAGCCAGAAATTGGCATAGTTTGTGAGAATTGTACCAATAAAAAAATATTTAAAGATGAGCAGGAACTTAGAGCCGCGTATCCAAAGTATGAAATCCATTTCTATGACCATGACAAAGTCGGTGCTGATGTCGCTAAGTCAATTTTATCTGGATTAAGATATCCCCAAGACACAATAGATAAAGTAAGTGGCATGGTTCAGAATCACATGAGGCCACACGCTTATGATGAGAACTCGTGGACCGATTCATCAGTAAGGCGCTTGAAAAGAGAGACAGAGTTATTTACTGATGAATTATTAGACCTGACTTCTGCCGATATAACTTCTAAGAATCCAAATAAGAAAAAACTAAAGAAGGATAAAATTGAGCATCTTAGAAATCGTATTAAGAACTTGGAAGAGCAGTATGAGTCTTCTAAAATAAGAAGCCCTCTTAACGCTAAAGAGGTGGCTGAGTTTTACGGCCTTCCAGTTGGTGGGTGGCTCAAAATGATTATGGATTTTCTGCTCAATCAGACAGTGGATGGCTATATTTCTCCAGACAATAAGGAACAGGCCGTCTCTGTGCTGGAAAATATTGATGCAAAAAGTCTTTTCAATGATATAAATGACGCTGAAAAAGAGTTTAAGAGAATAGTGCAATCTGCTCCTCAAAATATTGCTGGTGCTAAGAAGTTACAATTAGAGGCAAAGAAACAGGCTTCCGACTTTTTAAATAATTTTTACGGCGACTTGACTTTGTCAAAATATATTCGTGCATCACTGTTTGGTAAATTGCTTAAGATTAGTAAAATTTCACAAAGAATAGATATGCATAAAATTAGCGTTAGAGATAAATAAATGGAGGAATAAATGGAAGATTTTATTGTTTTACAGGATGGCGAATGCTCGAAGGCTATATCCCAGTTTCTTACTGAAAGTGGGGCCATTATAACACCGGAAACATCTCTTGAACTTGAAAAACAAGTTCTAAATAACCTTTCTGCCAAAATACAAATAAAGCAATTGACTCGTCCGGAATTCAGTATGGCAATAATGGAAATTGTAATGCCATTATGTCCAAATACCGCGACAAAAACTGCTATGGTTATGAAGTCCACAAGAGGAGTGATTTCGTCCGTATTGAATGCATTGAATGACTTGGTTGTAGCGGCTCAGGGCGGAGTTCCACACGAGAGACTCAGGATTAAGGCGGAAAATTTTAACAACTTCTTGAAGAAATCGAAAAATATTTTGGCAAAAAATGCTAATGAAATTAAAAAATATCAATCAGAAATTAGTGTACTAAAAAGTAAAGCGAGTAGTCTTTTAGATACATTGGAATCAGATGAAATAATCTCAACTGGGCAATATGCAGAAAAGTATAGCAGCTTAAGTGAACTTGTTTCTAGGAGAGGTGAGTCTGTTGGAGAGGGAGTCAGTAAAACAAAGAAGAGAGAAATTAATAGCGCCTACGATAATGAAAGAACGACTCGCCAACTTATAGCGCTGGAGCTTTATTACACCAAGTCTGAAATTGCCGCTATTAAAGGTGCTATTTACGGCATAATTAAAATAAAAACCATATTCGACCGGATTCCGATGATTGCAATAGAGCAGGGAGAACACGACCCGGGTATGTTTAGTCCAAGCATGATTGGAATGTATGTACGCGATAAAATACCCACCATTTCAGAAGCCATCTCGGCACGACCTCAGGAAGTTTCGTCAATGATGAAAATATTTGGCGATATATATGACTACAAAAGCGCTCTCAAATCAGATGACACTCCAGTAAACAAGTTAATGGATTTAATGCCGGCTAGTGATTATATAACAAAAAATTATATCAAACTAATGAGCTTGGAAGAAATAGTGCAAAATAGTGGACAAAAAACAATTCAAAAGGCTAGCCCTGGAATTGGATTAAATAAAAGTTCAATTTCATATTCCGATTTTATTAAAAGCCTGCCCGGGATTGATTTGTCTAAATATATAGACGAGGACACCAAGGAAAAAATAGAGACAATTTTTGACGACATAAATAATAGCGAGATGACGTGGAGAAAGGGTATGTCTGTCTATCTTTTTAGTGACCCCCCAACCCCAGATACAGTTAAAATACTTGAAGGCGAAGAGATTGATGGCAGCAATTGGAGACAAACGACAATTGGTGGTGGAGCCGTAGATGTCTCAAAAACTGAAGAAAGTTTGAGCCCTCTGGAAATCAAGAAACTGGAAAATGAAAAAAGCTCAATTTCAAAACAAAGAAGTGATGCTAAAAAAGCTCTCAAGAATGCCGTTAAGCCGGAAACAATAAAAAAACTAGAGCAGAAGATTGTAGCATTAGAATCAAAAGGGCAAGAAATTGAATCCATATTAAAACAACTGGGACAGACCGAATTAAAAGGTCAATACAACGTCCGTGGCGCAACTCCATTACGTAGACTTTTTGAAGCCAATAGAACTGATGCTCATTGGATTAATTTACTCAATGCAATAAGACCGGCTTATATAAATAGAGAAACGATAGAACAGGACATGCAGACATTGGACAAATATAAAGAGGCGACCGATGCCGTGGGGTCCAAAGTCAAAGATAAAAAAGATAGAGATAAAATTAAAAGACACGATGATAAGATAAGGGTTTCACTTGACAAGGCTCTGGGTACTCCAGGGGTTAAATCTTTAAATAGCAAAGACATGGTGATGACGGCTATTGAAAATGATGCAACTCCATCTTGGATTTTAATGAGAGCAGTTGAATATCCCTACGACAAACAGACAAGTGATTTGGCGGAATTCAACTTAGAAGATAGAGGCTGGTCTATTAGAACGGATGAGGCCGGTGAAGACATTGAAGACAACTTTGGAGATAAGGTTTGGCAACATAATCCAAAAACGTCCTCTAAAAAGACAACAAAGGGCCCAGTTGAAAAGACAAAGAAGCCAGTTGAAAAGACAAAGAAGCCAGTTGAAAAGACAAAGAAGCCAGTTGAAAAGACAAAGAAATCATCAGTACTTTCTATAAGAGATAAGACTGCGCAGGACATGTCTAGAAACCTAGACCAACAAGTGGAAGCTGCTAAGGCTGCCAAAGACGCCGCCGACAAACAGCAGAAGCTTCTAGAACAAGAAAAACAAATGAAGCAAAACGATGTCAATAGTCCATCCGCCGCGATTGCTCCAGCAAATACGCCTGCGGCAATGGGTGTAAATCCGGCCACTGGTGTTAAAACGTTTTCCGCCAAAGACCGACTTTCGAAGAGGGGCTAATATGATAATTTCAAGTAGAGAGAAGACTGCACAACAGGCCGTTCAAGAGCATAAGGAGCTTCTAGGTACGCCTAGAGTTTCCATAGAACCATACAGTTCAATGGTTGATAAAGCCGTAGGAATTGTTAATTCGAGAAATCCAGAATTGCTTAGAAATGTTTCTGATGTTAGAATAAACTTAAGCAAAGGCGTAATTGGTGAATACCAGTCTGGAAGTCCAAGCACTATATGGATTAATATTGGCAAGCTGGAGAGCGATGTTAGGTCAAAAATGAGTGGGCAGTCTCAGGAATTGATAGACAACGAGATGGTTAATCAAATATCTCAAACTCTAATACACGAAGCAACACATCAGAGGGAATATTCTGAAACTGGAAGCACAAGCGAGGCGGGACCAGAAAGAGCAGAGGAGCAATTCAGACAACAGACAATTTGAAAAAATAAAAACAAAAATAATAAAGCCCCACTTTTTACGGTGGGGCTTTTTATTGTTCAAATTTAATTTCTATTGTGCTGTTAGTGTCAGGTCTTCTGCGGTCCTTTTCTCTGCTGGCAGGACATTGCTAAACTTAGAATAATCCAACTGATTGCTCTTTAAAAGTTCGCTAAAGGTCTGCACATCATAGGAGCGCTTCTCGTAATGGTCGCCTTCGTCACTTGAGCCCGCTATGCTTAAGAAAGCCTCAATCAACGCTTTGGTTCTGTCCGTATGCGTATTATTGTCCCACCATTCATTTCCGACAAAAACCATGACTTTTTTGCTCGAAATTAGACTAATCGGTTCTTTGATGAGCCTCACTTTGATATTTTTATCAGCCCTCTCCTTGGCCTTTTTAAAAAGAAAGGTAAAATCTGCAAGATTGATATAGCTGAACATGTTATTACAATTAGTAATGATTGACGTTGCCATTTCATTAATTTCTGTACCGGGCCAATATTTCTCTTTCTTATCTTTTGGCTTTGACATTTACACCTCTGAGAATTATGAAATTGTAATAATTGACACACAGTCCGGGCAGATAGCATACGACTCTTTAGCATTTTTGTCTATCTTAAATATGGCTATCTTATTTTGAAGAAAATTTTCCACATTATCAGAATGGTCTAGTTTTTTATTCTGTATCTTATGCGCGAAGTGTTTGCATTGATTTTTTGCTGGTTTGATTTTTTTATTATATTCAATATACATTACTTTGATATTTAATTCTTTAAGATACTCTATGATAGATGTGTCCAGTTGTTTTTTACCTGTTATTCCGGCGGTTTTATCGACACGTATTTCTAATACCTTTATCTTACCTCTTTCGCATTTCTCAAGCCAACTGATGATGCCGTCAAATTTTCCATCTTTCAGCTTCCGCTCTAAGTCTTTATTAATCACGCAGTGTCTCCTTTTCAGTATTTTAGCTTTATTTTCTCAAAAAGTCCAGATAATTCTAACTTTAAAGCATTCATGTCTCCATTATTTTCTATATAATAATCGAATTCCGCATCGTCTAAGTCAGTTTCACTGGTGTCATTGATTTCCAGCTGAGAGTGGCGGTGTAATCTAATAGAGATACAGGCGTCAAGTGTTTTCGCCAATACCAGCTCGTTCATAAATCTCATATCGTCAATGATAAACACCTTATCAGAGCCCGTGCTAGCGTCTTTTTTGATTTTATTAATTACATAGTCAACCCAGACTGTTGGACGAATGGCCCTCATATGCTGGCCAATATTTATGAGCAACTGTCGGCCCCGGTCTGGAATTATGACATCTTCACCATCAACCCCGCCAATTGGTTGAACATAAATTCCCTTATCGCCAGCCCATCCAAAATATTTTTCAGCGATATCTTTTAGGGCCAGAGCGAAAGAATAAATTTGAACTCGACTATTCCCAAGGCTCTTAGAATTAATGTTCGGATTGTCATTTTCAAACTGCTCGTCAATTGATGTCTTTAACATCTGTGCACATGTAGTATTGTGAACAACCGTGAAGTCGCTTAGTAAAAATCTATGATTGCCATCCAAAACGAAGCCATAGTACCGCCCAGGTCCACAAAACGAAACGCCTATTGTCGATAAACAAGAATTGACATTTTTAATGCGCTTTTTTGCAATCTTTCTTTTAATTTTTGTTGGTATGCAATCGATGTTGCCAAAAATTGCGACTCTGAAATAAGTTCCCCACACACCATTGTTCACACATTCTTTTCGGACCCGTTTAATGGATGCATAAAACCCCAAACTTCTTGCCAAGAAGACTATGTCTCTAGCTAGCGTCTCATTTTTTTGAGATATTTCAAATTGGCCATGTCCATCATAGTAGCCATCGGTATCTAATAATCCTGCTAATAATTGCAGCCTATTCTCACGATTGTTAATTTTATAAATCTCAGGAATGTGCTTATTGTTAATAAGATTTAATTTCTGCAAGTTTGTTAGCAGAATGTTTTTTATATTTCCAGTTGTGATGAAATAGGATTTAGATACATTTGGTGTGTGAACAGTCCTGATTTTTAGATTTAAATCTTTAGCGTAAGTTTCTAAATATGTTTTAACTTCTTCGTGCGCCGATGTTATTCCTTGATTGGCCGAATGTCCATCTCCAAGCCATAATCCCAAAAAATAGGGGGGAATTGTGGTTTCGTGGTATTTAAATTCTACCGAGTTGCTGTAGCCATAGAGATGCCTTTTCTGTATTTTATTGAGTTTTAAATATTTTTTCAGTTCTATATCTTCTAACTCTCCGGTTTTATGAGAGTCATCACAATGAGTCCATTTTAGAGATAAAATATGGGACTCGTTTACGATGTAGCTCACACCCCTAGATTGTTGTATTTCATAGAGATTTTCATATCCACTTGCTAGACTCAAAACCTTTCTGGGGGTTGAATCATCGCCCATAAGAAGCTCACCAGCCTCAACATCTTGAACTTTTTTTATACTTCCATCATACATTAAAACTAAAGTGTTTCTTCCAAAGCATTTCCCACTTTGCGCCTTGCCAGAAAACACAATTAATATATTTTGCATCTAGCTCTCTGAATTTGGGTTATCTTTGTCTAGTATACGTTTTTATGGGAGTAAGTTTATAGTATTTAGAGACAACAGCCTCGTCATATAGTCCCTCTCTTTCGAGTTGTTTCATCTTTTTTGATATGTGTGCAACGTATGGCTTGTCTATATTCTTATGATGTTGCCATTCTAATCCGGCATATTTTCTATCAGTCTCAATGGCGCATCTGACTACGCAACTGGTTGGGATGTCAAAAAGGTCTTTGTATGTTCTTGGTCTTATTATTTTAAATGGGACCACGCCTGAACTATAGAGCTGGTAGATATCCTGACTGTATGTGAAATTATTGATATTTATTTGCCAAGGACCGTAGTCTTCAGTGTCTTTTTTGACATATTTGTTTAACGATTTTATATATTGCCCCTTTTTCCATTTTGAGACGCTTTTTGCCTTAAAATTAGTTTCCGTCTTACACCACTGCAAAATCAGTTTAAATCTTTCCATGTGATTGGCACCTAGGTCTGTAAAAATCCAAGAACACTCCCAAGCTACATCGACCATTTTGTTAATTTCAGACAGGTCTCTTCTAGTGCCAGAATTAGCCAAAAACATATAGGTCTCATAAGCGGCTATTTTTTTAATCATTTGAACCTGACTTATGGCTATTTTATGCTTATAATACCTTTCATTTATTGAAATAACTTCCCCATCAACCGATTGCATTTTAACTATCTTTTTCTTCAATTCGTTAATTTCTCTAGCTTGGTTATTCTTAACACTACCAGCCATTGTGGTATTTGTTAAACCACAACACAAGGCGGTGATAACAATCAATTTATTAAACAATTTATTAAATAACATTAGAGGCTCCTTGTTTTCTAAAATACTAGTCTCCTTGTCGTTTTTGAATGCACATTATTATGATAAAAAATAGGCATGGCAATACAGTGGTTGCCACGCCCTGTCCAGACTTTCCCTACATTAGTAGTTTTTTATAAAATTTCAATGATTTCATTTGATAATTTTGCACCTATTTGTTAATCAATTTCACGGCTTCCAGATATTTTTTAATAAAATAATCCCTGAAAACGGCCAAATCCACATCCTTTTTGACGACCACATTCCAAAAATCAACAGATTTCTTAAATGCAAAATCTCTTTTCACATAATCTTCATATCCTTTATTGTTTATAGCCGCCTTTTCTGCCAAGGCCACAGATAGGTATGAATAAAATACAGCTATCTGAAACTCTCTATCGTACACTCTATCTTTATACCACTCTTCAATATTTTTTTCATCAACACTCTCTATTGACATGTTTATTTTAGATACAATATCCTGTGGCACATTTGGTCCTGCGTAGATAAACACTGGAACCGTTCTGATATCACTATTTTGTATATATAGCGTTATGGAGATAGCCGCCAAACAAAGGGTGATTGCAATCCATACGTATATTAGTGCTGTTTTAAGAGTTGATTTTTTCAAGGGCTCATTCGAGAGAGGGTTGATTTGCTTAGATTGTATGCCAATGAGCTTTAAAAATCAAGATAAAAATTTCTGTTGACAAAGCCATTAAAAGACCTATAATATATCGAAGAATGGAGAAATGATGACAAAAATAACCATGCTTACCCTAAAGGCCGGGTCTGACAGTCGCCCGATACATTTCAGGTCTAGTGAGGATGCTCTTAAATGGCTAAATCTAAATAGCATTGACTCATTTTCTGTTTTTGTGTCATGTTCTACTGGTAAAAATCACAGAGGCACGTTTAGATATGCAAGTGAGTTTGTTGAATGGATAGAAACGATAAAATGACGTAGGGATGTCCATTTTGAGAGTTAGCCTATTATTTAGCGAGTTTTCTGATAAAATAGAGTTTGTTAAATAGCCAGACGGTCTTCTTACAATATTGAATTTCAACAACATTTTCACGAATGGAGAAATAATGAAAAAATGGTTCCTAACACGGCAGAGAGAGTTTTTAGAATGCGAAATCGTAGAAGAGAATCCAAAAAAAAGAACTATTAAAATAATAGAACTTGGACATGAATTAGAAAATAAGATTCTTAAGATATTTGGTGAAAAGGTCGCTGGTGGAAACCTATATCCACGCGTGTTTTTTTCCGATGAAAAACCAAAAGATTATTTTGAATATAAGGGCAGGATTTTATTGAAAAAATTAGAAAATAATTCACTTATTCCAAGAGAAGAAGCTTATTTATTTCAACCTATAACAAGCCAAATTATTGATAGTATTATAGCTGGCGACAAGGTCCTACTAACTGGTGAGGCAGGTGTTGGCAAAAGCAGCTCGATTGAGCAACTTTCTGCTAGGATAAATCAGCCAACTGTAAGAATAAATCTAAATGGCGAGTCTAGAATTGGAGATTTTTTAGGTAAAATACACGTAGAGGGTGGAAGGACTTTTTGGAAAGATGGAGTACTTCCAACCGCAATGAAAAATGGCCACTTCATAATAATCGACGAGGTGGATATGTGCGAAAGCAACATCCTGAGCCTTCTACATCCGGTCCTAGAAGACGGGGGAAGACTGGTGCTTAAAGAAAATGATGGAGAAGTCATCCACCCTCATCCAGATTTCAGAATTTTTGCCACAGCAAATAGCATAGGTTCAATGCAGGGCAGGGCTGACGCCTATACAGGAACGGCAACCATGAATGAGGCCTTTTTAGATAGATGGCATATACTTGAAATGCCCCCATTGGATGTGAAGACGGAAACAAGAATTATAAAATTAAAAATTCCACAACTCAGGTCTAAGTTGGCAAAAAACATAGTGCAGTTTGCAAACTTAGTACGTAGCGCCGCGAATTCAAATGAGGGTATTAATTTCAAGGTCTCCACTAGAGCCTGTCTGCAGTGGGCCAAAAAAATGGCACTTTATAGAGACCCTATAAAGTCTGCGGAGAGTGTGTTTTTATTTAAAGTTAGTTCAGAAGACAAGGACTGGATTGTTAGAACAATAAAAACTGTATTTGCGACCAAGCGACGTGAGGAAAAAGAGGAAAAGGAAGACTGATGAAATCATATTATGGCGACGAACATATTGTGAATTTCGAGCGCTATTCCCAAGTGCTTTCACAAAATTTTAATGTTAGAATTTATCTTGATGGTACTAGAGCCGAAACCCGTCAAGATAACAGCATCCATTTGCCAAACATCAAAAATATGTCCAGCCAAGAGTTGGATTGCCTGTATGGTATTTTGCTTCATGAAATAGGGCACGTTCTTTTTACACGTTTAGGCAACTCGCAGATGAAGAAGATAAATGGAAGAGAGCATTTTTCTATATGGAACGCAGTAGAAGATGCCAGAATAGAAAACAAGCTTATTACAAGGCTGGCTGGCTCAAATAATATCTTTGAAGAGTTGTATGGGGTGCATTTTCCAAAGTTAGCTAAGAAAATTTTTGGATTGGAATTCACAGATGAAGCTGACCGCTGGCACCTTTTTTGTATCCATGTGCACGATTATTTGTTAAAAACGAAGCGCCAGTATTTTAATATAAATAATTATTCTCAAAAAGTCAAGGAAGAGGTTTTGGAAATTTTCAACAAAGCCAAGCCTGTCATAGATTCGCACAAATTCTCCAAAGCCATTGATGCATTTAAGTTAGCTGGTAAGTTATTTAAAGAATTTGGTCCCAAGAATCCAAAGCATTTGAAGGAATTCAAATCAGTAATAGGCGATTTAGATAAATGCAAGAAAGAATTGGACAATATCTATGATTCATTTAAAAACAACGAGCATTTGAGTCAATTAAAAAAAGATAAAAAAGAACTTAATGTCAAGAGGAAGCAAATACAAAAAATCGCAGAAAGAACTGGATACGCAAAGAAGGGCAGAGAAGCGGAGAAGGCTCTTGATAGCATCACAGACATGATTGAGTATTTGGCGTTTATTAAAGAGAGCCGAGAAATAGAGCAGGCTTTATTGGTTTTAAAAGAAGAGATAGATGCCGGTCTCAAGAAAATACAATCCCTCACAGAGACTCTGGACTCTGAAAGAGACTCGCTGCGTGATATGCGTAAAAATAAGTCTACCAAAGAATTGATAGACCAACAAAGGGAAGTTATTAGAAAAAATAAACAAGATATAAAGTCTGAAAAGGATGCCATTAAGCGCATTCAACGTTCCATTGCTTCTTTTGAAAAACAGTCAAAAGTTAAACAAGGAAATCGAAACTATTATGCAGACTTGGTAAAGGATAATCCATTTTTAAATTCAACAGCAGAAGAGCTGGACTCTAAGAATAATGAACTTTCAAAAGTAGTAGATGAGGCCAGATTGGGGTCCAATCAGGTTTGGAATGAATTATCAGCATTGAAGTCTGAGATAAAAAAACTCAAAAACGAAATAAAAAAAACCAATTCAGACAATAAAATGAAATTCAAAGAAGCTTTGAAAAAAATAGAGGCCAAGTTCGACAAGCATGGATTGGGTGGTATTGATTCAATTCCTCGATTTGAAAAAAATGAAGACTGGTCTGATTCGGATGTCGTTCAACGGCAATTCGATAAAAAGGCTGACGACGGCTCTGAAAAAATAGTTAGAAATGGAATGTCTAAGGTGTCTGGTGAGAGAAATATTCTAATGACCATTGATAAGATTGAGAACAATTTGCAAGAAATCGATTTAGCCAAAATATTTAAAAAAAGACTAGGATTGGACGAGCTTGAAAACTATAATGATTATTTGAGCGAGATAAGGAACACTGTCGAGGAGGCCGATTCCAACGTGGCCTTAATCAATAGACAATATTTTGCGGCCACAACACAATTCGACGTTCATAGGTCGGAATTAAATCCAAGCAACCTGAATCTGATGACCCTCATAAAAAATAAAAATTCAAAAGTCATAAGGGAGCTTGCGAGTATATTTAAAGTTAAGCTAAGAAACGTTAAACATATAAAGTTTAAGCCCAATCAGGAAGAGGGAATAATAGACACCAGAAACGTCTATAAGATACCTCATAACTTAGATAGCAATATATTTGAAAGACCATTCGTTAAGCCCAACGATAAGGTTATAGCAACTGTGGCTATCGACATTAGTGGCTCTATGGATAAAGACTACACCGCAGGCGGCAAAAAGATACAAGAACTGGCTGTTATTCTTGACACTGCGCTGAGTATGGCTATGATAAAGCATGATGTGGTTGGATATGGGGCACCAGCTGATAGAGACGTCGCAGCTCTTAATGCCAGTCCGGAGCTTTATACAAGAACCCAACACAGGCTTGAAACAATAACCTATAGAAGTCTTGAGGGTGCCAACGGACTTGGAAATATAGAAATAAAATGTTGGGACAATGCCAATTCGGAAAGCCTAAGAAACATAGCCTATAAATTAATGAGGTCTAGGGCAAAAATGAAGGTGATAATACATATAAGCGATGGCAAGCCGTTTTTACATGGAGCAGAAACTGGAATACTTGATAACGATTTAAAAAGAACAATGATTTGGTTAGCAGAAAATAAAATCAAGCTTTATTCTTTAGGATTTAATGATTACCCTAAAAGTCTTTTGACTCCAAATCATTTAAAGATAAATACATACGAGCAGTTGGTGGGATTTTTTCGTGACATGCTATGAGTAAAGTCATAGATTCCGCCATACGAAACAGCTCTTTGAGAGAATTCCTATATGATATTCAGGATAAAAAGGATTCAGAAAAAGAAAGCAAAATAACCTTGCAATTTAATGATAGAAAGAATATACTTAATCTAAAGATAGTGGTATGCGTTGATGTAAGTGGAAGCATTAGCAACGAGCAGTATAAAAGTTTCATGCTCTCTCTTGACAAGATAAGAGGCCTGAGTATGATTAAGGTAATTGAGACTGACACGATAGTAGTGTCTATGTATGATTATTTCAAAAACAGAAGTGGCAAGGTTTTCAATTTCAAGGGTGGTGGTGGAACGGACTTTGCAGAGGCAATGAAAGCGGCGGTAGATATGAAACCAGATGCGGTGGTCTTCTTCTCTGATGGAGATGATGCCGGAAACTTAATAGACCCAGCGATACCAGTAGCAGTCGTTTTAACAAAAGATGGGAGCTTTGGGTATAGCTGGATGAAGGTTTGCTCTAGAGTAGACAAATAGGAGAAATAATGAATAAAAAAGATAGCTCAACCTCAACAAAAAGGGCCACTATTGTGAAAGGCCTTAGATTGAAGAGAAAGACAAAATCGGTTCTGTTTGTTTTATCTTTATTAATAAATATTTACGCATTGCATGAGATAGTTTATTTTAGTGAATCTAAGACCATCATAGTAAAGAGCAACGAGGATACGCAAAAAGAAACCGTTGACAAAATTTACAATTTATCAAACTATAAGTCGGTATCTAAATTCAGTGCGACGACTCAGGACAGATTCAACAGACTTGTAAAAGCTTACGAGGAGGCCATCAAGTCTCCGAGGGAGACTAAGTACGATGGTAGTATCGTAAAAAAAGATTGGGGAATACATTGCAAGGACAGAGTTAGGAGAATTATAAATCTACAGTCTAGGGTTTATGATTTGGAAAGGGTTTTAGAAAATATTTTCAATGATGTTGATAGCACTCATTTAATGGATGCCATAAGAGAGAAGGGGTATGAAGAAAAGCTGTCCGAGATGTCCAACTACTATGCTGGATTTTTGGATGAATATTCTTACAATTTGATTGTTCAATCTGCCGATTAGGAGAAAACAGTGTACTTTAAACTTAAAGCATCGCCACTTTGCCGTCCAAAAAATCCAACAGAGAAGCAATACAAGCATCTTATGACCATTTGGAGAAAAATTAATAAAGAATTGCAAAAAGTTGATAAGAAAAGAAACCATATGGTCAACAGAATGACAAAAATTGAAAATCTAATATACAAACACCAGCAGGTTTACTAGTGACTAGCCTTGTGGTAAAGATAGACTGCAATAAGGTCTGCATTTATTGCAAAAAGAAAATCAAGATAGGACAAGAGATTTTGTTTTTGCCCAAAAAGATAGTTATACATAAGAATGTCTGTTTTCAAAAAATGAAAGCACTTGTTGATGAAAATGATTAATATTTTTGCTAAGAAAAACAAGAAAGTCATAGATACCAGCGTCCTCATTGACGGGCGCATAGTTGGTATTATAGAGACCGGATTTTGGGAAGGCGAAATAGTTGTCCCCAACTTTGTTTTGGAAGAGATTCATAACCTGATAGATTCTCAGAACGAACATAAAAACAACAAAGGTAAGAGAGGTTTGAAAATACTTTCACAAATAAAAACCCTTCTCCCAATTGAAATATATTACAAACAAAACGCCCGCATGTTAGAGGTCAAGGACGTTGATACTAAATTAATTTTTTTGTGCAAGGAACTAGGAGCGAGACTACTGACTGTGGATTTCAAATTAAATGAGATAGCTTCCATCCATGGAGTAGGAATTCTAAATATAAACGACCTCAACAACGCAATAAAACCAACCTTTGTAGTTGGGGATATCCTAGAAGTAAGCATAACCCGAGAGGGAAGAGAGTATCAACAGGGAATAGGTAATCTGGATGATGGAACGATGGTAATAGTTAAAAACGGTTTGCAGGGCTTAGGACACATAGTAAAGGCCATGGTTACTAATGTAGTACAAACAAGCTCCGGCAGATTGATTCATACAAAATTCTTGAGGCTATAATGAGTAAAGAGTTTTTCGATGTCATGGAAGATATTGTGAAGGTGGCAAATAGAATAAAGTTCTGGGAAGGGGCTCATTCGGAACTTTATGCACAAAATCAGGCGGATGTAGTTGTTATTTTATCTAGCTTGCAGGCTGTGGAGAATCGCGTAAAAAAAGAACTAAAAAAGAAGGCGAAATCAAAAAAATGAAAAAAATTATAGGATTAAAAAAGTTCTGGTACAAGGGTGGACAAATTAAAGAAATAGCCTACACACTTAACGGCAAGCGTAATGGTGAGTGTGTTAAATTTTCTGAAGATGGCACAATGACTGCCTCTTGTGCGTATAAGAATGGACAAATATGTGGAACATTAAAAGAGTTTTATGAAGATTCCTCAAAAGAGCTTGGTTATAAAAATGGCAAACGCCACGGCCCCCAATTCGAATACGAGAATGGTAAAATTGAAAAAAAATACAATTGTAAAAATGGCAATCTACATGGTGAGTATATAATATACAATGATAAGGAAAGGCCTAAACTAGTATGCAACCTTGTCGATGGATTGCTGGATGGACAACTGACTAGTTTCGATGAAAAAGGAAAAATAAAAACTCTATATAATTATAAAAATGACAAGAAACACGGTCAGTGTGTAAAATATCAAGACAATTTATGTGTGATTGGGCATTTTTGCAAAGGGAATCCGATTAAAAAGTGGAAAGAGGTAGATGGGAGAGGCAAGGTAATTCGGGAGTTTATCAACAGCAAGCTACTTGGAAAAGCCATTTTTGACAATAATAAATGGAATATATCGTTATAATGCTGATTTTTAGCTTGATTATTTATAAAAATAAACTACAATTAACTTACCCCATCTACTAAAGGAGAGGCAATAATGACAGTAATAAAGATTTGTGACCACTTTCTTAAGACAAATCTGAGCAAGTACGATTCGTCGGAACTAATAAAATCAAGGATAATTGATGAGGTTGTGGAAAATGGGCAAGACTTTCTTTTCAGTCTTGATGACTTTATTGAAGAGCTAGTTGAGTCAAATGAAAAATTCGAAACAATGGAAGATTCACATGATTGGGATATTGAGTTTACACCAGAACAGGTTGACGAGATTGTTGAAGAGGCCTTTTCTGGAGAAGAGGAAGAGGAAGAGGAACTTGATGATGATTTGGCTAGCGATTTTGATGAAGATTTAGACGACGGTGCAGATGGCACAGACAATGATATAGAATAAAACAACAAACCAAAGGAGAATATCATGGCTAGACCCGGAACGTGGAATAAAGAAGTGCTTCTGAAGATGCACTCCGAAATTAAGGAGTCAGGCTCAACGATAAAGGATTATTGCGAAAAGAACAAAATTGGATATCACAAGCTATATCAAGCATTTAGAAGAAGTTCAATTGTTGGAGAGTATGCACCATCAAAGCAAGTGGTAGCAGAAATAGCAAAGACAATTCCCAGCGGCGTATGATAAATATGGGCTCATTGCCTAGAACGGAACGGGCCCATTATTTATGAAAAAAGCCCTGCTACTAATAGATGTTCAAAAATACTATGTGACAGAGCGTCATTTGTATTCTTTGAGCTATATTAAGAATATGATTGGTGCATATTCTCAAAAAGGTCTTCCAATATTCTGCGTTACATTTGGTGACCCGCTGGGTAAGAGTATTGTTAAAGACATCAAACAAAAGCTAGACAAGGCTAAAGGCGTTTGGCATTTCAGCAAATCTAATGAAAACGGCGCTAGAGAAATTAAAACTGCCATGTCGTTGCGTGGATTAGAAGCCAAGGAAGTGCGTGTGGACGTTTGCGGATTCTACACAGACATATGTGTTTTAAAAACAGTATCCAGCTTAAAAAAATATGGATATAAAATAGTAGTCCATTATGATGGAACTGGCTCTAGTTCAGAACTGACACAGGCTTCCAGCATAAAAAAGATGAAGAAGATGGGAATCGTGATTAGATAATGAAAACCATATTTTCAATTGAAAAAAATTCCATCAATTACGACGAATTAAAAAACATAATTCACAAATCTGGACTGGTAATTAGCGAAGTCCTGTCGGGCGGAGCTAGGGTTGATGTGGATATCTGCAAAAAATGGGCTGCAGAAAACCATGTACCAGTAAAGATTTTTAAGACCAATAAAAATGCTGATATGATAAACAACGCCGAAATCCTAGTGGCGGTTTGGAAAAATGTCGATGGGGAAATGAGAGATATACTGTCTAGAGCGAATAAGCGTAACCTTAAATTTTTCATACAAATGGTGTAGCCTTGAAAATTATCAAAGAATGGCACAGTGAACATTCAATTAAATGCCAATATAATGTAGATGACAATGGCATTAGGAATGGAGAATTCCGCTCATGGCATAAGAATGGGCAGCTTGAAGTTGACTGCAGTTATGTGGATGGCAAAATAATAGGTACAAAAAAACATTGGAACAACGACGGTGTTTTGTCTAAGGAAATTGATTTCGGATTTGATGGTCAGATATTTGTTGTTAAAATATATGCCGATGAATTCGCCAAAGAGGCATTAGATATTATGGGCGTTGGTGGCATAGAAGAGCTTACCTTTAAAACAATAACTGAAAAATTTAAAGAACTACTGTTGTTGAGAGATGAAAGTCTGAGGCTGCATTCCGAAAAGGTGGCCGAGAATGCAATACCTGCTTTTTATGAGCACGATTTAGCTGGAGATTTCAACCCTCCCGACCGCAGAGAAAACAGGACAACGTTTACATGAATAAAATTACAAAAAATGGTATCTTTGTTGATGACGGCAATGAGCCCGTAAAAAGCAGGAGCGCATTGATGTCTATTTTGCGAGATTATGTTAAAATGGATGGTGTCATTACCTTGCGGGATTTATTTTCAATATGCGAACCCATCAAAGAATTTATCTCTGAATATTCTCAGATAGATTACGATGCCTACTCGCGAGAATTAATCAAACCAGTAGATTGGGCTCAAAAAGAAAGCTGTCCAATCGACCACATAGAAATAAGATGGACTTCTTCATATTTTAAAGAATACAATAAATTTGGAATATCAACAGATGCGCATGGAGTTAATAGTTCAATAAGTATAGAGGAGCACGGGGTTTGGAATGAAGAAGAACAACAAGCAAAATCGCGGTTCTGGGCGATAGATGCTCAGGCGGTTAATAATATAGCCGACTTGCCCATTCGAATTAATTCAGAAGTAATTATAGAGGAATTGGAAAGCGGAGATATAATACACAAGTGGAAGAAGGACTTCTCCCTGTTGGACTTAATAGATGCTGTTTTTTATGAGATAAGCTTCTTTGGTTTGCCAGAAGATAGAGATGCCTTCATACACGGGCTAGAAGAATCAGTGGAAGAAATTAAAAGAATGTCGCCAGAAGAAAGAGACACAAGGTTGACAACTTTTAATTTAGATGAGTTCAAAGAGACCTTGGATGATGGAGACAACCCCGATGGCAAGATTTAATTTCTGTTTTATAGTTGAGATAGCCATGGAAAGCAGTCTTGGTATTTATAATGAGAATCCCGTGATTGGTTTTATAGATGAACAAATGGAAAAAGCTGATAACAAATGCGATTCTCTAATTAGACACTTGCACGATAGCTACTTCCCAGAATTAGCGATTGACTTAGACAAGAATAGCAGTGGATATTTGGTTTCAGATAGAATAAGAGAGAACCTTTACATAATTACAATAGAAGGTGCGGAAAAGGCCCGGTTTTTTTTGGATAAAATTGATAAAATACTATATGACTTTAGAGATGGCGAAATCATAACAATAAATGATAATAATGCTTATATTGACCTGAAATTCTTTGCCGCAAAAGTAAAAGACTTCAATCGAGATATAGTGACATATGATTTGTTAAAAAACATAGAATTTCAGGGAGACTGATTAGCTGTGGGAAAAAGTAGTCATGGTTACGATAAAGGTGTACCCAAAAAGAGGGTAACAAATGATGATGATGATGGGTTTGATTGGCGTAGCGAAATTCATCGCATCAAAACAGAGGATGAGTTGGAAATAGAAAAAGAAAACTCAATTTTGGACGAAGACAGCAAAAAGGCCTCAGAACAAGAAGAGTTAGATGCAATTGACGCCGTGGATGGTTATAACAACAATCAAAAACAGGAGAAGTAGATGGGTATCAAAGTCATAGGTTCTAAAATATTGGTACAGGAAGTTTCTGGAAACAATGAAACCAGAGATGGTATTATTATTCCAGATTCAGTAAAGGCAAATGAACATGAGAGAGCTAAAGTAATAGCAGTCGGACAAGGAAGCTACCTGTCCTCTGGAGCTTTGGCTACTCCACGCGTAAAAATCGGAGATATTCTTTTTTATAATAGATATGCAGCCGTTAAAGTAAACCACGCAGGAATTGACTATTTGATTATCACTGAAGACGACATTCTCTTTGTAGAGGAACAATAAACCATGAGCAAAATGATGATTTTTGATGACGAAGCCAGAAGAAAACTTTTGGCTGGAGTTGAAAAGACCGCCGCTGCTGTTAGAATTACAATGGGGCCAAGGGGGAGAAACGTAGTACTGGAAAAGGCTTACGGTTCTCCTACCATTATTAACGATGGTGTATCTATAGCTAGAGAAATTGAGTTGGAGGACCCTTATGAGAATTTGGGAGCCCAGTTGGTTAAGGAAGTTGCAAATAAGACCAACGATTCTGCTGGTGATGGAACAACGACTGCAACCGTTCTCGCACATGAAATTTATAAGGAAGGTCTGAAGACAATCAATGCGGGCGTGTCTCCAATAGCAATTAAGAGAGGCATCGAAAAAGCAGTTAAAGCAGTTGTCGCAGAGTTGAAGAATATAAAGAAGGATGTTTCTACAAAGAATGAAATTGCCCAAGTTGCATCAATCTCTGCAAATAATGATGACGAGATTGGATTGATGATTGCAGATGCCATGGAAAAGGTCGGTAAAGATGGCGTAGTCACTATTGAAGAATCTAAGACGGCGGAAACAAAGGTCGAAACTACTGATGGAATGCAGTTTGACCAAGGATATATTTCACCATATCTAGCTACCAATGCAAACACTATGGAAGCGGTATATGATGATTGCCGAGTTCTTGTTTCAGAAGATAGAATGGATAACGCTAAGGATTTTATTGAAGTATTGTATGCTTCAAAGGATTTAGCCAAACCAATTCTCGTAGTTGCTGATGATTTCTCAAATGAAGTCCTTACGCTATTGGTTGTTAATAAATTACAGGGCGGAGTTAAAGTCGTTGCAGTGAAGACTCCCGGATTTGGCGATAGAAAGAAGGAAATGATTGAAGACATCGCCGTTTTGACTGGAGCTATAAAAATCTCAACAACTACAGGCAGACCTATGAAGGGATTTGATTACTCCAAGGGAATGGGCTACGCCAGACGTATCATTGTCGATAAGACGGATACAACGATTGTCGATGGCGGTGGTGATAAGACAGAATTAGGTAAGCGAGTGGATTATTTGAAAAAACTAAAGGGTGATACCGATTCCGAATATGATGCCACTAGATTGCAGGAAAGAATTTCTAAACTAACGGGTGGAGTCGCAGTTCTTAGCGTCGGAGCTTCTACTCAAACAGAAATGACTGAAAAGAAATTAAGAGTGGAAGATGCTCTAAATGCAACAAGAGCCGCAATCGCCGAAGGAATAGTAGCTGGTGGTGGAGTTGCTTTAGTAAGAGCCAGAAAGGCAATTCAACTAACCGGTCTGTCAAAAGAAGAAGCACTTGGAGCGGAAATAGTTTATAATGCTCTAACCGCACCTCTTTCACAGATTGCAAAGAACGCAGGAATAAATGGCGAAGTTGCTGTGAATAATATCGAAGGATTTACTGGAGCAGATAAAGAAAATTATGGATTAAATGCAGCAACGGGAAAGTATGTCGATATGTTTGAGGCCGGAATTATAGACCCAACAAAGGTTACTAGAACTGCTTTGGAAAATGCCGCTTCGATTGCTGGAATGATGCTTACTACTGAATGTGTCGTTGTTCGCAAAAGAGAAGATAAGAAACAAGAGCAACAGCCACAAGATTTTTAAAGCAAAACATGCGCTTATGAAAAGTGTTGTAAAATAAGCGTAAATCAGCGCATGTTTTCTTAGAATTTCCTTGCTAAAATCGCAAAAATCTTATATAATCTTAATATGGTAGAGAGAGATTCTTTCTAAAAAAGTACTTGGAGAAGAAGAGATGATACACACCAGCCTACAATCGATTCATAGCCTACTCAATATTTCATTGAGCAGTGGTGTCGTGTCTTCTAATCAGCCATATAGCTTTAATTGGTGCGGGAGTGGAAACTAGGAAACAAAGTAAAAACCTAGATTCTCACCCCGCAGGCTCAAAAGGCAGGCGGGGTTTTTATTTTAGCTTGATTAACAAGGAAAAAAGAATATAATAGTAAGAGACATAGCGCATGCAGTCACAATTCGATTATTGATTTTAAGACCAGCAACAAGAAAGCCCAACGGGATGTAGCTCAGGGGCTAGAGCGCTCGGTTTGGGACCGAGAGGCCGAAGGTTCAATTCCTTTCATCCCGACAAGAAAAGAAATATCAGAATGAGGGATAATGGCTAGTCCGCCTGTTTCGGGAACAGGAATTCAAGTTGGTCCGATTCCAGCAAGGATAACCGAGAAGGAATGGTTCGAATCCAATAAGGGCCTTAGGGTCTGATGGTGTAATCGCAGCACATCTCGACTAGCGTTGTATTAGTGGCATGTTTTCATAAGAAGTCAAGTTATTTGATGATAAACATATCTTCCATTAGCTCACTGGCCTAGAGCAGTCAACTGATAATTGACAGGAGAAAGTTCGATTCTTTCATGGAAGACAAAACAGTGTCAAGTCACATAAAATCTCATAATGTTTTATCGCAAGAGATGTAAGATAAGGTCTACTCATGAATATTATAAATAAAACGACAGAAAATATCGATAATAAATTGTGTGAGTATGGCTGCGCTAATGTGGCAAAATACATAACCAGTAACAGTAAACTATGTTGTTCTGGGTATATTAACTCATGCGAAGGAATTAAAAAAGGCGCTGCTTTAAATAGGGTCAAAAAATCAAATACCGTAACAGTGAGTAGACCATCTTGGAATAAGGGATTAACTAAGGAAAGTGATACAAGAATAAAAAAGGGAGCAGAGACATATATAAATAATATAAAAACTGGCAAAGTAATTAGAGGTCCTCTGTCGTATGAACAGAGGAGAAATTTATCCATAGCTTTAAAAGGTAAAACCGGCGGGTGCAGGCGGGGAAGCGGACGAGGCAAGAAGGGTTGGTACAAGGGGTTCTGGTGCGATAGTAGCTGGGAATTAGCTTATGTCATCTACAATCTAGAACACAATATAGCATTCGAAAGAAACACGGAAGGATTTGAATACACATTCAACGGAGAGAAGCATTTTTATTATCCAGACTTTAAAGAAGAAAACACATACGTGGAAATTAAAAATTTTAAAACTAATAAATTCTCATCAAAAATAGAATGTTTTAAGAAGCCATTAAAGGTTTTAATGAAAAATGATTTAAAAACAATATTAGAATATGTGAACCAACGATATGGGGCGGACTTTATCAAGCTGTATGAAGACTATAAGGAAAGACCTAAAAATATTTATATCTGCAAATGCGGTGGTATGAAATCAAATAAAGACGGTGTGTGTATCGATTGTGGCAATTATAAAAAGAGGAAAATAAAGGACAGGCCCTCAAAAGAGCAGCTATTTAGGGAGGTGGAAGATGTGGGATATGTTCGGGCTGGAAAAAAATACGGGGTGTCTGATAATGCGATAAGAAAATGGATTAAAAAACATGCCGCCTTAGCTGAGATGGATTAGCGTCTGCCCGAAGAGCAGAAGTAGGTTGGTTCGATACCAACAGACGGCACAACCTGACGATTACGCTGAGACCGTAATCACCTGTAAGAAATCTCTTCGCTTGCAGAGATGGTGTTTAGCTCAATGCCTCTTGGGTAAAAACAGGAAGAGAATATGGACGGTTCGTATAGCGGCTATTACACCTGACTGTAAATCAGGCGGCTTCGGCCTTCGGAGGTTCGAGTCCTCCACCGTCCACAGATGGTCTCGAAAGAGATAAAACAAACCTAAGCGCGAGAGCAGGATGTCTTAGGCGAAAATGGAAGAAATTCCAGCCACCCCTCGCTCTCAAATTATAGCTCCTTATATCAGTGGTTAGATAGCCTCTCTTACAAAGAGGAGGTCGTCAGTTCGATTCTGACAGGAGCTACTAAAGAAACAGCATTGGCCCTTAGTTTAATGGTAAAACCTGCGACTGTGGAAGTTTTTCAGTTCAAATCTGGAAACTTCAAAAATAATCGCATGAGTCTAGGTTCGATTCCTAGAGGGCCAGCACATAAAGCAAGGAAATAAAAAATGAAGCAAGTAAAGTGTAAGAAATGCAGTCGGATATTCGATGATGCTCTTTCTAGCTGCATAATATACTGTGGCTGTGGGCTGACTTATTACTACGATTCTGTTGCAAAAAAACTGCGCAAAGTAAAAGCAAAAAAGTATGATGGCAAGTATGATGGCAAGTATGCTGGAACTATGATATAACACGGTGGTCGTGGTGTAATGGTAGCACAGTTCATTGTGAATGAATTAGCGGGGGTTCGATTCCCCTCGACCACCCACTCCGCCACTTTTAAGAGGATAAAATGAGCGATATATTGAAAAAAGTATATGTCATTACTGCTGGTGATTATTCCGATTATACGATTGTAATGATATGCGATACCAAAGAATGCGCACAAAAAGCGGTGGAGCTATATAGTAGAGACCAATCGTATCATTCTGGCTATAATATCGAAGAATGGGATATGAACACCAGAAAACCAGAAGATATGCAACCTTGCTGGATTTGGCATTACAATATCGAGACGAATGTTTTAGATAGATTAGAAAGATATGGCTATAATGAGACTGGAATAGTAAATTATATTGAGTCGAAGAAGTTACTGGTTGGACATGTTTTGGCTAAAAATGAAGAAGTGGCGAAGAAAATTATCTATGACTTAGTTGCTCAAAAAAAGTCCGAAATGCAAGAAGTGGTCTAAGAACGGGCTAGCTATGATTAGACGGAGAAGCAAATGGCAGAAGCAGAAGTAAGAAATAAACTGATAGAGTATGCAGTTGAATTGAACAAACTGATTCAGC
>Ga0315284_10002294_pt1 | contig 27438 bp, 29 predicted proteins | sample YL17G09_16_MG_FD_203696 | JGI IMG/M metagenome (GOLD analysis project Ga0315284, IMG submission 203696) | Sediment microbial communities from Yellowstone Lake, YNP, Wyoming, USA - YL17G09_16 | ecosystem: Environmental > Aquatic > Freshwater > Lake > Sediment | place: USA: Wyoming | collected...
TGTCGCTGCCGGCGAGGCTCACCGCGCGCCCGTCCTTCGCGAGGCGCGCCGCGAGCTTGCCGATCGTGGTGGTCTTCCCGGAGCCGTTGACGCCGACGACCATGACGACGCCGAGGTGATCGCTCGGGAGATGCAGGCTCCCGTCGTCGCCTAAGATCGCGACGATCTCGTCGGCGAGCAGCGCCCCCGGGTCGGCGCCCTCGGTCCACCGCTCGCGGAGATCCTTCACGATCCGCGAGGCGGTTGCGGGCCCGACGTCGGCACGGACCAGCAGGTCCTCGAGCCGGTCCCAGTCCTCGTCGGCAGGCGGCCCGCCCCCGAACAGCGCGCGAACCTTGGCGCCGAGCCCTTCCCCGCGGAACTTCGCGGGTGCCGTGCTCGAGCGGGTGGGCACATGCGGTGCGCGCGAGCGCCGGGCGCGCACGAACAGCACGGCAGCCTCTACGAGCGCCACCGCGAGCAGCACGGCGAGGATGACGACGATCACCACGGGGCTACAGGCTAGTGGACGGCGTCGGGCTCCGACACGGCGACGAGCGGCTCCCGCTCCGGCCGTTCGTGCGCCGGCGGCGGCGGGGTCTCCAGCCGCTGCCCGATGACCTTCGAGGTCCCTTCTTTGCTCATCGAGACCCCGTACATCATCTGCGCGATCTCCATCGTCCGCTTCTGGTGCGTGACGATCAGCACCTGTGAGTCGGCCGCGAAGCCCTCGACGAGCTTGATGAACCGGTGCAGGTTGATGTCGTCGAGCGCCGGCTCGACCTCGTCCATCAGGTAGAAGGGGCTCGGCCGCGCCTTGAAGATGGCGAACAGGAACGCGAGCGCGGTGAGCGCCCGCTCGCCGCCCGAAAGCAGCGAGATGCGCCGCACGCGCTTCCGCCCCGGCCTGGCCTCGATCTCGATGCCGGCGTTCATCAGGTCGCCCGGCTCGGTCGCGATCAGGCGGCCCTCACCGCCGGGGAACAGCTCCGCGATCAGCCGCTCGAACTCGGCTGAGACGTCGCGGTACGCGGCCTCGAAGGTGATCGCGATCTCGTCCCCGACGCGCCTGATGACCTCGAGCAGGTCACGGCGGGCCTTCTTCACGTCGTCGAGCTCGCGCACGAGGAAGTCGTGCCGCTCCTGCAGCGTCTCGAACTCCCCGCCGGCGAGCAGGTTCACCCGGCCGAGCAGTCCCAGACGCCGCTGCACGAGTTCGGCCCGGCGCTCGAGGGACTGCACGGTGTCGTCGTCGGTGAGCCCGGCGACCTGCTGCTGCGGGTCGCACCCATGGCCCTCTCGCAGCAAACGCTCGGAGTCGCGGATCCGCCGCTCGAGGTCGCCGCGCAGCCGGTCCTCGCCCTCGTACTCCTCGCGGAGGCGCTCGAGTTCGGTCGAGGCCTCACGCCAGGCGCGGTTGACCTCGGCCTCGGTCTCGGTCGCGCGGCGCTCGAGGGCCGCCGCGGCGTCCCGGCCGGTCGACGCCGCATCGAGGGCGCCTTCGGCTGCTCGCAGCCGCTCCTCGGCCGCCGCTCGCTCGCGCTCCGCGGTCTCGACCACGGCTCGGAGCGCCGCAGGATCCTGGGAGGCAAGTGCCTCGCGCTCGCCCCGCAGGGTCGCGAGGCGCGACTCCAGGCCCGAACGGTCGCGCCGCAGGGTCTCGACCACCACGCGCGCCTGGAACGGCGACTCTGCCGGGCGCGGGAGATCGGGAAGCTCGTGCGTGACCGGCTCCGCCGCGGCGAGGGCGTCACGGAAGGCCGCGCCGGCGTCGTCCAGACCCATGAGTCGCTGCGAGAGGATCTCCTCCTCCTTCGCGAGGCCGGAGACGTCGGACTCGAGGCGGACCATGCGCTCGGCCGCGCTAGTGATCCCGGCGTCCGCCTCCTCGATCCGCGCCCCGAGCTCCGCGAGCTCAACGACGATGTCCTCGAGGCGCTCGCGCTTGGGCCGCAGAGCCGCCTTCGTCTTCGCGAGGTCGTGCTCGACCACAGCGAGTTCGCGGTGGATCTCGCCGGCACGTGAGTCGGCCTCCGGCGTCGTGCGGATCAGCGCCGGCCCGATCAGGATGCCCTCGGGCGTGGCGAACCCCGCCTTCGGGTTCCGCTCGTGCTTGTCGACGGCCTCCTCCAGGCTGTCGGCGAGGTAGATGTCCTTCAGCACCGTGCAGATGAGCCCGCGCGCGGCGGGGGCCGCCCGAACGACCTGGAGCAACGTCCGCTCGCCCGGCAGGACGAACGACGCCGGGCCTCCACCGGCGATCGCGAGGACCGCGCCGTCGCCCTCGGGAGCGTCGGCGATCGCCTCGAGCTCGTCGGCGTAGACGACCGCGTCCGCGAGGTGCCCGAGCCCGGCGCGGAGCGCCCGCTCCCAGTCGGGCTCGACGTGAACGAGCTCGCGGAGGCGCCCGATCGCCCGCCCCGGATGACGCTCCAGGAATCGTGAGCCGGGCGTCTCCTCGAGGTCCTTCAGCCGCGCGGCCAGGATCTCGCGGCGGCTCTCCTGGCGACGGAGCACCTCCTCGAGCTCGGCGACCGTGTCGGCGATGCCGTGCCGCTCGCGCTCGAGTTCCGCGCGGCGCTCGGACAGCGGGGAGACCTCTGCGTCGAGGCGCTCCACCTCCTCCTCGAGCCGCTCCCTCCCCGCCTCGGCGGCGGCGCGGCGCTCGCGGACCTGCCCGATGCTCTCGTCCAGCCGTGTCCGCTCGCGCTCGTACGAGGCGAGCTGCCGACGGAGCGTCTCGATCTCGGCCCGGTGCGCGGCGGTCTCTTCGGAGATCCGCCGACGGTCCTCCTCGACTCGGCGCCGGACGTCCTGCTGCTCGCGGAAGACCCGTTCGGCCTCCTCGAGCTCGCGCTCGCGCGTCTCGAGCTCGGCGGCGACCTCCGCGATCCGAGCCTCGATCCGACGCAGATCATCCTCGACCGCCGTGAGCCGGGCGTGGTGCGTAGCCTCGGCGGCGAGCTCGGTTCGGGCCGACGACTCCGCCTCCACGCCGCGCCGCAGGTCCAGCTCGGCCGCCGACTTCGCGCCCTGCGCCCCGCGGAGCGCGGTCTCCGCCGCCTGGAGCGCCCACACCGCTCGGGCCCGCTCGTCGGCGGCGCCCGTGACCCGTTCATCGAGGGCGTCGAGACGCTCGCGCTCGGCCTTGCGCTTGGCCAGACCCTCGTCCCAGCCGCCGAGCCGACGCTCGCGCTCGGCGAGGAGGGCGCGCAGACGCGCCGCGGCGAGCTTCGCGGCGAGGGCGTCGGCCTCGGCCGTGAGCTCCTCGTGGCGCTTGGCCATCTCGGCCTGCTGCCTCAGCGGCTTCAGCTGCCGCCGGAGCTCCGTCAGCACGTCCTGCAGCCGCAAGAGGTCCTGGTCGAGCCCCGCCAGCTTGCGCTCGGCGCGCTCCTTCCGGCGGCGGTGCTTCGCGATCCCTGCCGCCTCCTCGATGTACTGGCGCCGCTCCTCCGGCCGAGCGGAGAGCACTTCCTCCAGCTGCCCCTGCCCCACGACCGTGTGCAGCGCGCGGCCGATGCCGGACTCGGAGAGCAGCTCCTGGACGTCGAGCAGGCGGCAGATCTGCCCGCCGATCCGGTACTCGCTCTCGCCGGAGCGGAAGATCGCCCGGCTGACCTCGATCTCGGTCATCGGCACGGGGATCAGCCCCGCGCTGTTGTCGATGACGAGCTTCACCTCGGACATGCCGAGGCGTGGCCGCTGGGCGCTCCCGGCGAAGATGACGTCGGCCATCTGGCCGCCGCGGAGCGCGCGGGGGCCCTGCTCGCCGAGCACCCAGCTGATCGCGTCCACGAGGTTCGACTTGCCGGATCCGTTGGGACCGACGATGACGCTGATTCCGGGGGCGAATTCGAGGACGGTCTTGTCGGCGAACGACTTGAAGCCCCGTATCTGGAGGGACCGAAGGAACATCGGGAACCGATGCTAGCAAGGGCCTTCGGCCGGTTGTGGGATTTGAACCGCGAACCTGTGATTCAGCCCGTGACCCGGAATCCAACGTCTCCCCGGAGGGGTTCGGGAACGATCTCGACGCCGTCCACGTGGGCCAGGTCGGGGCCGTGGCGGCACCAGGCGATCATCGCGTCGACGTCGGCCTCTGGACCCTCGAACGCGGCCTCCACGCGCCCGTTGGGGAGGTTGCGCACGTACCCACCGAGGCCGAGCTCGCGCGCCACGGTCGCGCACGTCGCCCGGTAGAAGACCCCCTGCACCCAGCCGGAGACTGTCACCCTCACGCGCTTCACGCCTCCGGATTCTCGGCCCTTCGTGCCCCCTCTCCAACCCGGCTCGTCCCCGACGACGGCCGGGCGGGATCGCGCGTGTCGTGGCCCTTCGCGTACGGCTATCATCCTGGGGATCTATCGGGAGGGGCGTCATGCGTTCGAGCAGGGTTCTCGCGGTCGTTGCCGTGCTGGCGATGGTTTTCGGTCTGAGCGCGGTCGGCGCCCTGGCCGCCCCGCCCTCGGAGCCACCGGGCCACGCCTACGGCCACCACCACGGTGGATCTCCCACGCCGTCCCCGACCGTCGCTCCCGCGCCGAGCCCCGTGGTCACGGCGACGCCGTTGCCCGCGCCCGGCGCCGAGGCCCCGGCGCCCACCGTCTCGCCCGAGGGACCGTCCGACTCACCAGAGCCGAGCACGACGCCCGATGATCCGCGCGGCAGCGGGATCGTGAAGCTGGACCGGGAGCCCTGGGACAACCTGCCGAACAACGAGCCGCACGTCGGCTGCACGTTCGAGCTCGACTTCTACAACTACGGTGAGGGCATCACCGCGACGTATGTGTTCGAGCTGTGGCCGCCGACCGGCCGTCAGGAACTGGAGAGCGGCAGCGTCGACGTTGGCGAGGACCCGTCCGGCGGCGGCACCGACTTCGATGGCTCGGCCAGGGTGGACCTCGGGCCGGCGCTTCTCGCCTCCGGAGCGGAGCCCCACCAGCACAACGGCTGGCACGTGAAGGTCACGGTCAACGCCCCGGGTTCCTCGGGTTCCGAGCAGAAGCAGAAGGTCTTCTGGGTGCGGGAGTGCGCGGCACCGACGACCTCGCCGACCACACCGCCGCCCACCGTGCATCCGACGACGGTCCGCCCGACTCCGCCCGGCAGCATCGCGTTCACGGGTTCCGAGCCGATGCCACTCGCGGTGCTGATGCTCGTCCTGCTCGTCCTCGGGACCGTGGCGCTGCGCCTGTCGGCACGGGTCGACGCTTCCCGATAAGCGGCCGCGCCGTCGAGCTGCAGCACGCCGTCAGGCCGGTGTCCGCGAGATAGTGATCTTCTTGACGCGGAAGTCGTCCGTCTCCCCCTGACCGTGTGTCACGAACGCATCCAGTGCCAGCTTCGCGATGTCCCGCGTCCCGAAGTGCCCCACGTCGAGCCATCGGTCGCCGTCGGGGTGTCGCCGCTGGAGCGCGTAGTACGTCTGCGTCCGGTCCGCCGCCAGGAGCGCCTTGTCTCCTAGGTAGAAGAGGAGATACTGGTTCCCGCCACCGGCGCCCATCCCACGCTCCCTTCCTTCTCGTCAAGTCGGAGGATACGCGCCTCGCGCTCGAGGGCTAGCTCTGGCACTGGGGGCAGAAGTAGGAGCTCCGCCCCGACGACTTCACGGCGTGGATCGGCGTGCGGCAGCGACGGCACGGCTGGCCGTCGCGCCCGTAGACCTTCAGCTCCGCCTGGAACTCGCCGGGCTTGCCGAACAGATCCAGGTAGGCCTCGTCGTCGAGGGTCGTGCCCCGGTAGCGGATCGCCTCCTGCAGGACCTCCTGCAGCGCACGGTAGAGACGCCGAACCTCCTGCGACGACAACGAGTCCGACATCCGGTCGTGGCGAAGCCCCGCCGCGAACAGCACCTCGTCGGAGTAGATGTTGCCGACGCCGGACATGAACTTCTGATCCATCAGCAGCGGCTTCAGCTTCGATGCGCGCTGCGCGAGCAGACCGCCGAACGTCTGCCACGTGAACATGTGATCGAGGGGATCGATCGCGATGTGCTGGAGCTCCTTCACCTTGCCGAGCTCGCCCGTGCTCGCGACGAACATCTCCCCGAACGTCCGCGGGTCGACGAAGCGGAGGTCGCCGCCCTGCTGGAAGGTCATCACGACGTGCGTGTGAGGCGGCAGTGCCTGGCGCTTGTTGCCTCGCACGAACCGACCGCTCATCCCGAAGTGCACTACCAGGGCCTCGCCGTTGTCGAGGTGGAGCAGGATGTACTTGCCGCGCCGCTCTACCTTCGCGATCTTCCGCCCGACCACTCGGTCGGTGAACTCCTTGCGCCTGGAGTGCCGACGGATGATGCGCATCGCGTTCTTCGCCGGACGGACCTCGGCCGCCGCGATCTTCCGCCCGATCACGTCCTTCTCTAGGTCCCGGCGCACCACCTCGACTTCGGGAAGCTCCACCTATCCCCCCTTCGAGCCGATCGGAGCGACCCGCTCCGACAGCTTCCGGTAGGCCTCGTGGGCGGCCTGCTGCTCGGCCTCCTTCTTCGAACGGCCGATGCCGCTCCCCCACGCCGTCCCGGCGAGGTACACGATCGCCGTGAACTCCTTCTGGTGGTCGGGCCCGCGCTCGGTCAGTCGGTACTCGGGGAGCCTGCCGAGATCCTGCGATGCAAGCTCCTGGAGGATGGTCTTGTAGTCGCGCTCGCCCTCGCCGCGGACGTACGCGGTCATCCGCGGGTGGAACAGCCGCTCGATCACCTTCCGCGCGGCCGCGAGGCCGAGGTCGAGGTACATCGCGCCGAGGATCGCCTCGAGCGCGTCGGCCAGGATGCTCGACTTGTCGCGACCGCCGCTCGCCTCCTCGCCCTTGCCGAGCAGCACATGGCGACCGAGGCTGAGGTCGCGGGCGACGTCGGCGAGGGCCGACATGTTCACGATGGCGGCGCGGAGCTTGGCCAGCTCGCCCTCCGGCATGTCCGGGAACTCCCGGAACGCCATGTCGGTGACCACCAGGCCGAGCACCGCGTCGCCGAGGAACTCGAGCCGTTCGTTGTTCACGTCGAGCTCTTGCTCGAACGCGTACGAGCGGTGCGTGAGGGCGGCGTCGAGGAGTGCCGGGTCGCCGAAACGCACCCCGAGGGAGCGCTCCAGCGCCGCCGTCGCGGGCTCGTCCGCGCGCCCGGCGCTCACGCCCTACTCGACCTCGATCGCCTGACGGCCCGCGTAGTGGCCACAGTTGGCGCACACCCGGTGCGGCAGCTTCGGCTGGTGGCACTGCGGGCACTCGGAGTACGTCACAGGCTGCGCCTTCCAGTTCGCCTTGCGCTTCGCCCCGCGCGTATGGGTCTGTCTCTTCTTGGGTACCGGCATCGTCCTTCCTTCCCGTTACTGGATGAGCTCCCCGAGACCGGCCCACCGCGGGTCGGCCGGCGGCTCGGTGCAGGTGCACTCGCCGAGGTTGCGGTCGCCGCCGCACCGCTCGCACAGGCCTAGGCAGTCGGCCTGGCAGAGCGGCGAGAACGGCATCGCGAGCACGACGGCATCGCGCACCATCGGCTCGGGGTCGAGCGCGAGGTCCTCGGCGAGACCGTAGTCGTCGTCGGGCCCCAGCTCGCGTACGAACAGCTCCTTCATCTCCACGTCGAAGTCCTGGTCGAACTCCTTCAGGCAGCGGGCGCAGCGGATCGCCATGCGCCCGGCGACGGAGCCCGAGACGTAGATCCCGTCGACGACGCTCTCGAGCAGCAGGTCACCCTCGAGCGGCAGGTCCGCGGGGACGTCGGCGAGCTCGACGTGGAGACCCTCGAGCGCCTCGTCGACGTGGACGGTCTTCGTGGTGCCGGGGCTGCCGAGCAGGTCACGGACGTCGATCGCGCGCATCACGCCTACTCCTCGTCCTCCTCGGCGAAGGCGCCCTGCGGCCCGATGTCGGCCTGCACGGCCGAGACGACGCCGCGGAGCTTCTCGCGGCCGGCTTGGACCTGGTCGATCGTGCGCGTGAGCGAATCGTTGGTCGTGACCAACTCCTCTGCGATCTTCTGCAGGGCGATCTCGAACTGTGCGAGCTTCGCGTCGGCGTAGTCCTCGGCCTCGAGGCGCATCTTCCGCGCGTCCTCGTCGGCCTCGGTCGTGATGCGCTCGGCCTCCTCCTGCGCGCGTCTCACGACCTCCTCGTGGGAGGCGAGGCGCAGCTGCTCCGCCCGAGCTTGCTCGACCATCGTCTCGGCGTCGCGGCGAGCCTTCGCGAGCAGCTCCTCGCGGTCCTTCACGACCCAACGGGCCTGCCGAACCTCCTCCGGCAGGGACTCCTTCATGTCCTTGACGAGATCGAGGACCTCCTCGCGGTTCAGCAGCGCCGACGAGGAGAGCGGCATCGATTTCGCGTCGCGGATCATGTCTTCCAGCTGTTGCAGGCTTGCGGCAAGGTCCATCTAGGACGCCCTCCCCAGCTTCTCCGCCAACCGCTCGGCGACGACCGGCGGCACGAGGCCCGTGACGTCGCCGCCGAAGCGCGCGACCTCTTTGACGAGCGATGAGGACAGGTAGGACCAGCTCGGCGCGGTGGTCATGAAGAAGGTCTCCACGCCGGCCAAGCGCTGGTTCATCTGCGCCATCTGGATCTCGTACTCGAAGTCCGTCATCGCGCGGAGGCCCTTCACGACCACGTCCGTGCCCCGCGCTTTCGCGAATCCCACCAGCAATCCGGAGAAGGATGCGATCTCGACGTTCGGGAGGGACGCGGTGGCCTCCTTCAGCATGAAGACCCGCTCCGGGGCGGTGAACAGCGGCTGCTTGGCAGGATTGTCCAGCACCCCGACGACGAGCGCGTCGAAACGCCGAGCAGCGCGTTCGATTATGTCGAGGTGACCGTTCGTCACGGGGTCGAACGTCCCCGGACAAAGGGCGGTCAGGCCCATCTCGACCTCCCGGACTAACCCTGGCGGAACACCAGGACGAGGGTGTCGCCGTACTCCAGGCGCCTCGCGAGCAGCCAGTCTACCGGAATGACAGGCGTGGAACTCCTGCGTGCGCGGGTGAGGACGACCGTCCAGCCCTCCGGGGCCAGCCGGCCGGAGCCGAGCCCCTCGAGCACCCGGTCGAGCTCCGGACCGACCGTCTCGTAGGGCGGATCGAGGAGCACGAGGTCGAACCGCTGGGCGCCGTTGTCATATCCCGTGACGGATCCGAAGACGTCGGATGCCACCACCGTCGCCCGATCGGCGAGATGCGTGCGGGTGAGGTTGTCCCGGATCGTCCTGAGGGCGGCCGGGTTCCGCTCCACGAAGACGGCCGAGTCCGCGCCGCGAGACAGCGCTTCTATGCCCATCGCCCCGGTCCCCGCGTACAGGTCGAGCACACGGGCTCCGGGGACCGCCGCCGCGATGCTCGAGAACAGCCCCTCGCGGGCCACGTCCGACACCGGCCGCACCCCGCGCGGCACCGGCGCGAGACGTGCTCCCTTCGCGGTTCCGGCGATCACCCTCACACGGCGACTGTAGCCGGAAGCCGAGTGGTTCAGTCCACCTCGGCCGGGACCCAGAACTCCACGGTCGTGCCCTCACCCGGTGTCGACTCGATCCAGCACCATCCGCCCACCATCTCGGCGCGCTCCCGCATGGCCGCAAGCCCAAGGTGTCCCGGCAGCGCCGGTTCCGTGCTGACCTCGAAGCCCGACCCGTCGTCGGTGATCTTCACCGCGTATCCGGCCTCGCGCGGCTCGAGCACGACGTCGACGTGGGCGGCATTCGCATGCTTGCGGATGTTCACAAGCGCCTCCTGCGCGATCCGGTAAAGGACCGTTCGCACCGTGAGTGCAGGCTCTTCCTCCAGGCTGTTTGAAAGCGTGTACTCGATCTGCACCTGCTCTGACATATGGTCCAGGTACACGCGGAGCGCTAGGGCAAGGCCATCCTCATCGAGCACGCGCGGGCGCAGCTCGAACATGAGGTGCCGCAGCCTTGCGATCGCCGACGTGACGGTCTCCCCTAGCGGCTGGAGGCTCTCAAGCGCCTCGGGGTCGGTGAGGCGTCTCTGCAGGGTATCCAGGCGCAGGCCGACCGCCGTCATCACCTGGATCGAGTCGTCGTGGATGTCGCCCGCTATCCGCGCCCGCTCCTCCTCCTGCGCTCTGAAGAGGTGGCCGAGGAGCTCACGGATCCTCCCCTCGCTGCGTCGCAGCGCCTCCTCCGCCCGCTTGCGCTCGGTGATGTCGCGGAGGTGCCCGATGAAGAACCGGGGCTCACCTGCGGCATCGCGCACGAGGGCGGTCGACGCATGTATCCAGACGACATGCCCGTCCTTGTGGACGTAACGTTTCTCGTAGCTGGCGCTGCTCGTTTCACCGGAGAGTGCGGCTACTAGGAACGCAGCTCCTATCTCCTTGTCCTCGCTGTGCGTGACATCGTTGAACGTCACTTGTTGGAGTTCCTCCTCCGTGTATCCGAGGAGCTCGCACAGCCTGGGGTTGGCCCTCAGGAACCTTCCATCCGTGCCGACCAGGGCGACGCCGGTAGTAGCGTTCTCGAAAGACGTGCGGAACAGCTCTTCGCTTTCCCGCAGCGCCTCCTCGGCCTTCCTCCGATCGGTGATGTCGCGGGCCCAGCCGCCGACGCCTGGGCGGCTCCCCTCCAACAACACAGGGAACTTGTGCAGCTCGTACACGCGCCCGCCGACTTGCTCTTCGGTGACCACGACGCCCTGCTGAGCCAAAGTCAGCAGATCGCTCCGCCTGCAGGCTTCGGCCGCCTCGGGCGGCATCAGCTCCTGGTCGGTGCGACCGATGATGTCCTCCACCGGTCGTCCCAGGAACTCGGCGTTGGCCGTGTTGACGATGCGGTAGCGCAGCTGGTCGTCCTTGAGGAACGCCAAGTCGTCGGTCGCGTTGATGAACGTGTCGTACCGCCGCTCGCTCTGCCGCAGCGCCTCCTCTGCCTGCTTACGCTCGGTGATGTCTGCAGAGGCACAGGTCACGCCGATGATGTTGCCAGTCACATCGCGCAACGGCTCGACGGTGAGGTCGTAGAAGAATGCCTGCCCGCCGATGATCGTCCTGACTTCCTCGCGGGCCGCGACGCCGGTATCCAGGACGCGACGCTTGATCTCGGCAAGACGAGCGGCATCTTCGGCAGGCAGCAGCTCGGCGTCGGTCTTGCCGAGCGCCGTCTCAGCCACCAATCCAGGATGCGGGTTGTAGACCCAGGTGTAGCGCAGTTCCTTGTCTTGATTGAAGACGACGACCGGCGAGTTCTCGAGCGCCACGCGGAAACGTTCCTCGCTCTCGTGCAGCGCCGCCTCCGCACGCTTGCGCTCGGTGACGTCGCGCGCCACCCAGACGACGGAGTCCTCGAGCATCGGTGAGATGGACGCCGCGAACCACATATCCGTGCCGCGGATGCCGAGCATGTACTCGACCTCGACCGTCGAGCGCGTGTCGAGCGCCCTCCGGATGGCCTCGAGGAAGTGGTCGGCCTGCTCCGGCGCGAAGATCTCGTGCACGGTCTTGCCGAGCACCTCGTCGGCCGGGCGGTACAGCAGCTCGGGGCGGGTGGGGGCGATCTCCAGGTAGCGGCCGTCCCGGTCGAGGACGAAGATGGCGTCGCTCATCGACGCGAACAGCGCTCGCAGATGCGCCTCGGACGAGCGGAGTGACTCCTCGGCGCGCCGGCGAGCCTGCCGCTCCCCGGCGCGCTCGAGCGCGGCGGCGACGACGACGGGCAGGCGCACGACGTGGTCCGGGGACTTCAGGACGTAGTCGTCGAGCCCGGCCCTCATCGCCTCGACGGCGATCTCCTCGCTGCCGGCCCCGGTGAACATAATCACCGGGATCTCGGGGTAGCGGTACTTCAACTCGCGGAACACCGACAACCCGTCGGACCAGGCCAGGCGAAACTCGGTGATGACGAGCTCGAAGCTGCCGCGCTCGACGGCGGTCTCGAAGGTGGTCGCGTCGGCGACCTCGATCGCGCGGATGTCGGGGAACTCCCCGGCCAGCTCCCGCGTGGCGAGGGCACGGTCGGCGGGGTTGTCGTCGACGATGAGGACGCGCAAATCAGCCGTCATGGCCGCCCCCCGGCCGTCTCCCCTGCCGCATTATGGCAGGTGAGCGACTGCCCTGCATACCTGTTAGGCGACCGGCACCGGGAGCGCGGGCGCCGAGCGAGCCTCGCTACGAGTGGAACAGCCAGTCGATCGAGCGTTCGAAGCGCGTGCGCAGCTCACCGAGCAACCTCGGGTGTCGCTCGAGTGACGGGTCCTCGGCGATCACCGCGAAGGCGCACGCGCGGGCGCGCTTCACCAGCTCGACGTCCTCGGCCAGGCGCGCCAGCTTCAGGTCCGGCATGCCGGACTGCCTGACGTCGAACAGCGTGCCCTCACCGCGCAGACGCAGGTCCTCGTCGGCGAGCTCGAACCCGTCGGTCGTGCGCACCATGGCCTCGACACGCGCGCGCGCCTCGAGGTTGTCCGCTCCGGACTCGTCGAACAGCACGCATGAGGACGGCCAGCTCCCCCGCCCGATCCGCCCGCGGAGCTGGTGGAGCTGCGCCAGGCCGAAGCGCTCGGCGTTCTCGACGAGCATGACCGTCGCGTTCGGCACGTCGACACCGACCTCGATCACGGTGGTCGAGATGAGGAGATGGTGCTTGCCCGCGCGGAACTCCTCCATCACGCGCTCCTTCTGGGCCGGGCGCATACGGCCGTGCAGCACCTCGACCGAGAGATCGGGGAACACCTTCGCCGCCAGGCGCTCGGCCTCGGCCTCGGCGGCCTTGACCTCGGCCTTGTTCGTCTCGTCGATGGCGGCGCATACGACGAACGCCTGGCGGCCGGCTTCGATCTCTCGTCGCACGAGGTCGTATGCGCTCCTGCGCTCCGCGTCGGTGCACGCGATGCGCGTCTCGATCGGCTGTCGGCCTTTGGGCATCTCGTCCAGGACGACGACGTCGAGGTCTCCGTAGTAGGTGAGCGCCAGCGTCCGCGGGATCGGCGTCGCCGTCATGATCATCACGTCCGGCGAGCCGCCCTTGCCCTTCAGTGCCATCCGTTGGTGCACGCCGAAGCGGTGCTGCTCGTCGATGACGGCGAGCGAGAGGTCCCGGAACGCGACGCCCTCCTGCACGAGTGCATGCGTTCCGACCACGAGGTCGACGTCGCCCGACGCGATGCCCTCGAGGATCCTGGCTCTGTCCTTTCCGGTTACGCTCGCGGTGAGGAGCGCGTAGGTCACACCGGCCTCCGCTTCGGGCTCCGGCGCGAGCAACGAGACCTGCGCGTCATCGGCCGGTGGTCTCGACCCGACGAGGTCGAGATACGGCACCGCGCCGAACGGTCCGAGGAGCGCGGCCATCGACCCGAAGTGCTGCCCGGCAAGCACCTCCGTCGGCGCCATGATCGCCGCCTGGTGGCCAGACTGGATCGCGACGAGCGCCGCGTGCAGCGCGACGAGCGTCTTCCCCGAGCCGACGTCGCCCTGCAACAGCAGGTTCATCGGACGCGGCCGCGCCATGGCTTGGCCGATCTCCTTCATCGCCCGGCGCTGCGCGTCGGTCGGCTCGAAGGGCAGCGTGGCCAGCAGCCGCTCGACGAGCGGGCCCTCGGGCCGGTGGGCGACGCCCTTCTCCGCGGCCTCAACCCGGTGTTTGCGGAACGCGACTCCCAGCTCGAGCGTGAACAGCTCGTCGAACTTCAGCCGTTCCTCGGCCCTCGCGAGCTCCTCCTGCGAGTCGGGGAAATGCACCTTGCGGATCGCCCAGTCGAAGGGAAGCAACGACTCGGCCTCGACGATCTCTGCGGGCATCGGGTCTGGGAGCGGCGGCAGCTTCTCGAGCGCGTGGAACACCAGCTCGCGGATCGTTCGGGTCGTGATGCCCTCGGTCGCCCGGTGCACCGGCGTGATGCGACCGGTGTGGACGAGGTCGGCCTCCTCGCCCCTCAGGAGCTCGACCTCCTGGTTCGCGAGCTGAAGCCGGCCCTTGTACGTCGCGACGATGCCCGAGACGGCGAGCTCGTGCCCCTCCTTGTACAGGTTCGCCGTCCACGGCTGGTTGAAGAACGTGAGGTCGAGGTTGCCGGAGCCGTCGTACAGCGTGACGGTGACCATCGTCTGACGCCGCTTCGTGAGGCGCTTGTTGACGCGTTTCACCCGCGCGATGACCGTGGCGTGCTGGCCCACCTTCAGCTCACGGATCCTCACGACCTGAGAGCGGTCGATGTACCGGCGAGGGTAGTGGTGGATGAGCCCTCGCACGGTGGCGATGCCGAGCGACTCCTCGAGCACGGTGGCTGCCGGCGGACCCTTGTCGCGGAAGCCTGCGCGCCGGTTCGCGATCCGAGGATCGACGGCGCCGATCGGCGACGCCAGGGTCAACGCCATCGACGAACCGCCCGGCGCTCTGGGACGGGGAGGAACATGCCTGGGTTGTACCACGGGGGTTGTACCACGGGGGTCTGCTACCCTGGCTCGGCCATGGCAGCCGTCTGCGACATCTGCGGGAAGAAGCCGTTCTTCGGCAAGCAGGTCTCCCACTCGCACCGCCGCACCAATCGGCGGTGGGACCCGAACATCCAGCGCGTCCGCGCGGTCGTGAACGGCACCCCGAAGCGCGTCAACGCCTGCACGAGCTGCATCAAGGCCGGCAAGGTCCAGCGCGCCGGATAGCGCTCCGGTCCCTGGCGATCGGGAACGTTCCCTCTTCCCTACGACGCTCTACCCGGATAGCCTGCCTACGACAGCCCGGAAGGAGGCCGCCATGCGAACCCGATCGATCCCGGTCGTCGCCATCCTCGGAGTCCTGGCGCTCGTGCTCGCCGCGACACCCGCGGCCGCGGTGCAAGTGACGGACCCGGACGACGTGGCAGGCAAGCTCGACCTGAAGACCCTGGTGGTCAGGAAGGCCGACGCGAGCGCGCCGCTCGTCGCCAAGATCACGACCTACGAGAACTGGACGGCGAGCCTGCTGAAGGACTCCGGGAAGAACCGCGTCTACGTCCTGTTCGATGTCGACGCAGACGGCGCGGCCGAGTACGTAGGCGAGATCTCCTCCTCGGGGGGAGACCTCCACATGGACATCACCGGCCAGGGTTCCGCGTTCGAGCCGCTCCCGGTGAAGCACCCGGACGGCCACACGCTCAAGACGGTCGTGCCGGGCGGATCGCCTCCGAACCCCGACGGGACGGTGCAGATCGCCGCCAAGAGCACTTTCCGCGACACCGGCGACTGCAGCACGGCCTGCAAGGACCGGATCCCGGACACGGGTTGGGTGAGCGTCCCGTAGTCAGTCGAGCGCGCGCGCTCGGAACCTCATCGGTACCTCACGCCGGCCGGATCCCCCACAGCGGATCGACCGGGCCGATCCCGTGCCCGATCGCGAGCGAATGGCGGATCGCCTCGCCGACGAACGTCTTCCCCTGCCGCACCGCGGTGAGGAGATCCTCGCCTCGCGCGAGGTACGCCGCGATGGCCGAGGACAGAACGCACCCGGTGCCGTGCGTGTGGGGCGTGTCGAAGCGCGCGCCCTCGATCCACAGCAGCCGCTCGCCGTCGAAGAGCAGGTCGTCGGAGCGGTTCCCCGCCCGAGCGCCTGCGAGGTGCCCGCCCTTGAGGTGCCCGCCCTTCACAAGGACGGCCGCCGGTCCAAACCGCAGGATCGCCTCGGCCGCCCTCTCCATATCGTCGGCGGTCTCGACATCGAAGCCGGAAAGGCCGGCCGCCTCCGGCAGGTTCGGGGTCACGAGCGTCGCGAGCGGCAGGATCAGCGTGCGCAGCGCCTCGACCGCTTCGGGCGCTAGCAGCGCGTGCCCGTGCTTCGACACGAACACCGGGTCGACGACGAGATTCGGGATGCCGGTCTCGGTCACGGCTTCCGCGACGGCCCCCACGATCGACGCCGAGGCGAGCATCCCCGTCTTCGCCGCGTCCACGCCGATGTCGGTCGCCACAGCGCGGATCTGGTCGCCGACCATCTGGGGCGAGAGCTCCTCGTAGCCGGTCACGCCCTTCGTGTTCTGGACGGTCACCGCTGTGATCGCCGTCATGCCGAACACGCCGAGCGCGCCGAACGTCTTCAGATCGGCCTGGATACCGGCCCCACCGCCGGAGTCCGACCCGGCGATCGTGAGGGCACGCGGTCTCGGTGCTTCACGTCCCATCGGCGAAGTGGTCCCATCCCTTCGGCTCGAGCGGCGCCTCGTTGCCATCGGCGTCCACGGTGACGAGTCCCTCCTCGATGATGGCCCCGACCTCCGTGAGCGTCACCCCGAACCGCTCGTCGAGCTCGTCACGGGCGCGTTCGACGTCCGTGAGGTCGATCGTCGCGAGGAGCTCGTAGTCCTCGCCGCCGCCGATCGCGAGTTCCAGCGGGTCGACGCCGAGTAGCCCGGCGCTCTCCAGCAGCGCCTGGGCGACCGGCACCTTCGCGAGCTCCACCCGGGCCCCGACCCCGCTCTCGAGGCACAGGCGCGAGAGGTCCTTCGCGAGCCCGTCGGACAGATCCATCATCGCCGTGGCGCCCGCCTCGGCGAGCGTGAGCGCCTCCCCCACCCGCGCGACCGGGCGTGCGAAGGCCTCGGCCAGCTCGCGACCCCACGGCTTGCCGAACGCCTCGGCGGCCTTCGATGGGTGCGTCCGGGAAAGGGCGAGCCCACCGGCGGCGGCCCCGAGCGTGCCGGTCACCACGATCAGGTCCCCGTCACGCGCGCCCGCCCGCGTCACGGCGTGCCCGGAAGCCACCTCCCCGACGACCGTCACGGAGATGACCACCGCGTCGGCCCGGCTGAGATCGCCGCCGACAAGGCTGAGCGCGTACTCGTCGCAGGCCGCCCGCATGCCGCCGTAGAGCTCCACGACCCAGGCCGCCTCGACCTCGGGCGAGAGCGCGATCGAGGCCAGCGCGTACCGCGGACTCGCCGCCATCGCCGCGACGTCGGAGACGTTCACGATGATCGACTTCGCGCCGAGGTCCCGGGGCGAGATGGTACTCCGCTCGAAATGGACCCCTTCGACCAGCATGTCGGTGGTGAGGACCTGCTCGCCGGCGCCAGCCTCGACCACGGCGGCATCGTCGCCGATGCCGATCACGACCCCCGGGGCGTCCCCCGAGAGCACCTTGCGGATCGCGGCGATCAGCTCGTCCTCCGAGAAGCCGCGCGTGCTCACCGCCCGAGCGTAGCCCATCCGGCGAGGCGCAGGACTTCGGGGGCGCAGGGCCCTCAAACAGAGGCTCGGATGGCCCTCAGGACCTCCGGTGGTCTACGATGCGCGCTCGACGTAGCAGCCTTGGTCGGGCTGCATCGCACGATGAGAGAGGGAGCGAGGCGACCGTGAGCGGGTACAAGGAGACGCTGCAGGAGCGGCTGGCCAAAGCCGACCTCGAGAAGCTGATGGCGATGCCCATCCCGCGGGTCCACGAGTTCGTGGCCGACACCATCGAACTGTGCGACCCGAAGGCGGTGATCGTGCAGGACGACTCCGACGAGGGCAGGGCCGAGACGCGTCGGAAGGCTCGCGAGTGCAAGGAGGAAGCACCCCTGGCGATCGAGGGGCACACCATCCACTACGACGGCCCGGAGGACCAGGGCCGCGACCGTGAGGTCACCAAGTACCTCGTGCCCAAGGATGACACCCTTTCCGCGGAACTGAACCAGATCGAACGGGAAGAAGGCCTCGCGGAGGTCCGCGGTCTGCTCGAGGGTTCGATGAGAGGCCGCACGATGGTGGTTCGGTTCATGTGCTTGGGACCGGCCAACTCAGAGTTCAGCATCCCCGTCGTGCAGTGCACGGACTCGTGGTACGTGTCCCACAGCCTCGACCTGCTCTACCGTCCCGGCTACGAGCACTTCAAGCGGAGCGGCCCCGATGCCGACTTCTTCGCCATCATGCACTCGGCAGGGAAGCTCACCGACCGCATGGTGAGCGCGGAGCCGGACAAGAAGCGCATCTACATCGACTACGTGACCGACACCGTCTACAGCGTCAATACGCAGTACGCCGGCAACACGGTGGGACTCAAGAAACTGGCCTTGCGCCTCACGATCCCCAAGGCGGACCGCGAGGGGTGGCTGGCCGAGCACATGTTCCTGCTCGGCGTGAACGGCCCCGGAGGCCGCAACACGTACTTCGCCGGCGCTTTCCCGAGCGCGTGCGGCAAGACCTCAACGGCGATGCTGCCCGACGGGAAGATCCTCGGCGACGACATCGCGTACTTGCGGGCGGTTGACGGCGAGTGCCGCGCAGCGAACGCCGAGTCCGGGATCTTCGGGATCATCCAGGGCGTCAACTCCCAGGACGACCCCACCATCTGGGACGTGCTGACCGATCCCGGCGAGGTCATCTTCTCCAACGTGCTGGTCAAGGACGGCAAGCCCTACTGGCTCGAGATGGGGATCGAGCCACCCGACGAAGGCGACAGCTACGTCGGACACTGGACGAAGGGCATGACGGACGCGAAGGGCACCGCCATCCCGTACGCACACAAGAACGCGCGGTACGTCGTCAGCCTGAAGGCGCTCGCCAACTGCGACACCGAGCTCGACAACCCGCGGGGCATCGTGCTGGAGGGCATCATGTACGGCGGGCGCGACGCCAAGTCGTACCACCCTGTCCAGGAGAGCTTCGACTGGAACCACGGCATCGTCGCCTACGGCGCGTCGCTCGAGACGGAGACCACCTACGCCGTCATCGGCAAGGAGGGTGTCCCCGAGATCAACCTCATGAGCATCCAGGACTTCGTGGCTATCTCGCTCGGCAAGTACGTCAGGAACAACCTCGAGTTCGTGAAGAAGCTGAAGAAGCCCCCGCGCGTCTTCGGGGTCAACTACTTCCTCCGCGGCGCGGACGGCAAGTTCTTGAACGGGCTGCGGGACAAGCACGTGTGGGTCAAGTGGATGGACCTCCGCGTGCACGGCGAGGTGGGGGCCGCCAAGAGCCCAACCGGCCTGATCCCCAAGTACGAGGATCTGGTCCCGCTCTTCTCGCAGGTGCTCGGGAAGGAATACCTCCAAGAGGACTACGTCACGCAGTTCACGGTCCGCATCCCCGAGAACCTGGCCAAGGTGGATCGCGTCGAGAAGTACCACCGCGCGAACGTGCCCGACGTGCCGGACGTCCTCTTCGAGGTCCTGGCCCAGCAGAAGGCCCGGCTCGAGGCGGCGCAGAAGGAGTACGGGGACTACGCCTCGCCCTTGGACCTGCCCGACGCGTAGGGTCCCTCCGGCCCTAGGCCGCGACGTCCTTGCGAGCGAACGCGACGAGCGCCGCAGCCGATAGCAGGGCTGTATAGGCGGCGCTGACGAAGAGTCCGCCGCGCATGCCGCCCCAGTCGACCGGGAAGCGGAACAGCCCGGTGAACGCGAGCCAGTTGTGCGTCGGCAGGTACGGGTGGATCGCGTGCAGGTTCGGGATCTGATCGAGGATCTGGCTCGTCATCGCGAGTATCACCGTCGCGACGATCGCGCCCGGTCCGGAGTCGGTCAAAGTCGAGATGAACAGCCCGATCGCCACGATGCCGCTCGCGGCGAGCAGTATGTAGACGCCCGCGCCGAGGATCCGCAACGACGCCTCCGCCACCGAAAGCGTCGTGCCCGAGAGCGTCGGGAGAGCGCGGAAGCCGAAGACGATGCCCCCGAAGAACGCGCCGCTCGCGATCACACCCAGCAGCAGCACGCCGATCATGGTCATGGCCGCGCAGTACTTGGCCGCGAGCAGCCGCGCGCGCCCCACCGGCCGCAGGAGCAGGTAGCGGAGCGTGCCGCCCTGTGCCTCCCCGGCGATCGCGTCGCCGGCGAGCAGCCCCACGGCAAGCGACAGGAAGAAGGGCTGCACGAGCGCGAGGCCCGTGAGCGGAGCGAACAGGCCGTTGTGGACGAGTTGGAGGAGGAACGGAGGTGCGTCCGCGCTCGCCTCCGGCACCGGCGGCGACAGCTTCACGGCAACCACGATGAGGAACGGGACTCCGCCGAGGGCCGCGGCGAGGAGATAGGTCCGCCACCGCCTGAGCGCCTTCGCCCACTCAACCCTGAACATCGCCGTCCCCCACGAGCGCGAGGAACACGTCCTCGAGCGACTCCTGCTGCGGCACGAGCGCGCTCACCGCCACACCGGCTCCGACGAGCGCCGCGTTCACGTCCGCCGCGGTCGTCCTGGCGCCGAGCCGCACGCTGAGCGCTCGATCTCCGCCGGGCGTGACTTCGAGGCCCTCCAGGCGCGCCAGCACCTCGGCTGCGCGCGCCGCGTCGTCGACCTCCACGCGGACGGTCTCCGCGGCTCCGCGGAGCTTCGCCGGCGGACCCTCGGCAACTAGCTTCCCGCGCGAGAGGACTCCGACCCGGTCGCATATCGCCTCGACCTCGGCGAGCAGGTGGCTCGAGACGAACACGGTCGTGCCGCCGTCTGCGAGACGCCGCAGCATCTGCCGGATCTCGCGCATCCCGGCCGGGTCGAGGCCGTTCGTCGGCTCGTCGAGCACGAGGACGTCGGGCGCGCCGAGCAGCGCGAGCGCGACCCCCAGCCTCTGGCGCATGCCCTGGCTGTATGCCTTCACGCGCTTCTTCGCCGCGTTCGTGAGGCCGGTCAACTCCAGGACGTCGTCGATCCGCGCCAGTCGTCGACGCGTCTCTTCGCCCGAGCCGCCGGCCCGCGCGAACACCTCGAGGTTCCGCCGCCCCGAGAGGAACCGGTAGAACGCCGGCTCCTCGACCATCGCCCCGGTGCGCTCGAGGGCCCGCGTGGTGTGTCCGTGAACGACCGGCTCGCCGAGCAGCTCGACCTCACCCGCCGTCGGGAAGATGAGACCGAGCGCCATGCGGATGGTCGTCGTCTTGCCGGCGCCGTTCGGGCCCAGGAACCCGTACAGCTCTCCGCGCTCGATGGTGAGGTCCAGTCCGTCGACGACGTTGACGTCGCCGTAGCGCTTCGTGAGACCCCGCGTGACGAGCGCCGTCACGGCAGCTTCGGCTCGACCCCCGCGAGGGCGTCGGGGGCCACCGCGCCAACCACGATCCACACGTGGTCGCCACGCTCCACCAGGTCGGCGGAGCCGAGCGGCCCGGCGTACGGGAACAGCGGGCGCAGGTCCTTGGGGGGATCGGTCACGCGCACGGCGAGGATCAGGCCGAAGCCTTCGCCGAACGTGCGCACCTCGGGCATGTCGCTTGGAGCCGGTGTCTCGCTCGGGCCTTGCCCGGCATTCGCCGGCACTTCCACCTGCTTCACGGTGGCGCCGGGCGGCGGGGTGAAGGTGAACATCGCCGGGTCGATCGGCCCGAAGTCGACCGACGTGAACCCGGCCTCGATCGCCGGATCGAGGCTTCCGCGCGGGAAGACCTGGAGTCGAAGCGGCAGCCGCGTCTCGGCGTCGATCGCGACCTCGATCCGCCCGACGAGTGTGTCCTTCGAGGTCGGCACCATCACGACGACGTAGGCGGCGCGTCCCGCCACCCAGTCGGTTCGGTCTACGGAGACCTGCGCGTAGGGCGTCGCGGCCGCCAGGGCCTTCTGCACCATCCCCTCGAGGTCGCCGAGCGAGGGCGTCTGCGGCGGCGCGGCACCGGGCATCGCGCCGGGCATCGCGCCGGGCATCGCACCCTGCGGCGGCATCCCCTTCGGTACCGCGATGTGCCACGCGGTCGACTTCTCCGAGTCCCACGCCCACACGTCCGTGCGGTTCGCGACGACCGCGCGCTCCGCGAGCGGCAGGATCTGCGCGACGCGCACGCCGTCGGGCGAGCGCCACTCCTTGAAGGTCTGGTCCGAGAGGAGGGCGCTCACGGGCCCCATCTGGCCCCCGAGCGCGTCCGGGAGCTGCGGCAGGCCGAGGTCGATGTGCGTCGTCAAGGTGCCCGACACCGGGCTCCGGTCGGCGAGCGCCCGGAGCGACGACGCGATCAGCTGATCGGCAGCGATCGCGGGGAGGTTCGGCGGCGTCTCCGCGTGGCCGACCGACAGCCCGGCGACTAGCGCGAGCGCCAGCGCCGCGACCACCGCGAGGGCGAACGTTCTGGTGCGTGCGATCCGGGCCATGGCTGACCCAAATCATCCCACCGCGGCGGCGTTCCGGCGGCGCATGGCCGGATCGCCGCAGGCTCTCCACACGGTCGCAACATCGGTCGATCACGCGCCGACCGAAATCGGGCGTCGGGCGCCCCCTACGCGCGGCTCCCGGCCGCGCGCGCGAGCGCGGCGACGACCTCCTCGTCGCTCGTCTGCTCGAAGCGCCGGTACCACTCCCCGACCGCGAAGAACGGTTCGGGCGTGCCGAGCACAACCACCTCGTCGGCCTCGCGCGCGAGCCGCGCCATCGCCGCGGCCGGCGCGACCGGCACCGCGAGGATCACCTTCCCCGCGCCCTGAGCGCGGGCCCACCGCAGCGCAGCGACGGCCGTTCCGCCGGTGGCCACACCGTCGTCGACGACGATCGCCGTTCTCCCCTGCACATCGACCGGCGGCCGACCCTCGCGGTAGGCGTGCAGGCGCCGCTGGATCTCGCGCTCCTGTGCCGCGATCTCGCGCTCGAGGTACTCGTCGCTCACACCGAGCATCTCGATCAGCTCCGGGTCGAGCACACGCACCCCCGGCGCGACGGCCCCGAGGCCGAGCTCGGGGTTCGTGGGCGCGCCGATCTTCCGCGGCACGACGACGTCGAGCGGCGCGCCGAGCTTCCGCGCGACGACCTCGCCGACGATCACGCCCCCGCGCGGGATCGCGAGGATCACGCACTCGGGCCCCGCATGCTCTGCCAGAGCCTTCGCCAGCTGCTCGCCGGCGTCCACGCGGTCGGTGAACGTCATGCGTCCTCGGGACGTTGTCGTCTCGCTTCCTCCCTCTCGATCTCGCGGCGAGCCTCTTCCTCCTCGAGGCGCCGCCGTTCGTCCTCGATCACGCGCTCCGGCGGTGGCATCCGGCCGCGGATGCGACGGTAGACCTCGGGGAGCCTGCCGGCCTTGCCGTCCTTCTTCCGCCGAGCCACGCCTGGATTATCTCGCCGCACGAGCCCGGCTGGACGGCGCCCGTAGCGGACGAGCCCGGTTTGTCGCGACTGCAACCGCCCGCATAGCATGGGGTCTCCAGAGCTGAGGAGGTCGAGAGCGTGATCCAGGCCTACATCCTCATCCAGACCGAGGTCGGCAAGGCGGCGCACGTCGCCCAGGAAGTGCGGGCCCTCGCGGGCGTGACCGAGGCCGAGGACGTGACCGGCCCCTACGACGTGATCGTGCGCGCCGAGGCCAAGGACGTCGACGAGCTCGGCAAGCTGGTCGTCGCCAAGATCCAGGCCGTCGAAGGCATCACCCGCACGCTGACCTGCCCGGTCGTCCACCTGTAGGCACCACGGGACGCCGCAGGCCGGACCGAGCCCGGTCCGCTTCGAAGCTAGACGCCTGTGCCCTTCTTCCGTTCGAGCTCATGCCGCTCGAGCGCGAGCTCCACGAGCCGGTCGATCAGCTCGCGGTAGGAGACTCCCGAGGCCTCCCACAGCTTCGGGTACATCGAGATCTGCGTGAACCCGGGGATCGTGTTCACCTCGTTCACGATGAGCTCCCCACCCGGCCGTAGGAAGAAGTCCACGCGGGTCATCCCGGCGCAGTCGATCGCCCGGAATGCCGCGATCGCCAGCCGCTGCACCTCCGCGAGCGTCTCCTGCGGGATGTCCGCCGGGATGAGCAGCCGCGCGCCGTGCTCGTCGATGTACTTGGCCTCGTAGTCGTAGAACTCGTGGGTAGGGACGATCTCGCCGGCGATCGACGCCACCGGGTCGTCGTTGCCGAGCACCGCGCACTCCATCTCGCGCGCGTCCTCGACGCTCTTCTCGAGCACCGACTTGCGCCCGTAGCGGAAGGTCTCCGCGATCGCGGCCCGGAGCTCCTCGGGCCTGTGGACCTTCGTGATGCCGACCGAGGACCCGAGCGTCGCGGGCTTCGCGAACAGCGGGTAGCCGAGGTGCCCGGCGCGAGCCTCGACGCCCTCGGGGTCCTCCTCCCACTCGCGCTCGTGGACGACCTCGCACTCCACGATCGGGATGCCGGCCGCGGCGAACAGCACCTTCTGCACGGCCTTGTCCATCCCGACCGCCGAGCCCAGCACGCCTGCGCCCACGTACGGAACGCCAGCCATCTCGAGGAACCCCTGGATCGACCCGTCCTCCCCGTAGGGGCCGTGCATCACGGGGAACACGACGTCGATCTGGGTGCGCGAGCCGTCCCGCCCGATGAGCGTCCGCGCGCCGGGGTCCTGATCGAGCGCGACCTCGGGGCCGGACTCCTCCGTGACGCGCGGCAGCGAGACCTCGGAACCGGCGGGCAGCGCCGGCGGCCCGCCCGGCATCAGCTGCCACCGGCCCTCCTTCGTCACGCCTATCGGGATCGCCTCGTAGCGTTCGGGGTCGAGCGCCTCCATCACCGAGCGAGCCGAAACGCACGAGACCTCGTGCTCGGCCGAGCGCCCGCCGAACAGGATGACGATCCGCCGCTTCACGCCTTCTCCAGCGCCCGGTCGAAGTCCTCGATCAGGTCCTGCGAGTCCTCGAGCCCGACGCTCACGCGGACCAGCCCATCCGCGATGCCGGCCGCGCGTCGGGCCGCCGCGTCCATCTTCCGGTGCGTCGTCGACGCCGCGTGACCGACGAGCGTGTGGATGCCACCGAGGCTCGCCGCAACCCACGAGAGCTCGAGCCCGTTGCAGAAGCGCATCCCCGCTTCGACGCCACCGGCTGCCTCGAACGCGAGCATGCCGCCGCAGCCCTTGGGCAGCAACCGCTTCGCGATGTCGTGCTGCGGGTGCGACGCCAGCCCGGCGTAGTGCACACGCTCGACCTTCGGGTGTGCCTCGAGGAACTCGGCCAGCTGCTGCGCCGTGCAGCCATGGCGCTCCATCCGGAGCGGCAGCGTCGCGAGCCCCCGTATGCACAGCCAGGCCTCGAGGGGTGCCATGGTGCCGCCGGTCTCGACCACGGTTGCGCGAAGCGCCTCCATCCCCACCTCGGTCGTGCACACGGCGCCGCCGATCAGGTCGTGGTGGCCGCCGATGTACTTGGTCGCGGAATGGATCACGTACGAGAACCCGAGCCCGGCCGGGTTGCAGAGGTACGGGGAGGCGAACGTGTTGTCGACGACGGCGGGCACGCCGGTCGCGCGGCACAACGCTCCGAGCGCCTCCAGATCGGCGACCGTGACGTTCGGGTTCGCGATCGTCTCCACGTAGAAGAGCTTCGCGCCGGGGAGCACCGCGGCGACCGCATCGATATCGTGCGGGTTCACGAACGAGACCTCGATCCCGTAGCGCGGCAGGACGTTCGCCATGAGCGCGTACGTCCCCCCGTACAGCTCAGTGCTCGTCACGATGCGATCCCCAGCGGCCGCGAGCGCCGTGACGACCGTGTGGACCGCCGCCATGCCCGAGGCGAACGAGTACGCCGACTCGGTCTCCTCGAGGTCGGCCATCAGCCCCTCGAAGGCCCGGAGCGTCGGGTTGCCATCCCGCGTGTAGGTGAACCCGGGGCGCTGGAAGCTGATCGTCTCGGCGTACTCCTCGGCGGTATCGAAGCGGAACGTCGAGGTCTGGAAGATCGGGACGCTCGGCGTCTCCTGGTCGACGCGCGGTGAGCGCGCGCCGTGTACCGCGCGGGTGGCGAAGCCCTTCTTCCTCTTTCCGTCCATGCGTCCCAGCCTACCCTTGCGCCCAGCGCTTCGGGTAGCGCGCGCGGAGGTCGTCGACGAGTACACCGAGCTCGTCCATCAGCCGGTCGGTGAGCTCGTGGACGAGATCCGCGTCGTCGGCACGATCGCGGTACGCGGACAGGTCGACCGGCTCGCCGGCCTTCAGCCAGATCGGCCGGGCGAACTTCAGGCTTCCCCTGCCCGAGCGCCGCCAAACGTACTGCCCGCCCCAGGTCGCGACCGGCAGGATCGGTACGCCGGTCGCAAGCGCGAGGCGCACGGCCCCCGTCTTCCCCCGCGCAGGCGAGAAGTCGGGGTGGTCGGTGACGCTCGTCCCCTCCGGATAGATCACGACGACCTCGCCGGCCTCGAGCGCTTGGGTCGCCTCCCTCAGGGGCTGCGGATCGCCGCTCCCGCGCCGGACGGGGATCTGCTTGGCCCCGAGCAGGACCATCCGCGTGAACCAGTTCTCGAACACCTCCTGCTTGCCGAGGAACCGCGGACGGCGACCGGCCTTCACGACGAAGTACCCGTGCGCGAACGGGTCCACGTACGAGAGGTGGTTGCCGGCCACGATGATCGGCCCGTCCTTCGGGATCCGCTCCATTCCCTCGAAGTGCCAGTTGAACCAGAGCTTGAAGGGCGGGAGCAGAACGGCCTCCGCGATGCGGTACCAGGGTTCCAGGACGGCCCTCCTTCCCGGGCGCCCGGATTCTACTTACTGCCCTTCCCGGCAAGACGCCAGACGCCCGGCGGCAAACCCAGGGCGGTACCGTTCGCGCACCGCCGCGCTAGCCTGGAGCGGTGCGCGCCATCGCGATCCCGGTGAAGTCCCTCGCGCGGGCAAAGCGCCGCCTGTCGAGCGACCTCACCGCGCTCGAGCGGGGGGCCCTCACGCTCGCGATGCTCGAGGACGTCCTCGATGCCGCACTCGCCGTCCCGGGCTGGGAGACCTGGGTCGTCTCGGCCGACGAGGCGGTGCTCGAGGTGGCCGCTCGCCGCGGCGCACGGCCGGTCCCCGAAGAGAAGCCGCCCCTTTCCTCCGCGATCCGTCAGGCCGAGCGGCTCGCGAAGGAGCGGGAGGCCGATGCGCTCGCCGTGCTGCCGTGCGACGTCGCGCTGGTCACGGCCGAGGCGCTCACCGCGGCGCTCCGCACGCTCGGGCCGGTGGTGATCGCGCGCTCGGGCGAGGACTTCGGCACCAGCCTTCTACTGCGCCGACCTCCGCGGGCAATCCCGGCCCGCTTCGGCCCCGAGTCGTTCCGACGGCACCTGGAGCTCGCGACGGCCCGCGGGCTGCCGACCGCGGTTGTCGACCGGCCGGAGCTGTCCTTCGATCTCGACGCCCCCGGCGACATCCTCACACTGCTCGCGACCGGCCGGCGGGGCCGAACACGCGAGGTCTGTCTGGAGATGGACCTGGCCGACCGGCTGAAGGTCCGCGCGTAGCCACCGACGAGCCTTCCCGGGTGCTCCGCGTCGTGACGCTGAGAGCCCCGACCTAGCGGGACCTCGCCGGCGTCCGCCGCTTCCGGGAGGCGATCATCTGTTTGAACTCCTTCCCGGGCACGAACCACGGTAGGTCGCGCGCGGGCACCACGATGGGGGTCGCTGGCTTCCGCGGGTTCCGGGCGATGCGCCGGTTCCGCCGCTTCCGCTCAAACGTCCCGAACCCCACGAGCGAGACACGCTCACCCTTGGTGACGGTCTCCCGGACGACGTCCATCGTCGCGTCGATCGCGCGCCCGACGTCCGCCTTGCTCGCGCCGGTCCGTTTGGCGACTTCCGCGATGAGGCCGTTCTTGTTCATGGACCTCGCCTCCCTCTACAACATCCTGCAACGTAACGAGAACCGCGCGCGCGGTCAAATGCGGAA
>Ga0315284_10002295_pt1 | contig 27437 bp, 35 predicted proteins | sample YL17G09_16_MG_FD_203696 | JGI IMG/M metagenome (GOLD analysis project Ga0315284, IMG submission 203696) | Sediment microbial communities from Yellowstone Lake, YNP, Wyoming, USA - YL17G09_16 | ecosystem: Environmental > Aquatic > Freshwater > Lake > Sediment | place: USA: Wyoming | collected...
ATAAATGCCAAGGAGACGATAGGGGAACTGCAGGACAGGGTGAGGACGGTATTCAACTTTACCTCTAACCGTTCGCTGACCATAGCGAGGACGGAGACGGCCCAGACCGCATCGGGAACAAGGTTTCTTGCGATGAAACAGGAGGGGGTGGAATACCAGGAATGGCTCAGTGCGAGGGATGAACTGGTAAGGACGACCCCGTATAATCATGCCATTGACGGTGAGGTTGTGGTGGTTGGCGACAGGTTCTCAAACGGACTGAGGTATGCGTCCGATGTAGATGGTGCGCCGGGGAACGTGATTAATTGTAGATGTCTTTGCATATTTTCACGGGCGCCGAAGGAATAATAAATAAGGAGGAATGATATGGAATTAATAAGAAAGGTAATGAACTTTGAGGTGAAGGCGGTTGAGGGAAACGACAATGTCCTCGAATTCACCGGCTCGGACGAGACGGTGGACAGGGCGGGCGATATAATGACACTGGAGGGATGGGACCTGGAATCATACCTAAAGAACCCGGTCTTCATGCTATTCCACGACTATCGCTCCCTGCCGGTTGGCAAGGCGATTGAGGTGGTAAAGGATATGACGGCCAAAAAACTGAGGTTCAAGATAGAGTTTCCCACCGAGGACGTTTATCCGCTGGGACAGACGGTCAAGAAACTATACCAGAACAAGTTCCTCAATGCGACATCGGTCGGCTTTGTTCCGAAGAAGTGGGAGGCAAGGACCGATGAGGCGGGGAAGGAGGCCGTGGGAAGGAAATACCTTGAGCAGGAACTTCTCGAACTGTCGGCCGTCCCTGTGCCGTGCAACCCCAACGCCCTGATGGAGTCCTGCGGAAAGGGCATATTCACGGCTGACGAGTGCGTCAAGATGGAGGAGAGCGAGATAATCTCAAGGGAAACACTAACGGGCATACTGGAAAAACTCGGTGTCAGTGTCGTGATTAAGAACGCAGAAAATAAGATATGGGAGGACGACCCGGACTGGACTGAGATAAGATACCGGGTAAGGAATCCCGACCTGTTCGTCCGCATCAGGCGGGCGAAGATGCCGGGCGTGAACATTTACATGCTGGTCGGCCCACTCAAGAGCGACCCGGAGGGTGGCACAAAACTGCAATCGTTGAGATTCCCGAAACTTGAGTGGACTCTTGAGAAGGCGAAGAAGTGGGTGGCTGAGCATCCGGACATTAGCAAATCCTTTGATGACAATATTCCTGAGTTTGGTTATCTTGATGAAAAAAACAATGTAACAAAACTGGAATGGGTAGACTGCGATGCCGAAGGCAATCCCATACAGCAAGATGATAATAACAAGGCAAAGGTTGAAGTGGCAACCGAGCCTGAAGAATTGAAGGAAATGATTGTCCAGATTCTTGATGGCGTTAAACACATATCAGTCGAACAGAAGATGATTCTGGAAGAGGTAAAATCAATCGGGCTAATGAAAGATGTTATCAAGGAAATACTGGCGAGACTGCCCACCAAGGATGCGGGGGATGTCATTCCCGCGGCCGATTCTGGCGACAAGCCAAAGGATGAGGCCTCAGGCGGGAAGGGCGTGTTTTCCGTAATTCTTGACATGGGGAGTAAGGTCAGTAAGAACCTTGAGAAATAGACAGATAGGAAAAAAGAAGGAGGAAATAGGAAACATGCTTGAACCAAAAGAGAAGGAAGCAATGGATATGCTGACCAAGATAAACGGCAGCATTGACGGGTTGAAGGACAATATCACCGGTATTAAGGACCAGGTGACGTCCCTTGACCAGCGCATCGTGGTAGTTGAGAGTTCAATGAAGTCCCGGATACCATCGGTGCCCGGCGTGAATGAGGGCAAGGAAAAGTTCTCATTCCAGAGGTTCTTCAACGCCATAGCGACGAGGTGCTGGGAAGGCGCCGAATTCGAGAAGTCAGTTTGCGACGCGACCAAGAAGATAATGACTGTCGGTGCACCAACGGCCGGCGGATACCTCGTTCCGCCAGAGGCAATGACGGAACTCATTCCCCTGCTCCGTGCCAAGAGCATCTGCAGGGAACTCGGGGCCACCGCACTGGACGGCCTGACCGGTTCCCCGGTAACTATTCCGAAGCAGACGGGCGGGGCGACCGGCTACTGGGTAGCCGAGAATGCCGCACTTACCCCAAGCGACATTGCCACCGGGCAACTTTCGCTTACTCCCCGGACAGGAGGCGCATTGTGCGTGATGTCCAACCGGCTGTTGAGGATGAGCAATCCCACGATTGAGAGCGTTGTCAGGAATGACATTGCCAAGACGCTTGCCAATCTTCAGGACCTCGCGGCACTGAGGGGGACTGGGACGGACCAGCCCACCGGCATAGCCAATACTGCCAACATCAATACCAAGGTGCTCGGAGCGGCCGGCGCCATTCCCACTATTGACGACATCGAGGCGATGTTGCTGGAGATTGAGGTGGACAATGCAGAGGCCGAGGCTATGGGCATAGCGGTGCATCCGAGGATATGGAGTGTTTTCCGCAGAATCAAAGACCTGGATGGGAAGCCACTGCTCGTGATTGACATAGCATCACCGTTCAAGGGGACGATATTCGGGATGGCAGTCAGAAAGACCACCCAGATACCGGTCAACCTGTCCAAGGGCGGCTCCACCAACCTGTCGGAAATCTACCTGGGCAACTGGGCAGACCTGGTAATCGCCACATGGGGCGGTATGGAGGTCATGGCCTCCCAGGAGACGAGCGACGCATTTGCCAAGAACAACACCTGGATTCGTATCCTGCAGGACATCGATGTCGGGCTAAGACACCCCGAGTCGTTCTGCCTGTGCAGTGATGCCAAGATTGCGTAGTATCGGAGGATTTCAGGCGGGGGCGGGTAGTCGAATATCCGCCCCTTCCTTTGTTATTATTAACAGGGCAAGAAAGGAGAAAACGGTATGCCTAAATACGTGGTAAGGAAGGGTTATGTGTTTTTTCTCGGGGAGGGTGACAAGACGGTCACCAAGAGGGCAGGGGAAATCATAGAGGTGACCGCCGACAAAATCAAGGGGCAGGATTGGAAGGTAGAGGAAGTCAAGGAGACCGCGCCAGCACCGAAACCGGAACCGACCCCGGCACCGGCCAAGGCGATGGATGTGCCACCGGCCCACAAGATGATGGAGACGCCACCGGTCGGTAAGACAGTCAAGAACTCTGCGGCGAAGAAGTCCGGTAAGAAGTAATTACCATTAGAGACTTCCGCCGATAGCGGGCTTTATGCCCGCGCAATCATATATAAAAGGAGCAGGGCAAAATGAACCTCACGAATATCTACCGGGTCAAACAGTATATCAAATATTCCGATTCCAATGTTGATGACGACCATGCCTTCAATCAGATTGTCCATTCGGTATCAGGAATGATTGAGAAATCGCCCCTGTTCGATAGGTATATCGAGAAGATGGAAAGGACGGAGACTTTCGACACCGAATATGCACAGGAGATATTCTCGCTCAGGGGTGTTCCGGTTGACACCGCCCTGACGTTCAAGGTGTGGCATGACATAGCGAGGGACTATGGTGACACCACACTTCTTGATGCCGACAACTACTATGTCGAGTCGGTTACCGGAATCCTAAAGATTGATAACTTCACGGTGGCCAAGGGAAAGGGTTCACTCAAGGTCCAGTATACCGGCGGACTATCCCCGCACACCGACCGGCTGACCGGGACCATCGAGACAGTCAGCGGGACATTTACTTCGGGCGAATATGTTACCGGGAGCCTGTCAGGGGCGAAGGGAAAACTGGTCGGGTCAATCACTACTGGCAACACTACCATAACAATCATCGTAATAGACGGCGTGTTTGAGGCAAATGATATAATTACCGGACTGACATCAGTCAAGACCTGCAAACTCAAGACCATAACCCAGATTCCCCTGGTGATGGCATATCCAGACCTGGCCGGTGCCTGCGACATACAGTGCGCCTACCAGTTCCAAAGGAGGCAGGAGGTGGGATTGCAGAGCATTAGCGTGCAGGGCGGATCGATAAGCACGTATGACACGAAGAACTTTTTATCGGAAGTCCAGAGAATTCTCAGTTCCTATAAAAGGATAGGGAGTGTTGGATAGGATAATAAAATGAACAAGAAAGTATGCTTGGCAACCATTCTATTTCTGATGATTGCCTATTGCGTTATTTCCATAATCGTTTATAGATTTAAGCATACTTCCAAGACCGATACGGAGTTGTTTTTGGAGATACCCAAAGCGTTACTTTGGAGACAATAGAATGGGCATCGAAATAATTTTGAACCACGAAAATTTCGACAAGGCCATTTCTCAATTCCCCGGCAAACTTCTTGTCGAGATGCGGAAATCGTTCCGGCAGGTGGGCGAAGACTTTATTGCCAAGATACAAAAGACGCTGGTCAGGGGGCATTTGAGGATAACTGGCGACTTAGCAAGGTCGTTCGGGAGGGTAGTGTTCGGGGAAAACCTCGAAGCATTGACATTGAGTATTTATTCGGGCAGTAAGTATGCAAGGATACACGAGAAGGGCGGGACGATAACAGCCAAGCCAGGTAAGGCACTGGCCATCCCGCTTGACGCGGCAAAGACGGCAGGTGGAGCAAGTAGATATAAATCACCAAAAGAAATTCCCGATTTGGTTATGATTAAAAGGCCAGGAAGACCTCCATTACTCGTCAAACAGGCAGTCAGAGGACGAGGTATGGACAGAAGAATAATGGGTATCCCAATGTTCGTCTTGGTTAAGTCGGTAATGATAAAACCTCAACTAGGAATGTTTGATTTATGGGAAAAAGAGGCAAGCAATACAGCCACCATCATAAATGATGGGATTGGGGAATGTATAAAAAGATTTTGAGGATAACAGGAAAATAAAACCATATGACATTGCCAGCATTCTCACTCGTCCCTGAATTTACGGTCGTGCAGAATGAAAAATATTCCGTGCTGAAATCGTCTTTTGAGGGCGGGCTGATTCTGAGGCGAGCGGTCTATGACAGGAGTGTCCGCACTTTTGAACTGAGGTGGAAGAATACGACCAAGGCAGTAAAGGACGCAATAGTCAACCTGTTCAGGGACAGAAGGGGTAGGGCAGGTGCGATGCTCTACACCCCGATTGATAGCGAGACTCAAATAACGGTCCGGTTCGCGGACGACATATTCCAGTGGAACAAGAGACAACATGGAAACTACCAATTCTCGGTAAAATTGATTGAGATGCTATAAAAAGGAGGATGAGAAATGAAGTCATATAATATAGGCGATGTCCAGACGCTTCTGGACACGGTGCTGGTAGTCGGGGCGGGCGAGTCGGTCAGGGTCCCATATGCGATGGCCAACCACACATGGGAGATAAAGACAGCCGGAGACCCGACCGTCTGCAGTGTGAAACTGCAGGGCAGTCTTGACGATGTCAACTGGTATGACCTTGACACATCGGCGACCACGACCGGGGAACTGAGGCACGTGGCGAACAAGGCGGCCAAGTATGTCAGGGCCAATGTCATCACCCTGACGGACACGGTCAGTCCGGTGGCGACGGTCACGGTAAGATGGTTCCCCGCACAATAGAATGGAGATGGAAATGGAAACAGTGGTGAGTCCGAGGTCAAAGCCAATCCTCAAGCATAGGGGGAGGAAGAAGGAAATCCTCATAATGCGCCGGCAGGGCGGGATAGGTGACATCCTCAACAGCCGGATGATGTTTGAGGACATAAAGAAGTCCTATCCGGATAAGAGACTGGTCTATGCCGTGCCGGAGGAGTTCATCCCGCTGGTATCCGACCACCCATTCATAGACAAGGTTCTTGACTGGGAATGCACCAGCACCAAGGGATGGTGGATGTTTTCCGACATTACAAACAAGTGCGGGGAATACGAGAGTAAACATGTTCCCAATGTTGACAAGCACAGGATTGACATCTGGGCCGACCATGTGGGTATTGAGTTAAGAAACCATAATCAGAACATCGTCTTTACGGAAGATGAGATTTCCTTTGCGAAAAGCGTCATTGATGGGATACCGAAACCAATTGTCGCTATACAACCGGTGTCATCCCACCCGGCCAAGGACTGGCCGATGGATAGGTGGCAGGAAGTGGTAGATGCCATAAGCAAGAATTATGGTTTTAGCATAATGTGTTTCCACAACAAGGAATTACTTATCAAGAATGTCATAATGATGGGTGGAAATGTAAACCTGCGGGAGTGGATGGCGATAACGAGTCAGTGCGACTATGTCATCACGGTGGCGACATCAATGTTCTGTCTTGCCAACGGACTGCACAAGCCGACCGTGGCGATATTCGGGTGTGAGGACTTGGACATTTATGGCAAATATTTTTCGGAGATGGTTCCGGTGCAGAGGCACAGGAAGAACAGTGACGGGTGGGGCGACTGCCCCTGCTGGCAGGCGTGGAAGGGGTACAGAAAAAATGACAACAAACCCATCTATCCACCGCCGTGCCTGAGCAGTATCACCATTGCCGATGTGATGAAAGGATTTGACGAATGCGTGGCGAAAAGCAAGGCGATATAAAAAGAATATCGCCGGACTATTATAATGAGAGGTATTTCACCAATAACTGGTATGACAGCAAGTCGTTCGCGCTTGATAACTTGTTCCATAGGGATGTTGCGGAATTATTCGTTGACATTATGAAACCTCTTAAATACGACTCGGTGCTATCAATAGGGTGCGCCTTTGGCAATGTTATTTACTGGTTAAACAAGATGGGATATGACGGGCACGGGATTGATATCTCGGAATATGCCATCAGTCATACCCATATTCCGGGCAGGGTTACGCAGGGTGACGTGATAAACGGACTGTCCTATAAGGATGGCATATTTGATTACATCTTCTCAAGAGATACGTTTGAGCATATAGCGGAGGAGCATGTCCCGAAAGTGATAGCCGAAATGGAGAGGGTGCTGAAGGTAGACGGTGGGATATTACTGATGCCGGCAAATAACTTCAATGACAAAGAAATTAGAAAACAGATGAACTGTGCTGGTCCAAACCACGAGGATGGGAGCCATCTGTGCGTGAAACCACCATACTGGTGGGCGGAGATGATAGAAAAGCATGGCAAGAAATTGATAGTTGATTATAAGCGGACACTCTACGGGATGGCCGTCCCGATGGCAGAGAAAAACTCATGGACGGCATTGGTGGTAAGGAAAACAATATGAACTCTATTGATAAGTGGACTAATTTAGGGGACAAGATAGATTTTAGCATATCACTATATTATGGGGGCGGGCTCGGGGACCTTATCCACCGCCTCTATGACAGTTACTATCTTAGGACACTGAGACATATCAAGATAATCTTTCCCAATCTGAAGATAAACCTGCTTATTGACACCAGTCGGAACATGGAGTCGGCAAAAGCATTGTTTGAAACTAACCCCTATATAGATAACATATTCATCTGGCAACAGAAATTTACTAATCAGGATATCTATGCGATGGTCTCCAATGTCATTGGGGACAGGAAGGGCGAGTTCAACCGGTTCATGCCGGAAATGGACAATGAGACGGTTTTTCTGAGGATGATAAACAGGATATATGAACTGACGGCATTCCCCCGCCTGAGGACGATTACCATGGACGACTTTTTCCAGCAGATGGCTCTTCGGATAGAAGACTTCGAGATGGACGAGCCGAAGATATATCTGAAGCCGGACGAGAAGGAATACGGGAAGAAGTTAGTTAGTGATTTGAAGGCGAACGGGAATAAGGTGGTCGCCGTCCACTTCTTTTCCGGACAGGAAACTAAGATGATAAAACCGCAGGCGGCGAAGGATATAGTCAGGTGGTTGATAGCAGACGGATACAAGGTAGTCATAATGGGGACAAAACAGGAGGCGGAACCGGAATTGCACAATGGGGACAAGAAGGATATGGTGCTGATGTTGAAGGGATTCAGGGGCCATCCCGATGTTACCTACCTATGCGATGATACAGGCATAAGGCACAAGGTATCGGTTATAGCCAACTGCGATTACATGGTGTGTAATGATAGTGGACTGATGCACGCGGCGTGGTTTTATAGGGTTAAGACGGTATCGTTACTGAATCCCGATACCTTTGACCGGTTCCAGAAGAAGGGCGGCTATTACTGGGCGATAACAGATAAGGCGTCCCACACCAGTTATGTCCTGTTCAACAGGGACAGCAGATTGGTGGACGTCAAACTGATAGAGCAAAGGATGGTGAATTTTGATGAAAAGGAAAAGGAAGAAGCGGCCAAGAAGACCAGCGAGGAAAGATAATAAGGAAAGAAATTATAAGACTGAGAAACCGGAATATGAGGAATGGCCATCACTAAGGCCGATGGGAACGGACAGATGAAGAAATTCCTGATGATACACGATATAAGCCAGAAGGAACTGGACGGCAATGAGACCAATCTGATAAACAACTTCACCAACTGGGTGAGGTGCTTTACGGACTGGAAGAATATGACTGAGGTGGCGAAGTGGGCGGAGACAACTCCTGAGAAGTGCCAGAACTTTGAATATGTAATGCTCCTGCTTATGACTGACCAGAGGGATGAGAAACTCAACAGGTTTCTTGAGATAGTCAACTATAAGGAGCGGACTTACAAGACGATTATGTATGTGGATGGCGTAGTCGGCTGGCAGATGAACCCATTCTCGGTCCCGAACAAGAAGAAGTATATGGACATGGTGAGTGCCTCGGATTACATCTTCCATTATGGCTTACCGGAGAGCGAATCATACTGGAAGGTGATAACGAGAGGAAGGGAATCATATAATATTGACCGTCCGCATCCGGTAGACTTTGCCAAGAAGTCATTTGATATTGAGCATCCGGTGGCGATAGAATATATCAAGCAGTTCGCTCTGAAGGACAGGAAGGAAATCATAGCGGTCGGGAAGTCGCTTAAGAACATCAACGAGGAACGGAATGCCATATCGTCCCTGTATGTGGCGGGACAGTTGCAGAAGAGGACAGGCTGGCCGATAATAACCTTCGCCAACAATCCCCTGCCTGATGGTGAGAAGTCGGCATACTACAAAGACTTATGTGATATTGACGAGATTATAGAGATTCCGGTGATGCGATGGAATGACTATATCAAGATTCTGGCATTGTGCAGGATAGGGATACATCTTGATTGTCTTGAGACGCGGGGACAAGTGCCTCTCGACCACGGATGCCTGCGTGTGCCGATGGTGTGTGCCGGTTCGGTGGCGGGACAGAGGTTATTCCCTTACACATGGCTAAGCCACTGCCGTGACATTGACAAGGCACTGAAACTTGCATTTAAGTTAGTGGATGATAATAAATTTAGGGACAAGGTGGTAAACTATGCTTACGACAAGGCGGATGAATACTCGTTTGACAGCACGAGGGTAAAACTTGAGAAGATACTGGGGGTGGGAATATGAAATATAATTCCATTTTTTACGAATCCGATTTGATTGAGTTAAAAGAGCCGGTGGAGGAAATTACAACTCTTAGAAATAAACTTGTTATTGACCAGGGGATGAATATGCCCTGGAGTGTTACGCGCCCGTGGGAATACGCCAAGTTAATTAAGGCAAGTCAACCATTGATTCATCACGGTTCTGTTCTTGATATAGGTTCAGCCAATAGCGTCCTGCCATTCTATTTCAATAATAAAGACTGCCTCGTGCAAGCATGCGACATAGAGATGCCGTCGGCCAGGGAACTGGATTACTATAAGAGGAATGCCATAGGATATAAGCGGGCGGGAATATTTGACCTGCCCTATAAAAAGGAGACTTTTGACTATGTCTTCTCGGTATGTGTGCTCGAACATATCTATCCATTCAGGGATGATGATGACATAGTCAGGGAAACAATCAGGGCATTCAGAAAAATTGCAAGAATATTGAAGCCGAACGGCCTGACTGCCCATTCCTGCGATTTCTATGTGAAAGACTTCAATACATTCAGGACATACCACAGGGAACTTCTGTCAAGGATAATACTCGGCCTGGTCGGGACATTCGTCCCAGTGGACGAGCCGGACTACTCAATAGCCGACCCGATTAAATACTATACCGAGAACAGCACCATTTACGGCAAGCCGGAGGAGAGGGAGGAGAAACATCTTAAATATTTAAGGGAGGGCAAGGCACCGGAGAACCTGTTCACCTGCGCCTCAATAGTATTAAGGAAGGTGGAATAATATGACGGACTCGGTAAGGGAAAGCGTAATCAAGAACCTGGTGACAACCCTGCAAGGGGTTACAACGGCACTGGGATACGGCATCACCATAAACCGTGTGGAGCGGATAAAGATGGTCGGGCTGGACATAAGGGAGTTCCCGACCGTCCTGGTAATACCGGCGGACGAGGTGAAGGAGCAGTCGCCATCTGACAAGTATACCTGCCGGCTTGCGGTGACGCTGGAGTGCTGGATACAGGAATATGGGGACGTGAGCGCCCAAGTCAACATCCTGCTGGCCGACATAGAGAAGGCATTGATGGTGGACCATACACGGGGCGGGATGGCGGTGGATACCAAACTGCTGGGCAATAGCGCGTTCTACAACGAGGTCAACAAGCCCTATGGCGGGGTAGAGATAAGGATTGAGATTCACTACCGGCATAAGTTCAGCGACCCATATACGGCTGGATAAAACCAAATAAGGAGGTAGGTATGGCGAAGGATGAGAAGGTGGTAGTTGAGACGGTCAATAGTGCCGTCACCGTCTATAAGGACAAGGATGGCAAGATAATTCCGGACCCCAGCCTGGACAGTTCCAAGACTGAACCGGACAAGAAGAAGAACAAGGAAAAGGAGGTGAGAGACAAATGATTAGACGAAGATGCCAGATAGCGGCCAAGATAGAGGAAGTCGAGGGCACGGCGATTACGCTCGCTGCCGCGGATGTCATCAGCAATACCTATGAGGCTAAATATGACCCTGACATAAAGTATTTCAAGCGAAATCCATCACGGGCCTCACTATCGCAGGCGGGCGGGAGAACAGGGCAGAAGTCGTCCAAGATTAGTTTCAAGGTTGACCTGCACGGTTCGGGGAGCAAGGGCGTGGCACCGTCCTACGGCAAACTGCTCAAGGCGTGTGGATTCGGGGAGGCGATAGGGGAAGGTGCAACGGTAACCTACACACCGGCATCCGATGCCATACCATGCCTGACGATGGCTATGTATATTGACGGGGTAATCAAGAGGATAAAGGGCGCAAGGGGGACAGTCAGATTTGTCCACAAGGTCGGCGAACCGGTTATGATGGAGTTTGAGTTCACGGGAGTCCTTGACTTTATGGCCACCGGCGCGATGCTGACAGCCGTGTCCTATGCGACTACGGTCCCACCAGCGTTCCTTAACGCGACATTGTTGCTTGATTCCTATGCGGCGATTGTATCGGGATTGACCATTGACATTGCCAACGAGATAGCACTGCGGGACAGCGCCAACGGGGCGGACGGATATATATCGGCGGTGATTACCGGGCGAGACCCGAAGGGGTCAATCGACCCGGAGACGTGCCTAACGGCCACCTATGACTTACTGACGAAGTTGAAGGCGGACACACTGATGATGTTTACTGAAACACTTGGCACAGTGGATGGTAATAAGTTTATCATCACCGCGCCGAAGGTCCAGTATACGGGGATGAAGGATGCGGAGCGGAGCGGGATTGATGTTACGGCTTTGGACTTGGCTTTCTGCATGAGTTCGGGTGACGACGAGATAAGCATCCAGCAGTTGTAGTGCTGGATTTAGTAAAAGGCAAGAAAGGGGGAAATGATTATGCCAATAGCGATTGACCCGGGCAGGGTAGTGGACTATGTTCTCGAGGCGGATAGGAAACTGCCTAAAGAGAAGCAGACCATTTTTAAGGTGAAGGTTCTCAGGGCGACGGAACTGGCACGCCTTCAGGATGAGTTCTCTGTCTTTAACCGTGACGGAAGTTTCACAATAAAAACCGGTTCAAAGGAACTTGCCATACTCGACATGGGGATAACTGGATGGGAGAATTTCAAGGATAAAAATGGCAAGACGATACCGTTTGACGAGAAGAACCCGGACCGGTGGGATGTCCTGAGGCGGGACTATCGGACAGAACTGGCGAACTTCATTACCGAACAGACACAGTTGAATGAGGATGAACTAAAAAACTGAAAATCGGAGCGGGATTCTATGCGGGCAGGCTGAAGTTCAACTGCAAGTCCTGCTCCGTGAACAGGCAACTGAGGGCGGAAAGGGGATGCGAGAAAGATTCCGAGAACCCTGTCTTTGATATTGACTGCGTCAGGTGCGGCGGAACAAACCCGAAGTGCGAGGTGTGTAGGGGTTCGGGGATAGAGACCTTTTACAGGTGCCCGGTTAAACTGGTGACTAATGACACGATAAGGATTATGAAATACTATAACTTTTTCAGGAAAGGATACCTGCCGGTGGCGGGCGGACTGCTAAGTCAGACTGCTATTTTTTTGGAATCAATCGAGTTTCTTGACCAGGAAGTAAAGAGTTTGCAGGCAACGGAGGACAAATAGATGCCAGACCAAAAGACTCTTGAGATACTTTTGCGGATAAGGGACATGGCCTCAAAGGAACTGGAAAAATTCCAGAAGACCACTAAAGAGACAGGCAAGACCGTAACTGACAACTTCAAGGATGGGGAGGCATCCGTAAAAAGTTTCATCTCATCAATGTTCGGGATTCCCCTGACGCTGGCCGGGATAGCGGCCGCACTGAAGTTCGTTGTTTTGGATACATATAAGTGGAGTCAGGAACTTGAAAAAACAGCATTCCGGCTCGGAGCGACAACCGAGCAAGTCCAGGCATTCCAATATGCGGCAAAATTGACCAACACTGACATGGGAGCATTCACATCCATTGTCCGTTATCTTGCGGACAAGATTGACGATATCAATAAGAAGGTGCCAGGTGCGACCGACAGTTTTGAGGAGTTTAACGTCCCAATTAGGAAGATAATAGAATCGGGTGGGACTTCCGTTGATGTCTTCTATGCTGTATCCGAGGCAATCCAGGAAATGGACGATTCCAATAAGCGTAACATCGCTTCATTGAGGATGCTTGGGAGGCAGAGTTCTGAAGTGATGCCAATGCTTAATATGGACCTACAGAAACTCCAGGAGACGATGAGAAAAGAAAATCTTCTTGTCTCACCTGAGCAAACGGGTAAGATGGTCGAGCAGGCATCGTGGTTATCAAAACTTTGGGCAGATTTTGGAATTGACATTAAGAAGACTTGGGCCGATATTACAACAGGCATTGCACCTAACATAAATGAGATAGAGGTAAGACAGGTATCACTTCTACACGGTGCCGAAAGATACATCCAAAGGGTAAAAGAGGAAAAGAACGCCGTTTTGGATGCAATCCCGCCATTCATAATCTATGCCGAAATCAAACGCGACCTTGCCGATATTACGGATAAGAATACAGGAAATATCAGAAGACAGATAGAGGAGATGTATAACTACAAAAGAACGATTGAATTGTCTGATGATGCCAACAAGGAGTTCACTAAGACGGTAAATAAACTAATGACGCAATTTCAGGAGATGCAATTAGCCCGGCAGTATCAGAATGACTATGCCGATGCCGTTTACAGGTCAGGAGGCAACGCGAAGGTGTTGACGGAGGAACTGACAATACTGTCCGAGAAATACAAAGACAATACCGCATTGCAGGCGCAGATAAACCTCAAGATAGATGAGTCAATAAGGCAGTCAAGAACATTCAAGGAGGCGTGGGGGTCGGCAATGAAGTATGCAACCGACTCGTCAATTAACTGGCAGAAGACACTGATAGCCACCGTTGACAACGCCCGGACGGCGATATCGGGCATGATGTATGAGACAATACTGAGGACCGATGATGCAAGGAAGGCCTACCAGAATTTTTTCAAGTCAATGTTGAAGATGATAACCGACTTTATGGCGAAGAAGGCGATAGCGGACTTCCTTGTCATGTTCGGGGCGGGGGCATTGGGAGGTGGGGGAGGGGGTGGTGGTGGAACTGAAATTATACCTTATAAAGGATTACATTACGAAAAGGGTGGAATCATATCGGCATTCCAAGGTGGAGGAATAACATCCGGCCCGTCACTCGCCCTGGTGGGCGAGGGGATGCAGAGGGAGGCGGTGGTGCCACTGCCTGACAATCGTTCCATCCCGGTCAAGTTTTCCGATGGCGGGGGAAGGGCGGTTAATGTAACATTCAATATTCTTGCCAATGACACTGCCGGGTTTGACAGCCTACTGGCCAAGCGGAAGTCATTGATTACGGGCATGATTGTCGAGGCAATGCAGTCAAATAGGGACTTCAGGCATAGTATGTCATAATATGATAATTTATAAGGACTTATGTATAAACCTATAGATATTAGGAGTTTTGGGATGTGGTTTGCTACCCTTTTAGCCGTTGCGTCGTTTCTTACTGGGTAAAACCCTATCCTATTAAAGGATTAAAGGAGCAAGGCAATGCCAGACTTCGAGGAACTGCCGGTAGCCGGTGAGGGGACAGCCACTGAGATATTCTCGTATGTTCCGGATTTTGAGATACAAACTGAAGAACAGTTCAGTGGGTTCAGGCAGGAGTTTGAGGCGGGATATGAGCAGACTTTTCCAAGATTCAGCAAAACAAGACGGGCATGGTCACTAAAGTTTAACTACAGGTCGGAAACGGAGAAGAACCTGATAACCGGATTCATAGAGGCCCGCGTAGGGGGCGAGGAGGCTTTTTACTGGACACCGGAGGATGAGACATCTCCGGTGAAGGTGTATATCAAGAGCGACACCATTGCCATAACAAAAATTAATCCCGATATATGGGACATCTCATTTGAGGTTGAAGAATTAACTTAAAGGAATAATATGAAAACCATTGCACCAACACTTAAGGCCCAAAAGAATACCTTGGCGGTGACTAATCCATGGGTATACCTGATAGTGGTGCAGGTAACGGATACGCAGGCGCTGTATCTCACCAACCATTCCGAGTCCATAGTTTATGACGGACACACCTACAAGCCATTTCCTGTCGCGGTCGGCGACATCGGAGAGGACAGCAAGGGGAACCTTGAGACTATTACCCTATCAATCTCAAACATAAATAGAATGGCAATGGCCTACATGGAACTCCATGATGCCCTGATGGGCAGGGATGTGTGGATTTACATCGTCAATACGGTTTACCTAACGCAGGCGGTCGGGCTTGGGATATTCCAGGTGACGGAGGCATCCGCCGACGAGAATGTGGCGACATTCACACTCGGACACTACCACTTTTTCAGCGTGAAGTTTCCGAGGAACAGGTATATCAAGGGCCGGTGCAGGTTTGTTTTCAAGAGCGTCGAGTGCGGGTATGGGGGCGGGCATGCCACCTGCAACAAGACATTAACCGGCAACACTTCCGGCAATCCCGGCTGTAAATATCACAACAACTCAAGCCGATTCGGGGGATTTCCCTACCTCGTGTCAGGCAGGAGCATGACGATATGATAAGATATGATGACATTATCGGCATTCCATTCCGGCACAAGGGCAGAGATGCCAAGACCGGTTTTGACTGCTGGGGATTGGTGATAGAACTATACCGACGGAACGGCATTGAACTGGTCGACCCCGTTCCCGATTATGACAAGGACTGGGATAAAAAGAAAAGTGATAACCTGTTCCTTGAGAACTACCACAGGCAGTGGCGGAAACTGGATGAGGGCGAGAAGATAGAGTTACTTGACCTTGTCTTCTTCGGGACTGAGCCATCCTTTCCCACGCACATGGGCGTGATAGTGGAGCGGGGCAAGGTCCTGCACTGCAACCGCGGACACGGTGTGATTGTATCCCGCCTTCTCAGGCTGGAAGAAAAGATACAGGGATATTACAGGTTGAAAGAGGTATCATGATTAAGGTCCGAACGATTTCCAACATCTTTGACCTGACCGGTAGGAAATCAACCGAAATCTCCCTGATGCCGGGTAAGGGTTTGCCCGACTATATACCAGAGGAATATCAGGAGAAGGAGGGAAGCCTTCTCAGGGTCATCCATAATGGCAGGGCGGTCCCGCCCGATGCCAGAAACAGCATAATACCGCAGGACGGTGACGAGATAATTTTCGCTATTGAACCATCAGGTTTCGTGGTTCCATTTCTATGGGCTGTCATAAAATATGCCGTCATTTCCTACGCCATATCAAAAGTCACCTCGATGATAGTCGGCGACCCGGAGAAGGAATCGGCGCCGGTCCTGTCAAGTCAATTCGGAGACTCGGTGACCTACGGGTGGGACGGAATAAAGAATACCATCCGTGCGGGGCAGACGATACCGGTCATCTACGGCAGGCACAAGGTAGCCGGTGAGATAATCCGCCTGTTCACCACTACCACCAGTGGTGATAAGAGCCAACTCAATATGCTCATCGCACTGGGCGAGGGCGGGATAGAGGATATATCAGGGTTGACCGGCGAGCAGAACAACCTTACCGGTGGGAGTATTCCAAGCAGCATCAGGATAAATGGCAACCCGGCGTCAAGTTCGGCATATTCTGGTGTTAAGGTGTCTACGAGGCTGGGCACGAATACGCAGAGTGTGATGTCGGCATTCAGGGATATCAAAAACACATACACCCATAACATATCCCTGCAGTATAACCGGCCGGTAGTGTTCCGGACCACAGGCATTATAGAACAATATAAACTTATTATAAGGTTTCCAATCGGACTTGACAGGCACTATGGCTATATGTATTACAAGAGCTATAACGGGAAGACTTGGGTCCCCGATACGAGCATCTCAGGGGATGGCTATTCTGGTGACGGTAGGCGGGGGTCATGCACTGTCCAGTTCAAGGTTAGGCATAGGATACAGGGCGGGTCGTGGTCGTCCTATGTCACACTTAACAAATCGACAAAGACAAAAGCGCAGTTTGATTACCGATACACAAAAGGCAACTTAGCACAGGGGGTATACGATATTGAAATAAAGAGGATGACGACCGACGGGTCGGGTTTTATCAAAACGAGAAACGTATTTGCGAAACATAAAACCCTGCGGAACAAGTGGACTAAATGCGACTACGGTTATAAACGGCATACCACGACAAACCTATACCAGTGCGAGGAGAGTATCTATGACGACCTGAAATATCCGAATGTCGCACTGCTGGGGTTGTCCGCTATAGCCACCGATCATCTGTCCGGTTCCACGCCGACGGTAACCTCACTAGTCAGGGGACGCAAGGTAGTATCATATTCCGAGGGCGTGGCACAACCAGCCGCCTGGAGTGACAATCCTGCTTGGTGCCTACTGGATATGTTGCTTAATGTGAGATATGGATTAGGGGCATATATCACTATAGATGACATAGACATAACATCATTTGAGGATTTCGCCGACTATTGCAATACTAATCAAAGATGCACTCTTAATATGGTGTTTGACGGTTCGATGGTGGCATGGGATGCCATTAATGCAGTATGCTCTACTGCCCGCGCCGTATTGGTAAAGACGGGCAAGATGATAAAGGTCAAGTTTGAGCAGGCAGAGTCTCCCGTCCAGTTATTTACCATGGGCAACATCATCAAGGATTCATTCAAAATAAAATATATTCCGGTAAGGGACAGGGCGAACTTTCTTGAAATCCAGTTCCTGAATGGGAATGACGATTACAATCAGGACATGGCTACGATAGAGGACCCGCAGGCATATGCGGAGGAAGAAGACTTCAAAAAGGAAACGGTTTCTCTCTATGGGATAACCCGACTGGCACAGGCCTACCGCGAGGGCGTTTTCCGGCTCAACGTGAACCGATATCTCAAAAGGATGATTGAGTTTGAGGCGGGAATAGATGCCATCGCTTGCGAGGCCGGTGACGTGATAAACTTCCAGCACGATGTTCCGCAGTGGGGATTCGGGGGTAGGGTAATATCGTCCACCAATAATACCGCTACTCTGGATCATGTAGTCACTAAGGAGTCGGGAACTTATAAGATAAGGGTAAGGCATAATAACGATACCCAGGAGGAAAAGACGGTAAGCAGTGTGGACGGTGCTGTCGTGACAATAACCGGGACATGGTCATACAACCCGGTTAAGGATGACATCTATGCTTATGGCAAGGATGACATTCTCGTTAAGCCGTTCCGGGTGACCGAGATAAAGCGGACGGATAAGATGACGATGATAATCTCTGCACTGGAATACAATGCCTCAATATACAATGACTCCTTCGGCGACATCGAGGAGGAGGTTTACACGGAACTGCCGGACCCGAGCAGGGAACCGCCGGATGCGGTCGACCTGTCCGTTTCCGAGAAGGTGATTATTCTACCCGACGGGACGCTGGGGTCGGGTATAGAAGTGAATTTCACTAACCCGATAGAGACCGGTGCAAAGTCCACCGCGGACATCTGGTATCGGGAGCAGGGGGAGACGGAATGGATTTATGCTGGCTCAACCAAGCCATCATCTCCGGGTTCGTTCACTATAACCGACGATGTCGCTTTTGGTGAGACATACGAAATTGCCGTCACCACTGTTTCAGTAAACGGCACGAGAAAGGAACCGGACGACGCCCCGCAGGACATAGTTATAATCGGCGGACAGGTGCTACCGCCGCCGACTGTGGAGAACCTGATAGTCAAGCGGGTGGGAGACACAATTTATTTGACTTGGGATGAGGCGAACATAGCCGACCTTTCCGGTTATGAGATCAGGATTGGTGAGACATGGGCGGGGGGAAGGATTCTGGGTAGTGACATTAAGAGTCAGTTCTTTTCCACGACCGACTTCTCACCTGGCACACAGACATTTCAGGTTAGGGCAAAGAACAGGAGCGGACTGTATTCCGTCGACTCTGCTACTGCCATAGTTAATGTGGCGGAGCGGATAAACAGCAACATCGTTATAAGCAGGAATGAGGAGACGGAGGGTTGGGATGGAACCAAGGTCAACATGACCGTTACCGGCGAGGGCAAACTCCGGCTTAATGAGGGCGAGGTTTCCGGCAGTTATACAACGCCGGTGATGGATGCCGGGGCCGTATTGAAGTCCAGAATACATCTTGATTATGAGGGCAAGCAAATCGGAATAATCACATGGCAGTCCGCGACATACGCATGGAACTCGGAATGGGTATCATCAAGGCAGTGGGGGAACACGGGCGAAGAAATGCTGGCAAGCGGGGTGGTCAAGGTCAGGACATCCGAGGACAACATCATATGGACAGACTGGGCGGACTTCGTTGTGGGCGAACACAAGTTCCAGTATCTGCAATTCAAAATTAATGTCGAGGTGGAAACAAGCGACTATCAATATGAACTGACCCGCATGATAACCACCGCGGATGCGCCCGATGTGATTGAGGCTGGGGAGAACATATCAGTTGATTCCGCAGGCGCGAGCATATCGTTTACCAAGACATTTCTAAAAGTGCCGGCGATAACGGTTGTGGTGAGGGATGGGGCTGAGGGTGACACGGTCAAGATAAGCAGTAAGTTGATAACTGGATTTATTGTTCAGGTTTTTAATTCCGGGGGAATTCCGCAGAATGCAAAGGTAGACTGGGTGGCGCGGGGGTTCTGATTATGCCAAAATGTCATAATAAGACCAGAATAGGAATAATAATATGCCTGAAATAAGAAGATACTCGTGGCAGTATCCGGTGAAGGACAAGGATATACTGACGCCACCCGGAAGTCCGGAGACCGGCGACCGCTACCTGATTTACGGGACTGGGACGGGCGGATGGGCTGGCAAGGACTACCAGATGGCGACATGGGTTGGCAATAAATGGGAATATACCGCCCCGGCCGAGGGAATGCACACATGGGTTGACGACGAGAATGCCGCTTATTCTTACGACGGCTCCGCATGGGTGATAACCCCGACCAAGGCATATGTTGACGGGTTGGTTGCGGGCCTACTCGATGACAGGGGAAATTACGACGCCTCAGGCAATATATTCCCATCGACCGGCGGCTCGGGAACAACTGGTGCAATAATGAAAGGTGACCTTTGGTTCATATCAGTTGCAGGAACTTTAGGGGGGGTTGTGGTTGCAGTGGGGGACTTGGTAAGGGCATTAATAGACAGTCCCGGACAGACTGCAGGCAACTGGAATATTTTGGAATTGAACATTGGCTATGCGGTAAACCAGACACCTACCGCTAATACTATACCAGTCAGGGCAATAGCCTCTACTGATATAGCGATGGGGACTGGTGGATTAACGGGATTACGGGCGCCGGTAACTACAGGTGAAACAGTTAGGACTACTGCCAAGATAACCGAAGCCAATTTAGAGGATGCGGTTGATAAAAAACATACACAGTATACCGATATAGTTTTTGGATTGGATGCAAACAAAGGCACGGCAGTTGTTGGTAAGGTATACTTTGCAACCGATACCGGAACTTTTTATGAGGGGATAGTATAAAGGAGGTAATAGATGGGAGAAATAAACGATAAGGCGGTTATCTATATTAAGGCATTGCAGAATTTAGCTAATGCAATCAGCAAGATAGAACCTGTAGTCTTAGGTTTAATGATTGAGCGTCCTGATGGAAGCAAAAGAGCGGAATACCTGACACCAGCCGAAAAACTTGCTTTCAAAATTAATTTACAAGGATTGAAACAAGCCGAGGTATCCGCTTGGCAGGAATTAAAATCGGCGGTAATAGACCAGATAGGATAATAATATGGCAAGTTGGACAGAACGACTTCTTAAAAAATTAGGTGTATTATCCACTAATGTGGAAATATCCAAAACTGCCCCTACACTTACTCTTACCGATGAGAATGCTCGCTCTCTCATAGTCAGTAAGGTATCCGCATCAAATGAGGCAAAAGCGACGAATAAGGTTTATACACCTGGGGCTGGCGATATTTTGGAAGATTTTGAAGGATTGGATGTAGGTGTTACTCCAGATAGTTGGCATTCAGAATGGACTTATTCCCACTTGGGGGCGGGAAGTATTGTAGTAGCATCTTCTCCGGTTTATTCGGGGTCAAGGTCAGCGAGACTCACTAGTGATACGGTAACTTATGCCTCTATTGTTAATACCGTTCTTTCCACCGACGGAGCACCAATAGTCTTTTATTGTCGAGCGGCACAGGCTAATCAAATTGTTCCTACTCTCTACACGGCATCTGAACATTCGTCATCTACTGCCAAAATGGGTATCTGTTTGGCTTTCTGGAATGATGAATATTTTTATTATAATAATGGAGGGAGTTGGGTTAAGACATCGGCATATACAATGTCTACTTGGTATAAAATAAAATATACGATTCACGATACATTAAAAAAATACGATTTGGAAATAAATGATGTTCCTATTGCAGCAGGAATAAGTTATCGTAATGCTCTTTCTTGCACATATATGATGTTGTATGCTACAGGAACTGGTAGCGGTGCAATTAATATTGATAATATTGACGCTTTATTGCCAGGTGCATATACAGATACCAAATTTATAAAAAGTGAGGATGGGATAGCGGCATTAAGTCAAGGTATTCATAGTTTTGGTCATTCCAGTGGGCAATCAAAGATTTTGGGTGCTATTTATTTTCCCGAAGCAACGGCTAAGAATCCACCAATAGATGCTGATAAAGTTTTACAACAAGACAGTGCTGATTCAGACAGAATAGTTATATCCACTTGGACACAGGTAAAGGCGTTTCTCAAGACCTATTTTGATACCCTTTATAACTTATATGTCCACCCTAATCATAGTGGCGATGTAACCTCAACAGGAGATGGGGCAACGGCTATTGCTTCTGGTGTTATCGTTAATGATGATATAAATGCCTCGGCAGCGATAGTAGATACCAAACTTGCTAAACTAACTACTGCTGGCAAGGTAGATGATTCGGCTTTAGACCAGTTACCTGCATTAGGAACTGCACCAAGTCCAGCAAGACAGACTGCAATTGTAAATGCTGAAATAGATGCTTCGGCTGGGATAGTAGATACTAAATTAGCCCAGATAACTACTGCCAGTAAGGTATCAGGTGCGGCGATAACATTATTAACCAGTTTACCTTCTGGAGCAGGCAAGATTCCTATTGCTAATTTACCCTCTCAGTCCGCCATCAGGGCAAGGTTATCGGACGACCAAACATTAACACTTGCCAATACTTGGTATATTTTAGCACACGCAACGGAAGACACTGATGTTCTTGGTGAATATGCCACCGATACATATAGATTTACTGCGGGAACAACGGGAATATATTTAGTTATAGGACAAGCCCTATTGGGGGTAGTTGCTACATTGGACAGATTAAATTTAGCAATATGCAAGAATTCTGGAGGAGTAGGCGGAGCAGGAATCATTAGGTCGCATATAACTGCGGCATCGGGGACAGCCGACCAGTCTGTGCGAGTTGAAGGACTAATAAGTTTAAGTGCTGCTGATTATGTTGAAATTCACGCAAGGAATATTTCTTCTGCAGGGGATGTTTTAACCGCTAATACAATACATACATTTTTTGAGGTAATCAGAATAGCATAAAGGAGGTAATATGCCGGAATATATTATTAAGATAACGGATGAGGAAGAGAAGGCATTGAGAACAGTTATGACAGATATACAGGAATGGATTGAGAACGCAGTCGGGAACAGGATACATCACGCAGTCAGCGATGTAGTCAGGAAATGTTCCGACAAAAACCCTGATAAGATTAACGAGGTAGAGAAGATGCAGATTGTCAAGGATGCGGAAGTTGTGTTTGCAGAGAATAAAAATAATGATTTGTCATAAAACAGGTAGCAATGTAGTTTGCAGTTGTAATTGTTCACCGAGAACATATAACAAGGAGGAAATGATATGCGGAAAGTCCTAAACAACATACAGATATGCGGTAGTGAGTTTCTCAGGGGCAACCTTGCCAAGTCCCATGAGGCGGTGGTCATCATCTCGGACGAGGTTGAGACGAAGTCATTGCCCAAGGGCACGGCACTACCGGCAATTATGCATTGCAAGATAGGCCCCCTGAGCGGGTGGGATGCAGAGATGCAAAGGAATATTTGTGATTTCATTATTTCCCACTCGGCCCGGGGCAAGGTGCTGGTATGCTCGGATGGGGGAGACTCAAGGGCCGTGGCGGCGGTTATCAGACTGCTTATAAAATTAGGTTTTAACAGGGATGATGCCGTGGACATAATCAAAGACAGAACCGGCTTTGAACCGGCAAGGGAGATACTGGACTCGTTCCCGGACCTTGACGAGAAGAGGATGTCCGTCATTTTCGGCATCAAGCCCCAGATGGTGAAAGTGGACGGCAGGGAAGAGGCGAAGCGATTCTGCAAGTCCATCGATTTGACAGATGATGAAGTGGAAAAAATAAAATAAGAACAGGAGGATAATATGCCTTACTATCAGACTTACCCCGACATTGCTCTGACCGACTTGCTCTCAGACAGCCGGCAGAAGATACTCGACCGGGACAATGCAATAAGGACATTTTTTGCCGGATTGGTGGAGCCGGTAGTGATGATTGCGGGCCAGGCCTGGCTTGACCTGACCACGCTGTATATCAAGGTGAGGAATGCCACCAATACTGATTGGATTGCGGTGGGCAAGTTTAGTGAGGACTGGGGATGCCTGCTGGAGGCGGGTGGGACGATGACCGGTAAGATAATACTTGATGATGATCCAACCGAAGTCCTACACGCAGTGACTAAGCAATATGCGGACACCAAAATTTCAAAAACCACTGCTGGTGAGATAGCCGCGATGACGGAGAAGGTCACGCCGGTAGACGCCGACTTGGTCGTGATAGAGGATAGTGCGGACGGAAATACGAAGAAAAAGGTGCAGGTTGGTAACCTGCCCGGCGGGAGTGGTGTATTTGTTCCGATTGATTGTGCTGCGCTCCATTTCAATACTGCTTACTTTACGACCGATGGTGCCTGGCATGTTGACGGGCTTGATTTAACTGCCCTGGTCCCGGCCGGGGCCATTGCGGTATCGATGGGTTTTTCTATAACTGATGATGCTGTTGGATCGATGATATCCATTCGGCGTAGCGCAACGAATTCCTTTAATTCAATGTTGTTGTATACCATGGTTGCTAATCAGGCGTCATTACTTGCGGCTGTGATACCGATTGATGCTGACCGGAAACTTGATTACTATTTTAGCAATGTTGCTTTCGTCGATATCTCAATGCAGATACAAGGTTACTTTATTTAATCGGTGACTTGTCAAAAAGGGAAGGAGAGGCTATAATGATGTCAACGGAAGACAGGACTTATCTTGAGGGTAAGTTCAGTGGAATCTATGAGAAGATAGACGACAACCAGAAGTGCATCCTTGAGAAACTGGATAGTCAGAGGAAGGAGACCGGGGACAGCATCAAGGAAGAGATTATCCAGCACTCGGACAATCCGTGCAAGAACATTGTCACGCACGAGAAGGACAAGCACGAGGGGATGATGCTGAAGGTCTTGGTCCTGATAGGGGCAGTCATTGCCACTATCTTCGCGGTGTCCGAACTTGTAGGGAGACTTGGCAAATAATCCGGCGGGAGGTGAACAGGAATGTGGTATCCGATTATTGCGGTGTCAGGCATAGTCATCCTGTGGATTGCCATATCAATAATCATACATATTCATAACAAAAAAATCAACTGGTATGAAATCAAGTATTACAAGGACTGGAGTGGTCGTAATAAAAAGGGAGGTGATAAGAACATATGAGACAGATTAGAATGGTTTTAGTTTTGATTATTTTATGTCTGGTTATGTTCACTGCCTGCAACTTCGCCCGTGGGGTGTGGAACGGCATTACCGGACAGGAAACCGACAGCACCAAGGCGGCTCAGCAGATTAACGGGGCGGCCGACAGTGCCATCAGCGACGCCAAGGCGACCGGAAAGATTGACACGGAAAAGATACTCGCTCTTGTCCAGATGATGCAGGACTACCAGACCAAGGCCGAGAGTGAAAAACCGGACTATCTTGAACTGTTCGGGGCGATGGTAGGCATCGGCATCGGGACATATCTCGGCACGCGGAAGGTCAGGACATCCAAGATAGGGGCAATGATAAACAGTATCATATCCTTGGGTGGCAAGTCCGAGCCGAAGAAAGTATAATTAATAAGGGGCCTTTCTTGCCTTGCTTTTTTGTTGAGGCAGGTATTATAGAATACCTGCCTCGCCCCCTTTTTCTTGACTTATATTTTTGTAATGCTATAATAATTTTAAGTTTTATGATTAATTTCTAATTTCCCCGTTTTCCGAAACCCCCTTATAACTCATCCAAACCTACCCCAAACCCCTATAAAATATATTTGCATAAATTTTATATTTTTCTTGACAAAATTAAATAAATAGTGTATATTATATGCAGATGACGAGGATAAAATTAAGTAATAATAACAAGGCAAGCCGGAGTCCTACCGGAGTCCGCGCATCTGCGGACAGACTCGTCATCTCTCCGGCTTGCTTATTTTCCCCCGATGGGAGGAGGGTAGTATGAATAAGGCGCAGAGAAAGAGCAAGTATGCGATATGGAATAGAGGCCAGTTGGTGCCTGCTTATACCCGCTGGGTGCCGGGGGCTATCCCGCTGGCATCAAGGACGGCGGAGGAGAGGCGGCTTAGATTACGATATTACCGGCCTAAGGGGACGTATTAGGGTTAGTATCTGATTAACTCTACGCCCTGCAACGGGGGGCGTTAGTAAATAGGGCCCGGCGTCGTTGACCGGGCCCCGCCCCGCATAACGCCCTGCAACGGGGGGCGTTAGTATAATAGGGCCCGGCGTCGTTGACCGGGCCCCGCCCCGCATAGGGGTTATAAAGGGAGGTGAGTAAGATGAAAGACCTGCAAAAATACCTAACCGAAAAATGCAACCATTTATCGGATTTTGATAATCCAGAATTCGGCGTTTTATACAACAAGTAAACCTATAAAGGAGGTAACCAATGAAAAACTGCACAAATAAAAATCATAGCAACTGCACCGGACTAAGTGGCAACTGCTCCAGACTAATTGGCAACTGTTCCGGAATATTTGGCAACTGCACCGGACTAAGTGGCAACTGTTCCGGACTATTTGGCGACTGCACCGGAATAATTGGCAACTGCACCGGACTATTTGGCGACTGTTCCGGAATAATTGGCGACTGCACCGGAATAATTGGCAACTGCTCCAGACTAATTGGCAACTGTTCCGGACTAATTGGCGACTGCACCGGAATAAGTGGCGACTGTTCCGGACTAATTGGCAACTGTTCGCCACTAAGTGGCGACTGCTCCGGACTAAGTGGCAAAATCTCTGCTTGTCTCTGGATATGGAAATACCCAATTATCAAGATAGAGGGAAAAACAAATATTATCTGCGTTGGTTGTTTGCGTTTTGCGAAAAAACCGGCATACGAAGAGGTTAAAGCACATTGCACTAAAATAGAATACAAAAAACTAATGATGATTTGGAAGGCGTTAGAAAAGATTTCTGTTATTAATCAAAGGTGTTTTTTCACTTGGCAATAAGGAGGTAACCAATGCTGATAAACCAATCGTTAGTTAGGAAGATGTTTAAGACGTCCGGACAGCGGACACCCACCGGCTTTGTAAGCTGGCTTAACCTGATAGTTACCGCCACGGTGGAGCAGGCAGTCAAGATAAGTATCCATAGGCTTGGTAATCCCTGTCTATCCGATGTCAGGGGAGCATCCGCAAGGACGGGGAATATCATCTATGGCAGGCATCTGGACGAGGCGATAAGGAGACTGGAGAGGGATGGATTGGATGTCAATAGTCCGGGGCTTGCGATGGCGAAGGCCCGGGAAATAGCGAAGGAGGTAGTCAATGTTTAACCTATGCCTTTTGACTTGGTGCTTTCTGTTTATGATTGTAATCAGGGAAATACTGGGGAGATGAAAGGAGATAATATGTATTATACACAACGACTGGAACTGATGATTGTCAGGGAGAAGACGAGCAATCCCGCCTTTGTCACCTCACCGAAGGAAATCTACCAGTGGGTGAGGCGGCTGGAGGATAGTGATAGGGAGAAGATGATTGCCATCTATCTTAATGCGGTCAATAAGGTGATAGGATACCATGTTGTCTTTGTCGGCGCGACATCGAGTTGCACGGTAAGTCCGCGGGAGATTATCAAGATGGCGATTATGGTTAATGCTACCGCACTGGCGATTGCCCACAACCACCCGTCGGGCCAGGCCGAGCCAAGCAGGGATGACCGGAGGTTCACGGATGACATGAAGACCGCCTGCAAACTGATGGAAATATCTTTCCTCGACCATCTTGTGGTAGGCGATAAGGGTTTTTACTCGATAGAACACGAGAGAGGTGAGACTTATGAATAAGGAGGGTAAAATGGGTGAACTAAAGAAGATGACAGAGAACCGCAAGTTTGAGGGCGGAAGGCTTCTTCTTTCGTCCGGAGTGAGCAAGACGGTT
>Ga0315284_10002297_pt1 | contig 27427 bp, 37 predicted proteins | sample YL17G09_16_MG_FD_203696 | JGI IMG/M metagenome (GOLD analysis project Ga0315284, IMG submission 203696) | Sediment microbial communities from Yellowstone Lake, YNP, Wyoming, USA - YL17G09_16 | ecosystem: Environmental > Aquatic > Freshwater > Lake > Sediment | place: USA: Wyoming | collected...
TCTCTTTATGTAGTAGACGGAGATGCTAATTCTTCTGTTAGAAGAATAGAATTTTATACTACAGGTAAAAAACCTTTAGATTTCCAAAGAGCTACAGAAGCATGGGAAAGAATGTTAACAGATAAAGACCCTGCTATTAAAAAAATGGCTCTTAAGTTAGTGCAATATACTTTCTTCTCTGCAGGTTACGGATTCGGTCCTTTTACTTTCTCTAACATAGTTCCAGTTAAATTCTGGTCAGATAGTTACCAAGTAGATAACGGTATTGTAGATACTAAAGGAAGACCTTTTAATGATTTCCTTGCCGATGCTTTATACTCAGATTTTCTAAAGAATGACGAAGCTAGGTCAAATAGATTTAAGAGGCAATTTATGCAGAACCATGCAGATAGAGAGCAATTTACTAAATCTGTTAAAGTAGATGTAAATAAAATATTTACTCCTAAAGCAGGAAGAACTGCAGAGCAAATGGACTACGACACTACAATGGCTGCTAGAAATGATAAAGGAGGTGTTATAGTAACTACTAAAGGAAACTTAATAGTTAACAGAGATAAAAATCCTCAGTTATTTCCTTTTGGTAAAAAAGCTGCTCCAATGAAATACATTAAAGTCTACAATAAAACAGGAGGAGGATATAGACTTTTTGAATATAAGGAAACAGCATTTGACCAAAAGAATAATGATTTATATGAAGGCAGAAATAAAATAGATACAGTTACGTATTTTCCTATTAATACTTTAGGTGCATCTAATTTTGTATTAGAATTTAATTTCTACGATGATATTAATGAAACTTCTGTGCCTAAAAAGAAAAAGATTATAGCTAAAGGCCCTATAGCACAGATGGAAGCAGAAATGGATAAATTATCAGATGATGCTATGATGATGGGAATAGAACAAGATGCTATGCAAGATATAAGATCTTTGAGACCTACTGTTGCTCCAACTACTCAAACTTCTGCTAGTGTTGAAGGCAAAGTCAGTAATCAATTAACTGAAGAAGATGTTAAATGGTTACGTGCTAATCTTAAACAGATTGAAACAACATATAAGAGTAGTAATCTTTTTGGAGCTAGAGACACTGAATTAAAAACTCCTTTATTATTTGATAATAACAAAACTAAAGTTATCCGTATTGACCCAGCACCAGGCAGTACTTCTGCAATTGTATTTGAAAGAGATGCTAAAACATGGATGGTTAAAATAGAAGAAAAAGATAATAAAGTAAACCCACGTTTATATGAATGGAAAGATGTTTATGGTGAAGGTAACTTTTCATTTTATGTAACTGATGGTTCTACAGCAAGTGATTTAGAAAATATAAATAAAAGTGGATTAATAGATTTAATTAATCAGCTTTATGAAGACACAAATATTCCTGATCCAGGAGATAAACAACTTATAGTATCAAATGCTCTTCAACAAAAGTATGGTCTAAAAAGAACATATAAAGATATAATTAATGAATTAAAGCCTGCTCAACCTACTACTGCAGCTAAACCATTAAGTCTAGCACAGATGGCAGATACAGGACTTACTGAGAAGCAAGAAGGAACTACTCCATCTGCAACACCAAAACCACTTACACTTTCTCAAATGGCTGATGTAAATGCAAAAGAGCCTGTGGGATTATTTGAAAAATTAGAATCAAATGATTTTGAAGAATATACTAAAGCAGGTGGCACAGAGTTAAGTAAAAAAGATTTCTTATCTTTAAGCCGTCAAGAGCAAGCTAATGCAATATATCAAGCTAAAAATTGTTAATAAATTTATCGTATGTCGCACTGTATAAATACTTCCCATCCAGAATATCAAGAGTTATTACTTCAAAGTAACTTAATGCCTGCTATCTTAAAAGCTAAAATAGCTACTTGGATGGACAATAATACTGCAGATAGATTTCCTACTATAGTAGATTTATTAGGAGATACTTTATACAATCTTCCAAAAGAAACTCCTTTAGCAGCTAAAGCTAGAATACTTAAAAAAGTTAATGCTACTAAAGAAGGATTTATCTCCCCTTTTAGATACAATGAATTAACTGCTTTACTTGCTGCTTATAATAAAACTCAACCTGTACCTGTTTTAAAAATGCCTAAAGCTGCTTCAGGAAATTATTATATTAAGATTGTAGATGAAGCTATGCAGTTGAGTTCAGCTATTAATGAAAAGCCTTTAAAAGAATTAGAGGATAAATTACGTACTTGGGCAGAAACTAATGGTATAGCAATAGAAGCTATAGAAGATTTAATGCAGAGATTTGAGGGTAAATACCACGAAGGAGCTTTAGGTATAGCAGATTTTGCTAATTTACTTATAGGTATAGCTGACGGAAGAAGTTTAGACACTTTGCCTGAAGAAATTGCCCATTTTGCTGTTAGAATATTAAAAGATAAAGGAGATATTTCTGTACTTAGAGCCTTAGATGCAGTGCATTTAACACCTGAATATGCAGAAGTATTAGAAGAATACAAAGATGTTTATAAAACTGAAGCACAATTTAGAGAAGAAACATTAGGTAAAATTCTAGCCAAAGAAATAGTAGGTCAATATACTAAACCTGAGATTATCAGACCAGAGACCAAAGGATTTTTTGCATACTTAAATGCTATCAAAGAGAAGTTTATAAAATGGGCTAAAACTACTTTCAGTAAAGGAGCTAAGGCAAGAGTAGAGTTAGAGAATTTTATTAATCCTTTAGCAAAATCTATTTTAGCAAATGAAGCACTTGGAAATTTAAATAGAGAAAGCAAAGATGTTTTTTATCAACTAGAAGAAGAAGCCGAAGAAGAAGTTTTTGAAGAAGAACCTGAAGAATTAGATGTTGACCCTGTCATAGCGCAGAAACAAAAGTTTTTACTAGAAGCTAAAGCGCAGTTGGTAGAAAGAATGGCACTTCTTGAGCGAGGCATTAAAAATCAATCTACTATTGATCGATTAAAAGTAGAAATAGATTCTCTAGAATACAAAATAACTAAAGGAGAATTAGATGCTGCTATTGCTAGTTTTGTTAAATTAGCACAAGGAGAGTTAAGTCAAATTTATAACTTACTAGAAAAAGGAATAGATAATAAGAAAATAAATCCAGGAGTAATAGTAATGTCTAAAGGATTTATGGATATGTACTCTAATTTATTTACTACTTTCTTAGCAGATATCTATGAATGGGGTATCCCTAAAGAAGAGCGGGGTGAATTAGTAGATGCTATTCAATCTGCGGGAACTCTTATATCAGCCATGCATCCAATGCTTCATACACTAGCTAGAAGAGAAGGAATTAAAGCCCTCGTAGAAGCCAATACTGACTATAATGGCAATAAAATAGACGCAGATTTTGATGAGGCAAAAGCTTTTGATGATACAGAAGAAGATATGAGTGCCTACAGATTGCATGTAGGTATGTACAAAAATGCTAGTTCTATTTTAATTAAAGCCGCTACTAAAATAATATTTGAATCTATAAGTAGAATTAAAAGATTTACTACTCAAACTGCTAATGAAGTACTAAGAGCTCAAGAAGCAATGCTTAAGTCTGGAGGTAAAATGATGGACTTAGTAGAACATGATGTTAATGGAAACCCTACTCAATTTTTTATTAGAGAATATAATTGGAGCAGATATTACAACGCACTTGCTACAGTTAAACAAGAAATTGCTGAAGCACTAGGAGAAGAAACTTATGATGGCATTTCTAAAGTATACTTAAATGAAGCAGATAAAAAGATTTACAACGCAATGTGGGAAGCTTTTTATATAAATCATACTAAAAAGCTAACTACTACGGAAGAAATAGAAGGAACTAATGTAGTAGTACATTCAGTTGTTCCTAATGATTCTTACAAAAATCCTAAGTATGCTGAAATGCAGAATAATCCTGCAACTAAAGCTTATTACGACCTACTTATTCAGAAGAAGCAAGAAGCAATAATGAAACTTCCTATTCAATATAGAAAAGAAAGAAATGTTTATATGCTTCCTGGAGTTCTCAAAAGTAGCCTAGATAGACTTACTAAACCAGGTGAAAGTGTTTTAACTAGAGTAGGTAAACTTGCAAGAGATTCAATGTTCTTAGACCCAGATGATACACAATTTGGTCAAGTAAGTGTGCTTAACAACAAAATGGTTCCTATTTTCTTTACAGGTTCTATAAAAAACACTAATGATTTATCTTATGACTTAGCACGCACAGTAACTCTTTTTGCAGAAATGGCAGAAAATTATCAAGAAATGAATAAGATTTCTGGTGATTTAGGAGTTATTCAGTTGTCAATGGCAGAAAGAAACTATACTAAAGCAGGAGTTAGAAAAACAGGTAAAGAAGGTACTAATGAATTTAAGGCACTAGAAGTTTTAATGGATACTCACGTATTCGGTATTGAAAGAGCTGCTAATTTATCAGGAAAAGTTCCTTCTAATGCAATAACAGAAAAACTAGGATTATCAGGTAAACAATTCTCCTGGACAAAAGCCAATCAATTATTTACTACTTTTATTAGAGATAATAACCTTGCCCTAGGATTTACTTCTGCTATTTCAGGTTTCTTAAAAGGTTCAGGTGATTCTGTAATAGAAGATATGGTGGGCCTATACACTACTAATGAAAGTAAAAATTGGGCTAGAGTAGAATTTATGTCTAATATTGCTCAAGTATCTGCAGAAATAGGAAAAGCTAAACAGACTAACAAAATGCATCTTATTTTACAAGAAGCACAAGTAGCAAATATTGAAAAAGCTCTACAAGATACTGCTAGAAATAGAGCAACTAGAAAATTAACTAATAAAGATTTACTATATACTCCATTTGCTACGGGAGATTATGGACTTAAAGGAAGAATAACTTTAGCTATCTATGATAATTATAGATTATATAATAATCAGTTTATGACTAGAGCTAAATTCTATGAAAAAACTGCTAAAGAATCTGGAGTAGCTAATGATAAAGCTCATCAAAAAACTGTAGGTAAAACTTGGGAAAATCTTAGAGAAAAGAGTTTATATAATGCATACGAAGTAGTAAACGGTAATTTAGAAATTAAGCCTGAATTTAAACAACACGTAACAGAAGGAGTTCTCTCATCTGCTCAAGGTAAAATAGATCATGTTACTCATATGGTAGATGGTACTTTAAGTGAGACGGATAAAGGAGCCCTTGCTAGAACTATTTTAGGAGATTATTTATTAATGCACAGGGGCTGGTTCTTTGGTATGGTGGATACTAGATTTAGAAAAGAAGGAAAACAATTTATTACTGAAGAAGAGGAAATAGGAAGTTATAGAGCTTCTGCAGATTTTATGTGGAACGGTATAGGAAAAGCAATAATAAAAGATCGCGCGGGATTAGCAGGAGCACATGCTAATTGGAAAAACTTAAGTCCTGCTAAGAAAAGAGGAGTTTATAGAACAGCTATGGATTTGTTGTATCTAAACATAGTTTCTATACTAGCTGCTATGGCAAACATTGCCGCAGATGAGGATGATGACGATGATTGGACTACTCAGTACGCAGCTTATCAAATGAATAGATTACTTCTAGAACAAGGAGCTGCTTGGTCACCTGCAGAACTTGCTCAAATGATTGATGAACCAGTAGTAGGTGCTAGAATGATTAAGGATTTATTAGATATTTCAGAAGCTTGGAATTTTAGTGAAAAATACGAAGCAGGAATGTACAAAGACGATTCTCATGCAGGCAAATGGTGGTTCCGTAAACTTCCTATAAAGAACTTATACGAAATGCAGTACCCTGAGCTAAAGAATAACTTTATTAAGCAAATGGTAGATTCTAAAGTATATCAATTAATGTCTCCTGAACAAAAGATAAATGTCGGTACACTAGGAACTCTTAAAAATTGGTTAATCCCTACAGGATTAGCTAAAGATTATTCCTCTAAAGGAGACGATCCAGTGCCAGAAATAATAGAAGAATTGCAAGATGACAAAACTGTAGATAACGGGTTTAACTAAAGCAAAACGCCAAATTTTTTTTAAAGCAAGTCGTAAAAGAGTATACTTCTACGACTTTGCTTTAATTGTTTTAGATCTCTACGAGTTTATACTTAGAAAAATCTAAGCCTTTTTGCAACATGCTGTCTATAACAGATAGTGCTACACCATCAGATTTAGCTATTAGCCCAGATATTCTAGTTATAGATCTGGATAATTGCATTGCCTGCATCTCATCAGTCTTCCATATTTTATTTCTGTTAGCAGCATTAGAGAGATTAAGCATATTAACCGCTTCTCTTACTTTCTGTGTGACTTTTTTATCATGCTCATAGATAGTACCTTTTAATTCAAGTTGACAATCTAGTACTACTTGGAACGCTGATAGCATTGTAATGTAAGTCACAGACTCTTCACTCGGCTGGCGCATAGAATCTTTCATTTTTCATATCATAAAATCTTAAGTATTCTGCAGAGAGCTGATAGATTAAATCTCTTAAATCCCATACAGTTATGTCAGCAAATACGTCAAATAACTTTATTCCGCTTATAGTGTTAACTAACTGCGAGGGATCTCCTATGTCCTCTAATATTGCAAGTTGCTCTTCTATAGATAGCGGAGTATCCTCTGTTGTCAAGAAAAACTCTGTAGCTCTTATTTCAAAATCTCTTATCTTCATAATTCTCTTCTATTAATACTGTTTCTTGTTCTTGTTCTTCTTCTTCTAGATCCTCAAATTCATCTAATTCTCTAAATCTATCTGCTCTAAATGCAGGTTCCTGATAATCGTTTATTAGATGTATATAGATACTACCGTTAATTACTTCTTTAAGCACAATACCTGTTACTATATCGTTATTATCGATAATATCTCTTACAGTGTAGGTTTTACCTTTAGTCACCCATTGAGGGTATGCAATCCTAACAAACTCTTCTTTACCAGGTTTAATAGAATCATCAATACATACTACTTTTTGATTTATTTGCATATATTAAAGCTCAGGAGATTTGAATTTGTGGCTCTTTAATACTTTATTGTCCGAAGTACGGTAAGTTATAAATAGACCTTTCTTATCTTTGGAGTATGTCTGTATACCTTTCTCCATGTAATGTTTATAAGTTCTAATGGCATCATCCATAGTAACATCAGCTTTTGACATATTACTTACATAAATCTTTTGAATAGTTTCTAAAGGATCTATTCCAAATTCCATCATAGCTCTTACAGTGACCCATAGTAAGTCTCCTAGGCCATCTTGTACTTCGGTGATATTTCTGTTGTCAATAGCTTCTAAAGTTTCCATAAACTCTTCGTTTATCAAATCCATACTAAGACCTACTCTTTCCATACCAGGGAATTCCTTAGTATCTTTAATAGGTAAATCAAAAACCTCACTCCAATCTTTAATCATTAAGATTACATCGTTTGTTATATTTCCTTTTTCCATAATTTAAATAAAAGTATTTTTCATTACAACTGAGACTTTCCCAGTTATATTTTAGCGAATTTAATAAAAATTCTTCTGTGATATAAGTATCGTTTCTATAACCAAATTTAGTATTAGAAATAATATTACGTTTTAAAGTTCCTGCCGAGCTATTATATAATTCCTCCATAGCTAGAATAATCTTACTAGAAGTTTTAAATTTAGCAGCAATCTTATTTAATTTTACTTTATCTTTTAATAATCCTAGGGCCTCTATTACCTCATCATAACTAAAAGATAATCTAGTATTTCCCCTATATTTAGGAGAATACTTACCATGAAAGTTTATCGGGCCCATTTAGTGATTTTATTAGTAAATTAATCTGTGCAAAGTTAGGACATTTCCATTCTCTGTACTCTAGGAAGGCATCTAAAGGATGTTCCCAAGTAAATACATGTTGGTTATAAGAAAGTACGTCTGCGTATTGCTTTGCATCTTTTCCCCATAAAAGAAAGATAGTTCCTGGTTTCTCTAATACAATTTGCATTAGTACCATTCCGAAGAACTTCTTCCATTGCTTTTTATGCCCTTGTTGTTGTCCTTTAGGGCAACTATTACTTCTGTTGAGCATTAAGATACCTTGTTGTGCCCAAGTTTCAAAAGTAAAATCAAAATCTAAGTTTAAAGTTTGATTGAGTTTTTCTACGCAATTTCTAATTTGCATAGCTGAAGGATTTGGAGAAATAGTAGTTATGTCTGAGAATGCAAGTGGCCCTAATCCCACTAGGGGACTAGGTTCGGTGCCGATAACAACCACTCTAAGCTTTTCCCAAGGACATAATTTAAAAGCTTTAAATAAACTTTTATAATCTTCGGGATGTACTTCCTCCAGAGCATACTGGACCATTAAAAAATTCATCAATTTCTCCATATAGGGGTCCCTAAGCAGAGGCTTTAATACCTCTACCCAACCTTCTCCAAGTTGGGAAACCCAATAGGCCTTACCGTACATAGTGTCTTTATTGAAAATTCTCTCTTTACCCAAGATTCTATTCTAGGTATACCCAAGTGTTGAATAAATTTAAAATAATTATTGTAAAGAACTTTAGTATTTTTACTAAATTCTGACTCTAAGTATTTTTTATATAATTCTCCTCCTTTTTCATACTGGGTATGGTAAGGAGCACTTTCAAAATAAGTGGAATACTCTCTTAAAGTGCACACAAATAAATATTCTTCATATCTCATACTATTCTAATTTTAAATTAATAAGTTAAAAAGCCCCTACAAAGTAAGGGCTTTAATATATCAAAGTATTCCCAATAGCTTCAGTCAAGCATTGGGTTATCTCTGACCTTCCTTGCAATAAGGAATTTGATACTCAAAAATAACAGGGGAGTTATTCAAACTCCCCCGTTGGTTCTAGCTTCTCTGTTGAGTAAGCAAATTCTTTGAGCATATTTGCACATATAGTGTCCTTTTCTATTTCAATTATTGGCCAAACTTCTTGGTCATATAAATTGGCAATAGAATTAGGAGCACTCAGCCTATCTTCCCAACTGTCTTTGAGCGCTTCAGATTTATTTAATATTAAAGGAAGGGTAAATGCTTTACCTGTGAAAAAGTGATTGCCTAAGATTAATCTCTTAGCATCTGCACTTATTTCTGAATATTTTCCTTTTAATAATATTTTATAATCTGGAAGTAGCTCCTCAGAAAGAGAATATACTATTACAAGACAACCGTCTTTTTCGTAGTCATCTCTATAGTTGGGAAATCCTAACATTGTGGTGTAAAATGCATCAAAATCAGCATCTCTATAATTCTTTACTACTACAAATACACAGTTTTCTCTATAAGCACTAATACTATCATCCATTAGATAAGCATTAAGAAATCTTTGAGTAAACATAGTTTTTCCCCAAGCAGTTTTTACATTACATGTAAAGAGTGCTTTAGGAATTTCTAGTAGTGGAAATATAAAAGTTGCAGTTTTTGTGTATTTTACTAGACTCATACTTCAATATTTAATTTTCCGTCATTTAAATAATACTCCATTGGGAATTTCCAATTATTAGTATCTAATGCATATTGTAATCTATTTATTGCCCCACTAAAACCTTCTAGCGTTCTGCCGTTAGAAAGAGTTCCTCCATGAAATCCTATTTCTATTACATCAGCATCTACATTAAAAATCATAGGTTCATTAAATAGATTAGTTTCAACTACAATATACAAAAAATCTTGCACCACATAATCTTTATCTATTAATTCTTTTATTTTAGGATGCTGAAATAATCCCCAAGAATATACAGTAGCTTGAAAATCATAGCGATAAGTAAAGAACTCATATTGAAATCCAGTAATAGGTTTTCCTGTAGTTTTAAAATCGATAGGAGTTATAGTTTTATCTTTATGATTTATACACACTCTATCTAACTCACCTTTCATTGCAAATCCCTGGTAATCAAATTCTATTACAAATTTATCCCAAAATTCTACGTCTTTATCGTGTTTCTTATCTACATACGGTTTAGTAAATTCATCAGACTTAAGAGCCATTACGCATCCTACTGCCTTAGCATATTCACTTTCTGTAATAGGAGTCTTGCCCGCCATTGTTTTCAACAGCTCAAAATAATCTTTACCGTCTACTAAAATTTTATCTATTCTAGTATCGTCTTTCCAATTATTATAGTAGCCTGTATTATTACAGTGTCTAAGAATTATATTTCGGTCTATTAAGCTACTACCTAATTCTAACATCTCTGCAACAACACCGTCTACGATAGTTTTTACTGCTTCACTACACTTAGTCTCATCAGGTATTCTAACAAACTTTTCTTCAAACTCGTCTTTAGACCCTACCAACATTATATCAACAACACTGCCGAATACAAAATGAGGAGCAATAGATTGCTCTCCTTGTTCTTGTTTTTCTTTTGCCCTAAGATATTCTTTAGGGCTAATAAGTATCTTCTTAAGGATACTTTGATTTAACTTTTTTAATTCTCTATAACTCATGCTATTAAATTGTTTTAAGTTTATAAACTAATTTGCGTTCTTTCAGGGTAGCCACAGGGACAAATTCATAAGTAGTTCTTTGCAAATGCTCGATAGTATCATCAGGTAATATACCCTTTTTAATCATCACATCATCTAGGCACTTTAGCCATATTAGAGCCAAGTTGCCTATATCCCAATTAGGTTTATAGTCGAGAGGGGCTGCTTTCCAACTTACTTTTCTTCTTCCTGTTTCTTTATCCAAAATCATTTTCATATTACCAAAATTTACAGGAGCATAGACTGTAAGAATGGTTTCTATAGGCCCTTGTATTGTCATATTTTCTGGAATATGTTTTTCTATGTAACCATGCATAGCAGCCACTAGGGCTGCTCTTGTTGAAAAATGCACAGAAGCATGGATTTTATTATAACCAATCTTTATCCACACTTTTTTATTTTGCGGTATATGAGTAATAAATTCTGGAAATTCTAATTTAATTTCACTTACCATAATCGTTGTTTTATAGCCATTGTAGGCTTTCGGGTGTAATAACGGAAACTTCCGCTACGGTTTCTTCAATTACTGCTGGAGTAAATTCAGGTCTTATTCTATATTCATAATTTGAATTAATAGTTAAGAGCACTTCTTCATTAACAGTAATATTTTTAACTTTAAAGAATGTGTTATCTCCTCCTTGAGTAATCTCCATAGAATACTTGTCTAGTAAAATATTTAACATTTCTTCAGTTAAAACTTGTTTTTCAATTAAACTTTTAACAATAGTATCTAAGCTACTTTGCAGGGAATAATTATCCTTGCCTAAATATGCCAGTAAACTCTTAAAGTTTACATGATTTTTAGTGTGACAATTGGAAATTTCACGATAGTGTTCCTTAAATATTATATGCATGTAGAGAAGACTTTGTTTGTAATTACTATTAGCCATTATCTCCATAGCAAGTATATGATTATCTTCATCTGTACTTGTAAGCATTTGGTCTAACTGATCATAAACCTCAGAATTAATTACAATTGCTTGATCTCCATTTAATTTATCTACTAAACTACCGTCACTTAAAATAACTCTACCTTCTAAATCAGATAATACCTTGTAGTACTCTTCAGATATAACCTCTAAATACTTAGAAGTTCGATTACTTTCAGCAACAATTCCAGGATTTATAATAAGTGTCTTATAAACATTTAAGTCATTATCACAAATTTTTGTAATACTATTCCAATCTGAGTGCACCCATTCTCCTGTGTAAAACTCTAAAGCAGTGTCTATATTATCAATAACTCTAGAATCTAAATGAGGCTTAAGAGCTTGATAACATTCTTTAAAGTCTTCTGTTTTAAGAGAATAATACCACTTAGTAGTCATCATTTTACTAATAGAATGTTTACTACCAAATATTGCAGTAGCATCTTTGACATTTTTAACTATTGTAACATTATAATCTAGAATAAGATTTTTTAATTTTACTCTAGGAATATTTACTCCAGGTAAAAAGTATAACTTATCCCCAATCTTAGGAATATATTCATCAGGAGAAATAGTAATGTTATTTTTAGTTGTATTATTTAATGCTACTCCTGTATCTATTTTTATTCCAAGCCTTTGTATATCTAGATTACCTTTCCCATCGTATTGTGCTGAATAATTATCAATTTCAAATATTAAAAAATTGTCCATATTTTTTTATTTTATAGCCATTTTAGCGACTTTTGGGTTTAACATTATTTTACTAAATTTAGGCTTATTACCACTCAATAATTCTTTGATAATATAATATCTTAAATCATCAGTAAAAGATTTACATTCAGTAGTTATCGTAGACAATCTTTGAATAATCCCATCAGAAATAGGACCCGTAGACGCTTTGTTTATAGAATAATTAATAATTCTAGTAGCAACTACACTTGAGATATCTGCTCTAAACTCGTCATCTTCTCCAATCATATCCTTAAGAACACCAAATACATATCCTTCATCTTTAGTTAAAATATCTTCAGGAGAAATTATCTTATCTAATTTATTATTGATAAACATAGTGAACATAGAACTAAAATCGTCTCCAACTGAACCCTCACCAATCATTTGAATCATCGGTAATTCATCTTCAAACTTTTGAATAGAACTAATAGAGTTAAAGAAAGTAGTTACACTTCTTGGATTAACTTTTTGAGTTACTAATTCAGGATTCATCAACATGAAATTAATACATCTACCATCAATGTTTACTGCTTCTGCCCAACGAGCCCATACATTTACATCATACTTTAACTCAACACTAATAAATCTAGTTTGTTGTGCAACATCTAAGCTAGTTACATTGTAATCACCATTGTCTGGATTAGTAGTCAATACTACGTGCCAGTTCTTAGGTAATTTCCAAGAAACATATTCTTGTCTATCACAAATTTCCATTACTGCTTGCATAAAGCGGTGATCCGCACGAGTAAAATCATCTAGAATAAGTACACCACCTTCACCTTTACCTTGAATCCACTCAGGAGCAGCATGTGACATTCTTTTATCTACAACTTTATACCCTTTTTGTCCTGCTAACTCAATTTCTTGTTCAGTTATCCAGGATACTTTTCCTTCAGCATTCTTAATTTTGTATTCTTTAATAGGGAAACCAATTAACATTATTTGTTATCTCTAAGGCTCTTTATCCTTAGATTCTGCATCTTTATATATACATGCAGTTCAGACTATATCATCACATTTCTATTATAGCTATTCTTGGTAGAATATCAAAATGTGTTCTGCGCTCGTGGATAATTTACCTTCATCACCACATGGTAAGGTTACTATATCTAGTCGTTGCTCCTTACTTATATTTCTATAAGTCTTGGGTCAGTATTGTCCATTTCAGGATGTTCACTGAGTTCACAGAATTTAAAGGGGACCTAATTGGTTTTTAATTTTATTTCAATATTAAAATTTGTTTTTCCAGATACTATCATCTTAGAGAAAAATTCCCATGCATTTTTTACATTATTAAAAGCAAATTCACCTTCAGAATAAAAATTAAAATGTTTACCCAAATAATTTGGGTTTACATCGAATTTTTTTATAGAAGTTTTGCTATTAGAATATCTTAATCTTATTCCGTCTTTACTTATACCTTTAATATAACCTCCAGTTAATCTTTGTACGTCTTTCTTAGTAATATTTAATTTTTCAGAAGCTTCTTCTTTGTCTTTAAAAGACTTTAAATAATTTCCAAAATAATCATATACTTCGACTGTACAAAAATCAAATTTAGTTTTATACTTTCCAGCCGCTCTACCATCAATAATTGATTTTGATAATTTTTGCTTACTATATATTGATAAAGTTTTAAGAACAGGATCTAATTGTAAATTAAAATTAGGTTTTAATGTATCTATGTAATATTTTTCTCTTAAAATTCTAGATTCTGGTGAACAAAATTCTAATATTTCGTATTTAAAACTGTTTATACCATATTTATTAAAAGCTTTTTGCATAAAATCATTTGAATGTTTGTTATTCAAAAGTTTTTGCCTATGTTCTAATAATCTATCGTATAAAGTTTTAGAACTACCTACATATGTTCTAGAATTACATGTTATCATGTATATTCCAGATTTTTGTCTTAGTTCTTTTGCGCTCAATTGAAGAATTGATGTTTTCATATACAAATATAATTAAATATTTGCTAAAAACTAAATATTAATCCCCTAATTCTTCTAATTGAGATAGATTTAGTTTTACAACATTTAATCCTAACTCTTCCCCTACTTGCAATATTGCAGAGGTTTTGCCTAGTCCAGCATCTCCTGCTATATTTACAGTAACTGGTACTTTACCTTGTGCTTGAATAAATTGATTATTGCCTACAATATGCTTAACAAAATCTTTTAATTCATCCACATTTAATTTTACTTGACTCATATTTATTTAATTTTTTAAAGTTCTAATTTAATTACTTGACCTGGAAGACTTTCATTTAGGTTTGATCTTTCTGACAATACCCATAGTATTTTTCCTGAAGGTTTCATAGATGTACTACATTCACCATCAGTAAAATATATTAAACTTGTAAATTGTCGATTTTCCATAAAATACTCCAACACAGGATCAAACTCTGTTCCCCCTCTACCTGATACTTCTAATTCAAATTTACCTTTGTAGTCTTTAACACTAGTAATTTGAGTATCACATTGCACTATAGTAATATCTACTCCAGCTTTATAGATATGATGTATCTCATTCATGAATTCTTTAAGCTCACTATCACTTACAGATCCCGAAGTATCTATAGCTAATAGCATCTTTTGCTTCATCTTAATTTTAAGACCAGGATTACCATCATATCTTTTATTTTCCTTTCTTCTAATTTTCTTAGTGAAAATCTTAGTAGAAACTCCTGTAAATCTTCTGATGTATCCCTTCCAATTAAATTTAGGAGGCACTAATGCATCTAATTTAATCAAAGCGTCCATTTCTCCTGGAACATGTCCTTGCTTCTTAAGAGTTTGCTCTTTAGCATTAGAAAGTAATCTTTGCGTTTGTTTTTCTATAAGCTTTTGTTCAGCTTCTGGTAAATTTTCAAACTCTTCCCAAGTACTATGATCAGGCAAACCGTCACCATCTCCTTCACCATCCATTGGGTCACATAGTTTATCAAAGGCATCACTGCCACTAGTACCGTTCTTATCCTTCTCTTCTTTAGCTTCTTTGAGCATATCGTAATAATAACGACAGCCTGCTCTAGTATCAAGATTTAATTCTGGATAATTGTCAATATTAATTCCTCCTTTAGGTAACCATTCAGGGATAATATATTGATTAATTTCCATATCCATAGCTATATTAGCTAGTTTCCTGTCAGCAAATTTAAAAAAGATACCAAGGTGCCCAAATGCAATATGCAAGAGCTCATGCTTAAGTAAACCCAATCTGTGATCTTCAGATAACTCTTCCCAAAAAGTAGGATTGATAACCAATTGATAATTGATTCCTTGTTTACTAACGCCAGCCGTGGGTACTTTAGCGTTCCATAATTTATTCAATAAAATGAGAAAGAACCCGTAATAGGGCTCAGAAAGCATAAGATTCTTTGAAGTTCGTGCTAAACTATCAGCTTTATTTTGTGTATTCATATTACTCATATTTTTTTAAATTAATACTAACTTCTATTGGAGGATATCCTAAATCAATAAAATTTTGTTCTGTTTGTTTTGAAAATAATTCCATAAAAAGTTCCTTAGATTGTTTACTAGTATTGAATTCTACCATTTTTGTTATACATTCTTGAGAAGACAGAATTGAAAGAAAAGAAGGTTTACTTGCCATTTGCAGAGTTTCACACAATATTTTAAATCCTTTAGGATATAAATTTGACCAAATAGCACTATCACATTTACCATATTTATAAAGAATAATTAATTCTCCTAAATATTTTTTTTGATTTATTTGTTTTAAAATCTCAAAACCTACTATAGCATTTTCTTTATCTTCAGATTGAAGCATTTTTAAAATAGCTTTTACTTCTGTTTTATCTATTTTCACTATTCTTCAGTTTTTAATCCTTCTTCATCTAAATACTCTACTTCCATTAAGGCACTATTTAAATCCATCATAGTCATGTATGCACAATTATCAGTATCAACAGTATCCATATCATAATTAGCTTCTAACAGCTCTATAGCTTCATTAACTAAAGCTTGTACTTTTTCTCTAATTTGTTCTACTCTTTCCATCAGTCTTCTATTTTAAGTGTTTTAATCATCCATTCTGTGGGTGTATTAATATTATCTACCCATTCTTTAGCACTAGGAATATAATTATTACAGTCCTCTTTTACATGCTGTTCTCCTATGTATCTTACATATACATCTTTTCCATCACAGTTAGTAATAGTCATACCAAATCTTTTCTCACATTCAAATATACCTTCACTATGATGTCTAAACATTCTATGTTTACTGTGCCCTATCCAGGCCTTAGTTTCATCAAACCATTTATGAATATCTATATAATCTATTGCTGAACCACCAAACTTTCTAGCTGATGATATAGCATGTTGCCAAGGATGTGCCACTATTCTAAAGTTTTATTAATTAAATCTCCTTCATGTTCATAGTCTTCAATATGTTGTACATAAATTTTATTAAATATTTTATATTCTCCTGAAGGTACTTTTATACATAAATAACCGTGGCCACCTTCATCATTCCACCAGTCTTCTATATCTCCTAGTATTTTGTCTTGTGCAAAATCTTTTAAGATAGAATCCATGCCAGTATTTAATTTGTCTAATTGATTTTCACTCCAAACATTTATATTCATTATATCTTCCCAAGTCATATTTGAATTTTTTGAATATACAATTCCTTGAATTGCGCCACTATCCCCACAACCTTCATAATATACATTAAGGGCAGTAATATCAAGATCAGCCAACTGTAATAGAAGGCTTACCATTTTATTTTCATCCATTTTATAAAGTTTTAATTTTTAATTTGATAATATCCACTGCTTCTGTAGTACCTAGGGCCTTTACCAAGTCGCTGAAATCAGTAACTTTAGGCATTTCAGGTACAAAGAAGTAGGGAATATTATACTTTTCAGTGAAGCTCTTAGATAATTTCTTACCAGCTTCATCATTGTCAAATAGACAAATTACTTTCTTAAATCTAGATTTATATTCATCCATTACAGAATCCTTCATCATAACACTTTCTGACTGTAAGCCAATAGCAGCTATACCTAAACAATCGTGAATACTCATAACGTCCTTTAAGGATTTAGTTATAATTAGTAAGTCACCTGATTCAGGAAGTTGCATGTATCCTTGATGCACAGAATAATCTGCATTGTTAATCCATTTTTTAATCTTAATCTCTAAAGGTTGATAGATTTTATAACTAACTCTATCGTCTTTTATCTCTACATAAGCATAAGCTAACTCACTAGTTTTAACAGCAGTATCATTATAAAAAACATAATTGATAGCATGCACATTAAACTTTTCTAAAGTAGCTTTCTTAATGCCGAAGGAAGACCAATATTGCTGATCTCTCTTACTCCAAGGCCTAGTTTTAATTCCTAACTTAACCTTATCCTTATGTACTATTCTAGTATATTGTACAACTTGCTTAGAAGCATCTATATTAAAACTAGACAATCCTAAATCATACGCTACTTTTTTAAGTGCTTCTGGATAACTCAAATTAAAGAGTCTTATTACTAATACCAAAAAATCACCACAATCTTTAGTAGCAAAATCATAGAACATTAAGATATTTCTGTCGATTTTATGGAAATACAATGCAAAAGAAGGAATATTATCTTCTCGTAACGGGCTATGAAATATACCCAAATGTTTAATATCTTCCCCTAAATAAAAAGAATAAATTTCTTCTTGGGTTACATACTTAAGAATATCTTCTCTTGTAATCTGACTATTAAATACTATTGAATTTAGATTTATTTCTTTCATAAAAAAATGAGGGGGACATTAGAGTCCCCCTCAAAATTAATTATTTTTTTCTCACCAGTCGTCTCCAGCAACAAGATCGTTAGCATTAGCTTTTCCATTAGCAACAAACGAATCTTCTTGAATACGTGCCATCGCATCGATGTTACCTGCTTTTAAGCGAGTATCAGCCATAGCAACACTCATTGGCTCTAAGAAAGGAACCCAACTTCTTGGTTGAATATATTTCTTAATTCCTTGAGTAGAACCGTAATTAGCAAATACTCTGAATTTAGGACCTGCAGTTAACCCTGTACGAATTAACAACATACAACCGTCTAACAATTCCTTAGCGCTGTTAAAGCCACTAGGAAATTGGTAAGTATCTCCGTAAATTGCATGAATAACATGCTTAAGAACTTTACCTTGCTTTTGCACTTGCTCTGCAATTGTAGAATACTCTGTATCTTTTTCTACATACCAGAAACTAGTGTTACAAGAACCTCCATCTGCATCTGTAAACGATAACTTGTAATCAGGAGAGTTAGGCTTATCCTCTGGCTTTTTCTTCTCTACCACCATTGATATATTTTCTGCTACTCCTGCGTTTCCACCATTGAAAACTGCTTTACCTTCTGCTGCATCGAAAGATGCGTCATTCAAATTGATCATATTTATTATTTATTTAAAATTATTAATTATTAATTACCAAACTTCCTCGTCAGATTCTTCTTCTTCTAACTCTTCAATCTCCTCATCTTCGTCCTCGTCCTCGTCTTCTTCTAATACTTCTTCTAAAATAGAATCAGGAACTTCCGTAGTAGTATCTGCCATTTCATATAAAGCTCCTCCTTGAGGTACTTCAGGAATAGTGCTTAAGTCAGCGTCAAAATCTGATCCATCAGATACTTCACCTACATTCATAGTGTTGAATTCTAATACTTCTTCAGCAACTGCTGTTCTAAGAACTAATTGAGAATACCCTTCTAAAGCAATAATATCAAAATGATTCTCTACTTCAGTGTTTAATTCTAATCTTTTAGTGATAAACTCGTAAGTTTTCTTATCACTAATAGTGCACGCCTGTGTTAAAGCAAATCCTTCAGTCTCTACAGTTACTTTACGGATAAAGATACTAGAACCGTCAGGAGCAAATCCGAAAGAAACTCTATCTCCTCCATCAATTCCTAAAGCAACTTGCGCAGCTTTATTAAAACTAAACTTTCTACCAGCGCCTACCTTAGCTATTGCTGATAATGTCATTGTTGGAGCAGAAAATGACTCCTCTTTTCTTTTTCTTTGTGCAGGGACTGCATCCCAAATTAAATCTTGCATTGTTTTACTTTTTATTGGTTATTTATTAAATTGAATAATATTCTCTTATTGACGCATTTACTTCTACTAGGTCATTATCGACCAAAGCTTCTTCAAACATTTCAATAGGAGTTTTGCATGTATCTGTTCCAGAATTTAAGGTTCTAAATACATGTCTGTTGGGTGCTCCAGGTGTTTTTACAATCTCTGCATAAAACACTATAGAACTAAATGACTCAGGCACAAAGCGCTCAAGCATTTTACCCTGTACTCCGATTCTCTCTGTAGAGAATCCTCCATCATCATAATGAGTTTCTGGATGAGCAAATAGATACACGATAATATCCTCACGTAACTTATCATTAATGATATTAATTAAATCATATTGATTAGCGGCAAATTTACCATACTTATCAAAGCCTTTTTCAGCTCTAAAAGAAGGGCTCATTACTGCATCAGTCATAATACGACTCCATGTATCAATGATAATAGTTTTAGTCTTAGGATTACCGTGAGCTTTTTTTAAAGTAGCTATTACTTCATGTACGTCTGAGGTTTTTACATAATTACCTTTTTCTTCATTGTACTTTAAGTTAAACTGCTTAAACGGAAGAGCTTTTTGATCCGTATTAATGATAACTGTTTCGTCAGGATTTAGGTTCCTTAACGAGGTAGATTTTCCTGTGCCGCTTTTACCAACGACAAACACGAGTTGACCCATAAATTATTGATTTTTAAGTTATTTACTTTATTAAAGATAAGGATTTTTAAGTTAAATCCCTAATTTCTTGACGTATTTCTACCTCTTTTACTGTCTTTCTTTTCTGCCATAATTTACCTCTTAGATGTGGATGCTCTTCTTGTACTTTACGAGAAGCTCTACCAAAAGAATCCATATAAGGTATGACTCTTTTCTCCATGTCTTTTAGAAACTCTTTAGTGGATTTACCCACATCATACCCTATTTCTTGTAAGTAGTGATAATATAATCTCTCGTTAGAATCTCGTAAAGCAGTATGAGCGGTTAACTTAGCTTTTACCCAGATGTATTTGTCTTTTATCATGAATTTTTATTTTTATAATATTCATCAATTTTTCTTAATTCCTCTGGCTTACCTTGTAGCTCATCTGCTTTGGGTAATTGATAATATCCCCCATACTCGCCAATAAACAGGAAGCTGATATTTAGTTGTGCTTGTCCATCCCGATTTTTCAGAATCTTAGCTAACCTATATCTATCCCTAAATTTACTAATATCGTATCCAAGACACTTTTCTATTCCCAAATAGAAAGGACTTGCAATCCCAATAATAGTATTAGAATCCTCTGCTACGTTACCTGTGTTTTTAATATCACTAAGCAGTGGCATCCAACTGTCCCCATCGCGTCTATCCATTTGTTCAGAACCTCTATTTATCTGAGATACTACAACTGGGCTAAAATTAAACTTGTTTCTAAAGAATACTAAAGTCTTAGAGATTTTATCTATTGCTTCCTTTAAATTGCTGTATTTACCTAAATCTACTAGGCCTATGTGGTCTATGATTATTAGTGTAATTAATGCAGGATTATTAGGAATATAATCTACAATAAAATCATTCTCGTCCCTTACTACCGTACCTCTTTTTTCAGCATAGCCCATTAGGTCTTTGTACAAGAAATCGGGGTTTAAGTTACTTCTATAAAATAGATACTTATCCTGAATCTCATTCATCTTTTCCTCATATTGGCTTATTAATCCTTCTACTTCAGGAGATATTTCCATCTCACCCTTAGATTTAATTTCATCGATCGAAGTTAATATCCCGTGATTCTTCCAGATTAACGCTGCAATATGCTTTGCTATTTGATCTTGGGGAGGAATCTCTAAGGAATAATATATAATTTCTAAATCGTGAACATACCCAGGGTTTGTTTGTAGATATTCTATAGCACCATAGACGTAAGTGCTGTTTACGAAAGCGGTCTTGCCGATTGATGTACCTGCAAATACTAGGTCGTATCTACCTTGCTGAATATTCTTAATATGCTTACTAAGAGTTGTAAAGCCACTAAAAGGAATTCCTGTATTTAGTCCCTTCTTGCCCCTAGCAATCTCTTCTTTGAGTTTATCCCAGTATTTAATCTTCGCCATAATCTTTTTCTTTTTTCTTAAGAGGTTTTAATCCTAAGACTATACTTTGGGAATCCCAATCATCTAACAATTGCAACCTTAATTTATTTATTTGATTAAGTATTAGCAATTCTTTAGTAGTAAATACATCTACATTATAAGCAGCTGACCCCATTATTCTCATTTTAGACCAATTTCTCTTTAATGCAAAATGATGCTTAGTCAGTTTAGCATTCATTACATAGTCGTGCTGTTCCATTCTTCTTCCTCCTTTCCGTTTTCTTGAATAAATACTTCCCATTGTTCCCATGAACTATTGTTCATTACAGTTTCCATATTAGGTAGAAACTCTAATTTACCACTAGACTTTTGTTTAGCTACAAACGCACTTATTGACTCTATAGCTAATTGGTGTTGTTCTGCAGTTTTAACGCGCGCTAAGTACTTCTTTTCATGCTTAAGAGCTACCTGTGTAGTAGGACCCGATGCTCTAAGCACTCTAGGACCTACCCTTACAGGGTAACAATTATAGAATTCCCAGAAATTAATAGCATCACTACGTATTTCAAATAGTTTTTCTACTGCTTTATTACTAACGATAGTCTCTGTAAATTTTGCAGTATGATTGCTTAATACAAACTCCGTAGTTACTATAAGTTTATTTCTAAGATTTATAGAATTAGTCTTACCAAATATTATAGCAATATCATCAAACTTTTTATAATACAAAAGTTGTAACATCACTGCCATATCTGGAGATAATCCAGATTTCTTTAGTAGCTCTAGCGTTAGTTTAATCTCCATACTTACAACATTAATAATTCTAACAATTCTTCTACATCATAGCAATCGTAGTCTTTCAAATTAATCTCTTCTTTGAGTATTAATTCTCCTATTTCATCTGCTATCATATCTGTTTCTAAAGCAACCATAAGATTAATTCTAGACTCATCAAACTTAACAAAATCCATAAAATCGTAGTTTATCTTCTTACGAAGTACCATTTCTGCTAACTGTAGGAGCTTATCTTCTTCCACTAGTGCCGCAAATCTATTCTGTATAGACTTTTTCCAATCTTCTATATTATCAAATTTCATATCCATTGAATTTTAGTTTTTTCAAATCCTTGTAAAGCAGATGTCATCCATACTTCGTCTTGTGTGCCTTTAAGATATACTATGTAAATCTTAGCCTTAGACTTTCCCTGGAGATTCATTGCCCTCATGGTTTGTTGAATACATAGACTTTCTACGCTTTTCAACTGATTAAATACTGCTACTTTTAAATTAGGAATAGTAATGCCCATAGAAATCATAGATATAACAGATAATTTATTAATCTTGCCCTCCTTAAAATCCTCCAAAGAAGACTTATTAGCCTTACTATGGAAACATCCATCGCCTATTTGATTAGCTATCTCTTGCCTACCTGTGAAGACTAAGCATCTATCCGCCATAGAATCTACTATTCCTTTAGTAGCATTTAATTTAGCTCTAGAGTTATAGATTATTCCAGTTCTTTTAGACATTAAGAATCTTAGGTTCTTATACCTGCCTGCGTGTACTGCAGCCTTGTATTTACCGTCCCAATAGTTGTAAGCGTCTCTCTCTGTTTGATAGAAAGGAGCTTCTTCTGTACCCGATAGAACATGTTTGTCTATATCATCTAGATCCGTAGCTACACATATTATTTCATAGTCAGCAATGATCTTATCTTTTATAGCTTGTTCAAAAGTATAAGTATAAAAAGGAGCTATGTTTAGAATATTACTCAAATTAAACTCATCTTGTTGTGTTAAAGTACCTGTTAATCCTAGGATTCTAGTACCTTTTAACTGATGAAATCGTAATTCAGCTAATACTTTTAGGTTATAACTATGGCACTCGTCAGCTATAATTAAATGATAAGTATCTCTATTTTTCTTTAAACTATTACTCCACACATAATCTACTTCAACAGTGTCATTTAATCCCCAGGTAATCAACTCTCTTTTCCAATCCTCTAGAATAGACAATTGAGGTGCCACAATTAGCACCTTAATTGCCTTATCCACGGTATTCAACGCATCAATCGTTATTTTGCATTTACCAACACGAGGACTTACAAAGAGAACACCATTAAACCTATTGAGTACAACAGCTTTACTAGCTTCTTTTTGTATTTTGTCTCGTTTTTTCATGGTATTAATTGTTTTAATTTATATAAAGTAATATGTTTCCACCCCGTAGGATGAATATTAGAAGGAACTGCTTTAGTAAATGTAACTGGGCATACTTTAGTATTCATCCAATCCTTATAATTTAATGCTACTTCTTCTACAACTTCTTTAGTATTTTCTAATACCATTAAATTTATTATAGTAGCATGGTCTCTTTTTAAAGCTCTCCCAATTTCTGAATAAGATACTCCCCTATCAAAAAGTTCTTTGGCTATAATTTTACGAACTTCTACTATATAGCAATTTCTATATTTAACAGTTAACTTAAAATACTCGTATATAGGAATTAGTTCTTCTAATAATTTAATCTCTTGTTTTAACCCCTCGATTCTTTCTTCAAAAGATTTAAAACTTCCTTTACTTTTTCTACCCACCTTCATTAATGTTTCCAAGTTTTAGTTATCATCGGTTCTGCCTTAAGTTTGACCACTTTACAGAATACTTCACCTGCTCTTTCCATACATTCCTGTAACACAGGAGCTATAGTGCTCGCCATATCTTCTGGACATTCTACTATCCATTCATCGTGTACTACATTCGGTAATTTTACCGTAAATACTAGATTATTAGCTACTAAATATCTAAAGAAATATACTCCCGCAAGTTTAGTAATATCTGCAGAAGAACCCTGAATAGGATAATTTAAAGACATTCTTTCGATATCTCCTTTCTTCATAAAATACTCGCGAACTTTTGGCTTAAAATGATTCATAAAGATATGGGAATTTTTAGTCTTTTCCAACTTATAACTGTCCCAAAATCCCTCAGTTTCATATATTTCTGCATGCAATTTTTTAAAATCTTCAAAGAAAGGAACAAAGCATTTTCTACCGCTGACATTGTTAAATTGAATATAACCTAACTGAAGAGCTCTAGCTTTTTCTACTTTAAAATAGTTAGCTAATCCAGGAAATGCTTTAAAGTAAGCTTTATAAACTTCCTCACCTTCAGCCATAGATATGCTTAAGTTTTGAGCAATAGTCATACCTGTACCACCGTAATTGATAGCAAATCCAGCACCTTTAGCTATCTGTCTTTTGCTTTTATGATTATCTTTTATCTCATCTAGACTTAAATCTCCTAACTCAGGAAATATCTTAGACGCAATAAAAGAATGCATATCTCCAAGACCTTTAGAATAAAACTCTAGTAAATCATCATCCAAAGATTTATTAGCAAGTACAATCTGCTCTTGCCCGCTATAATCACTTACTATTAACACGTTACCCTTCTCTGCCTGGAAACATCCTCTAGTTCTATTATCACTTGGAATATTCTGCATATTAGGCATTTGAGGCATACCTTGTTTAGGTCGGCCTTTCTGACCACTAGACAATCTACCCGTATTCATAATCTGTGTATAGTTACTATGAATTCTTCCTGTTACAGAACTTATATAGTTAAACCAATTCTCACCGTAAGTACTAACTACTTTCTGATGCTCAGTATATTCTATATAATTAGAAATAAGAGGGTGTTTCTTCTTTTGGGGCCCTAAGACTTTCTTGTCTATAGAATCTTTCATCATTCCTGTGTCTTTATCCTTAGTCAACGTATCTACGCCTAAAGATTGCATAAGAGGAATAACTTGTTTAGAAGATGCCCAATTAAGTTTGCATTTAATACCTGTAGAAAATAAAGACAACTGATTATCTACATATTTAGAATACTTGTCAGGATTCTCTAGAATAAAATCATCTAATACTTGCTTCACAGCATCTAAATCTTTTAGATCATCATCACATTTTGCTCTCCATTCTTGAGCATTCATAAACATACCACAATACTCTATGTATGCTAGTACTAATACAAACTCATTATCTAAAGTAGCAGTGCGCGTTAAATTATTTTCTGTTAAAGCTACTTCTTGTTTTCTCTTAACCTGATGAAGATATTTAACATCATCAGCAGCATATTTAATAACTCTAGTAGATAGACCTTCTCGGTGTATATTGCCCCTTATAGTCTTATCTAACTCTATTTTACAATATCTATAGACAACTGCATCTAGCGATCGTCTAACGGTATCTAAACCTGTAGTTAGAATTCTTTCTACTAAGAAAGTATCAAATATTTTAGTCGGTACAATTGAATAATAATATAGAAATCTAAGGTCAAACTTAGCATTGTGCATTATTAACACTTTACTTTCTAATAACTCCTTATATAACTTAGGGTCTACATTAGAGCAATCAACTACATATTGTCGTTGTTCATCACCTAATTGCATACTTAGTAAATCCTTAGTATAAGGATCCATTCCCCTAGTTTCTGTATCAAATCCAATAACTTCTAATGTTTTTAAGTATTCTATAGACTCCTCAACAGTAGCCATAGAATAACCAGCAGCCGTAAATAACGACTGCTGATTAGTTACTAAATAAATCACTAGGAATCTTTATTTTTTACCTTGAAAAGTGATATACGCTTTTGCAAAACGTCTTTGTGGGTATTCACACAAACTACCATCTTTTTTTGTACAAACAACATACAATTGGTCTCCCCAAAATTTCCAAAAAGGTTTTTTAGTTGCAACCATCACGATAAATTTACCGTCTTTCTCCTCAATTTTAAATTCTCCGTTTTTCATAATTTATTTATTTATTTGTTATTGTTTCTGTAATTACTGTTTTACTACCTTTAGAACTTATAACTAAACACTCAGGCACTATTTTATCTAAGATAGCTGTTCCTTTGCTAATAGATAATACCTCAACTTCTGTTTTACCTACAGATTCTAATATTGATTTTTCAATATCATTTTCTGGAATAAGTACAATCTTCGTTGTACCATTTAATAATACTTCTACTTTCATCTTTTTATTTTTAGATTGTTACTCATCCTGATGATCTATGTCGTCCTGGTCATCCATTACTTTTTTTACTAAGATAGCAAGAGTTATAAGACAAACTCCTACTATCACTAAACAAATTGTTATCATAATTACCAACTTGTGGTATTAGTTATACAATAGTGTGTACCTACATATGCACTCATCCAATCATCAGGTGTTAATACCCAAGTCTTAAAGTTACCACTACAGTCATTCTTAATATCTACTGAATAATCAGCAGCATTATCTGACATTATCTCACCACAATTACATGGTGTTACTTCTTTCTTCTCACATGACATTGCCATCAATGCAACTGCCATAATCATCATTACTTTTTTCATCTTACTTTTTTAAATTGTTTTTACAGCCCGAACATTGCATAAGTAGTACTTGCTGTAGTTGCTCTGGTTGCCATACTTGAAGTCCTGTAACCACGCGTAGTTACTACTGGACTCGGTGGAACTCCAATAGTAGTCATTTGCAAAACCGCCAACCACATCTTTATTTTCATACATTAATAATAACTCTACTCTAGTAGGTAATCTCCAACCTTCACCTAATGAAGCACAAGCTCCCTTTGCTTCTTCCCAAGTCATTTTTCCTAATTCTTTAGGATTTACTAAAAAGCCAAGGGTTCCACATATAGCAACAGGTTCCTTTTCTTTTTCTGCTTTCATTAAATCAGCTTTCAATAAAGCTAACTCATCTTCCAGCACTTTAATTCTTTCTAGTTCTTTCATGTTATTTCTTTTTAAATTGTTCAAACCATTTAGTAATCCCAGATAGGCTAAATACTACTCTTGAATTATTTTCTTTATGAAAACTATATAAAATAGAGATAACTTCTTCCTCACTATACATTTTTTTAGCTTGCCATTTAGCACCTTCATAAAAAGCAATTTCTGTTTGTTGTTTTTCTGGTTCATTCAAATATATTCCACCATGAACATATCTTTCAGCAGCTTCTTCAAGTGTTTCATAATCCTTGAGCTTTTCAAGGTCTCTTTTCCATTCAGCTTTTAATTTCATTGCTATAACCCACATGATAAACATGCCTATAAATAATCCTAATCCAAAGTCCATATCAAATCTTTTTAAGTATTAAA
>Ga0315284_10002298_pt1 | contig 27424 bp, 25 predicted proteins | sample YL17G09_16_MG_FD_203696 | JGI IMG/M metagenome (GOLD analysis project Ga0315284, IMG submission 203696) | Sediment microbial communities from Yellowstone Lake, YNP, Wyoming, USA - YL17G09_16 | ecosystem: Environmental > Aquatic > Freshwater > Lake > Sediment | place: USA: Wyoming | collected...
CGAGGGGCCGCTGAGCGGAGTGCTCAGTGTGGCCACTGACCCGGTGGTCTCGACGGACATCATTCAGGACCCGCACTCCTGCATCTTCGACGCGGCGCTGACGATCGTCATCGGCGGCACCTTCGTCAAGGTCGTCGGCTGGTACGACAACGAGTGGGGCTATAGCTGCCGCTGCCTCGACCTCATGCTGTACATGGCGGAGTAGGCACTGGACATGGAAGCGGAGCCGCCGGGCGAATCGGATCTGAAGGAGCGCGCAAACGCAAGCGCGCCGCCGAGATGCGCCAGGCGCTGATCACCGGCTCGGGGATGCTCGCTACGGCACTGGCCCAGACGGCGCCAGCCTTCGCCTACGCTCCCGTCGTGGTGCCCCACGGCGAGTGCGACGTCACCAACCGGGAAGCCGTGCTCGCCATCATCCGGGAGGTGCGTCCGGCGCTGGTGCTGCACACCGCGGCCCTCACGCGCGTCAACTACTGCGAGGAGCACCCCGAGGAAGCTCTGGAAGTCAACGGCGTGGGCACCCGCAACGTGGTCGAGGCCACGGAGGCGGCTCTCGCCCACTGCGTGTACTTCTCGACTGACTACGTGTTCGACGGGCGCAAGGACCGGCCGTGGGTGGAGCGGGACCAGCCCAGCCCGCTCAGCGCCTACGGGCGCAGCAAGCTGGAGGGCGAGAAGGCGGTGGGGGAGTACCACCGCGGGCACATCGTGCGCACCAGCGGCCTGTTCGGCCCGCGCCGCGACGGAACGGAGGAGCGCAACTTCTTCTGCGCCATCGCCAAGCAGCTGCGCGACAGTCCCGCCGGCGCGAGCCTGCCCGTGGTATCCGACCAGGAGACGGCGGTGACCGCCGCCTCCCACCTTGCGGCGATGGTGTTCAGCCTCTTTCAGGACGGCCTGCCGCCGCTGGTCCACATCACGTCCACGGGACACGAGAGCTGGTACAGCTGGGCATGCCTGGCGGCTTCGGCGCTCGGCGAGAGCCCGGATCGGATTCGCCCGGTGGGCACCGCAGAGTCCGGCCCGGGCGCGCCTCGCCCGCGCTACAGCGTGCTGGGCTCGGAGTACAGCGCCGTCAGGGCGGCGGTGGCGCTGCACCCCGCGCGCCCGGCGATCTACGCCTACCTGTCAAGCTGGCGGGCCGCGCCCCGCTAGAGGGCGGGAGCCGGGTGGGGAACGGATGTCAGCGGCGGGCGGGGATGGGCAGCAGGTTCCCGGCGAAAACGGGTATGATAGGTGTGGCAAGGGGAATCGGCCCGCGTTCAGTGCGGGCACAGGATCACCGATGGGAACGTTGATCGTGTCGTATGGCGGCATTGGCTGGAGCTTGACAGTGTCAGCGTTACAGCCAATAATAGCTACCTATTATCGTTGCACTGTTGAGCCGGAGGGTTCCGATGGGCTGCGCGATTAGCCGTATGCGTTGTGGAGTGTTTGCTGTCGCCGCGCTCTCCCTGGCGCTCGTGAGTCTTGGGTGCGGTGGTGGAGGCGGGACCCCTGGTACAACTCCCACGCAGATACACTACGAGGACTTGGTGCCTGAGGTGCAGGTGCAGGTTGTCGACCACAAGTACCGCATCTCCGGGAACACCTACGACGTTCTCGACTCAGAGCCGATATTCCAACTCATCGCCTCCGCAACCTCCAGCCTGGACGTCGCGGTGGCGCGGATCGACCGCCAGGAGGTCGTGACGGCGCTCCTGAGCGAGGCCAAGGGCGGCACGCGCGTCCGCATCCTCACGGAGAAGGCCTACTTCGACGACCCCACCTACAAGCCGTTCTACGACCAGCTGATGGATGTAACGAAGAGTGGGGGCAATATCGAGATCCGCACTGACCTGGACGGGTTGCCGCGCGTGATGCACAACCGGTTCATGATCATCGACCAGGCGCGGGTAGTGACCGGCTCCTACAACTGGGAGACGGTGGCATCGGAGAACACCTTCGGCGACGTGATCTCGATCCTCAACACCGCCGTGGCGGGGGCTTTCACCAACCAGTTCAACCAGATGTTCGTCGAGCGCAACTTCGGTGTGGCCAAGCGCGACGACAGCCAGCACAGCTTCCTGGTCGGCGGCGGGTACGGCCTGCTGGAGGCGTACTTTGGGCCAACCAACATGCCCCGCGACCTGATCGAAACCGAGATCGGCCAAAGCCAGAACGTCCTCTTCTCCGTCCAGCAGTTCAAAGACGCGCCGCTGGCCAACTTCCTGCTCAGTTGGCTGGCGTCGAGCCCGGACAACACGATGTTCGGGTTGTTCAACAACATCGCGACCATTGGGGACAACGAGGAGAATGCGGTCTATCTCGCATTCGCCAACTACATCGCCGCTCCCCCCGACGACAGCGGCCAGTGCATCGTGAACATGCTCATCGACAGCCAGTTTGCGGCCTACGACACGATGAACCACAAGCTGATGTTCGTTGACCACGCTCTTAGCAACAACACCCCGGCGGTGATTTTCACCACGTCCAACTACTCCGACCTGGGGTTCTCTTTCAACGACGAGACCATGTTGATCATGCGCGGGCTTCCGATGGTCAACAAGTACCTGCGCGGCTTGTTCTACCAGTACCAAGACACGACGGTGCCGCCGGGCGACCTCACCGAGGCGGGGGATGCGCAGGAGCTCGACCAGCTGATGGCGATGTACCCGATCGCCATCAGCGACGGCGCGACGCTGGCCCGCGGGTTCGAAGCCTACCCCTGCGCCATAATCTTTGGGAGCGTGAGCAACTTCCGGCGCCAGATCACGCTGCAAAACAGCGATGGCACTTTCAGCACCATCCTGATTGACGTGGGATTCGAGGTGGATGGCGACCTTTATTTCGGCGGCCATCTGGATGCCACAGCCGCCCCCGGCACGACCGCCGACCCGTTCGAAGAGAATGAGGCCATCAACCCCGACCACCGCTACATGCTGATCATCCCGGCCGGTGACATGACGGTACGGACAGTCGTCCTCGACGATACCGGCAATCCTAGCGACGTCTTCGCGCCCAAGGAGACCACGATCCACATTGGTCCTGGCTGCGTGAAGAAGATCGACTTGAGCATCAACCAAGCCACCGAGACCGGCGGCGGCGGCGGCGGCGGCGGCGGTGCTGGTGGGGGCGCATAGGCAGGCGTATGGTGAGCTTTTCACGTGAGGATATGAGATGAACAGGCAGCGGTTCATGTGGTTCTTGGTGACGGGCGTCCTTGCCGCGGTCATGGTTGCGGGCTGCGGCGGCGGTGACGGCAGCACTACGCCTGCACCGCCCAGCCTCATCCCCGGGGACAACACTCCCCCGGGCGGAGACCCGCGGGACGTCACGCCACCTGGGCTCTCGGCAGGTGCGTTCACCATCCCCGGCGGATTCACCGACCTGCGCGGCGTGGCCGCGTCGCAGCAGTACGTCTACGTGGCCAGCGCCACAGCGCTGTACTGCTTCGACAAGCTCGGCAACCTGGCGAACATGGCTGTGGCACCCAGCACCATCCAGGCGCTCGCTGTGCTTCCGCCCACTCCCTCAGTCGAGAACGTGGACATGGAGAGCTACTACTTCGCGGGCTTCCCGGTGATCCTGTTCAACCCGGTCCGCGATGTCGGGTACTTCCGGATATACGCGCCGAACCTGGATCCCTTTACGACTCGCGAGGATGTCGACAATCCAGACGCGTTCAAGTACATCGACCTGCCTGATCCGATCATGGACCCACCGAATAGCCAGTCGGATTACCTCTGCCTCCGCGTATACGACATGGCGGTTGATCGCTTCGGTTCGATATTCGTGGTCATGGACTTCGACATCAAGCCGACCCCGCCTGTCCCGGACTACTTCCGCGGCATCCAGGTGGCGAACCAGTTCGCCAGCTACACCCTCCAGCGCGGCTCGTCAGTCCAGATTACGGACGATCAGGGCAACCCGCAGACCGTCTCCATCCCCCTCTTCGACGACGAACTCGATGGTTCGGCGAGCGGCGACCAGGGCACCATCGGGTTCGACAGCTTCTTCCCCTTCAATCGCACCGACCTGACCTTCACCTGGTACACCGGGGATTACACGCTGCTCCGGGACTACGTTGGCCTCTCCTCCGTGACGGTCAACCCGTTCACCGAGTTGTACACCTTCGCACAGATGATCAACAATCCTTTGGGCTACATCCGGGTGATCGGGGAGGGGGCAGGCAATGCTTACGGGTCTTTCTCCCAGAACCCGCCGCGCGACCCGGACGGCAACCTAGAGGATGAAGACCTGAGTGAGGGCGGGCCGTCAGGGATCTCTACCGACCCCATGACAGACAACGTGTACATCTGCGACCCGGGTAACCGCCGCGTCCAGGTGTTCGCCCCCGGCACAGGCGATTTCGTGCGGACGATCGGGGACGGGACGCGCGGCCGGGCTGGCTCGCAGTTCCTCGCGCCGAACTCGGCGGCCATCGACTACGAGGGCAACGTGTTCATCTGCGACGTGAACGACCTGCGCGTGCTGCGGGAGAAGCAGCCCGGCGTGCACTTCGGCAACATCGGCGGCACCGTGCGGCGCATCGACAACCACACGCCGCTGGAGGGAGCAACGGTAAGCCTGGGCAACGAGCTCGGCGCCATCGCCGTGCGCGCGACAAACATCAACGGCGACTACCTGATCAACTACCTCAAGACCGGCACGTACTACATGACAGCGACGAAGTTCGGCTTTGATCCGGACACGGCGCAGGTGCAGATCCTCAACGACACCACGGTGCGCGCGGACTTCAACCTGACGCCGCACACTCCCGCCGTTGTCGGCAGTTACATGGGCTCGATCATTGACGACGTCACGAACCTCTTCTTGCCCAACGTGCTCGTGGAGATCATCGGCACCAGCATGACAGCGACCACGGATAGCATCGGGGGGTTCCTGATTACGAACATCACACCGGGTACGTACCAGGTACGGTTCAGCCTGGCCGGCTACACCACGATCACCCGCGACGTCGAGATCATCGCTGGCAGCGTCACAAACGACGCGCTGATCAAGATGGTACCGCTGCCGCTGGGCCCGTAGAACCAGTCCAGGCACAACAACGCCTATAATGAGGCCCCGGCCGCAATGCCGGGGCCTTTTTTGAGGTGTCGAATGAATGCTGAACTGCTGGAAGCCGCGCGCAGCCTGGTGCTGGTGATCGACCTGCAGGGCCATCTGATGGAGATGATCTACCGCCCGCGCCTGGTCGTGGAGGGCACGATCCGCCTTTTGCGACTCTCTGAGATCTTCTCCGTCCCGGTGGTGCTCACCGAGCAGTACCCACGCGGGCTGGGTCCCACCCACCCCCAGGTGCGCAGTGTGTTCGACGAGCTTGCTACGACTAAGCGCTACATGGACAAGGAGGCCTTCGGCTGCTGCGGCGATCCCCTCTTCGAGCCCCTGCTCGCCGAGGCGCTGCCCGGCGTACCCCCGGAGCGCCGCCAGGTCGTGATCGCCGGCATCGAGACCCACGTTTGCGTCGTGCAGACGGTCATCGAGCTCCTGCGGGCCGGCAACAGCGTGTACCTCTGCTGGGAGTGCGTCAGCGGCCGCGGCGAGGAGTACCGCCGCCACGCCTTCGACCGCATGCAGCAGGCGGGCGCGGTGCTTACGAATCATGAGTCGGTGGGTTTCGAGTGGGCGCGCAGCAAGGCGCACCCGCAGTTCAAGGCGCTCAACAACCTGCTCAAGGGCGGGCAGCTGACTTAGGCTGGAACTCCCATGCCCAGAATCCGCATCAACCGCGCGCTGGCAAGCAGCGGTGTGGCAAGCCGCCGCGGGGCGGAGGCGCTCGTCCGCGGCGGCCGGGTCAAGCTCAACGGGAAAGTCGTGACAGACCTCGCCACCACGGTTGACCCCGCCCGGGACAAGCTTCTGCTGGACGGGCGCGCTCTCAAGCTGCAGCCGCCGGCCTACTACGCCTTCCACAAGCCGCGCGGGCTGGTGGCGACGATGCAGGACGAGAACGGCCGGCCCTGCGTGGGCGACGTCTGCCGCGGCCTGCCGGGCGCGCCCCGCCCGGTGGGACGCCTCGACCGAGCTAGTGAAGGATTGCTGCTGCTCACCAACGACGGCGGCCTCGCCCACCGCCTGATGCACCCGCGCTACAGCGTGCAGAAGGAGTACCAGGTCACGGTCGAGCCGCGGCTCACCGACCGCCACGCACGCCAGCTGGTGAGCGGCGTGCAGCTTCCCGACGGCGCGGCGCGGTTCGCCAACATCACTCTGCGGCAGGAGGAAGGCCCGCGCAGCCGCCTCAGCGTGGTCGTCACCGAGGGGCGCCATCACCTGGTCCGCCGCGCCTTCGCCGCCCTGGGCTACGAAGTGCTGCGGCTAAAGCGCGTGCGCGTAGGGGGGCTGGCGCTGGGAAAGCTGGCCCCGGGGCAGTCACGCTCGCTGACATCGCCGGAGGTGCGCGAGCTGCGCCGCCTTACCGGCTTGGCCTAGGCCGAGCCGCCGACCTTTCCTAGCCCGAAAAGCAAACCCCGGGCTCCGGGCCCGGGGTTGGCGCGACCCGGCTCGACCACCCGGGGGCGCGCGTGGCGAGTGGCTCCCGCCGCAATGAAAGACGCACGATCGGGGGTGCAGTTACTTCAGCGTGGAGAATCGAGCCCCTGCCGCCGCCGCCATCCTCCGCGCGCGCGGCTATTCCTCTTCGTAGTAATAGGCGTGCTCGCCGCCGCCGCCTTCCTGCGGGTCCAGCCCGAAGCGGATCTTCTCGCGCAGCGCATGGCTGAAGGTCTCGCTCACCCCCGCCGCCGCACCGGCCAATAAGTGCATCCCGCCCTGCACCGCTTCGGAGAGCGTCCCCAGCGGGTCGTACTCCTCTATGACGACCTCGCCCGTGCGCAGGTCGACCACGTACCGCCGCCGCGTCAGCTCGGCGGCGAGCGCGACGGCCACGGCGGAGAACACCAGGCCGATCCCCGCGCCGATCAGAAACCACCCGAATCCGCTGCCGCGCCGCCTCACCGAAGCTCGCTCCCTGTGTCCATCGCAAGCACGAAGCCATTATACATCGGGATGGATAGCCCGCGAGCGTGGCCGATGGGCAATGCACGATCGACCCGGCTCCGCTGCGGCTGCTAAGATTGAACCCAGGCTGAGGGAGGAACGCGAATGAACATCAGACTTGGCGTTGTGGGCTTCGGCACGATGGGCAGCGAAATCGCGCTGCTCGGGGCGTGCGCGGGCATGGAGGTGGCGGCCCATGACTCCTTTCCCGGAGCGCTGGAGCATGGGATGAAGCGCCTGGCGAAGCTTGCCAAGATGCTCGCCCGGGATGAGAAGTTCTTCGGCGCCGCCCAGGTGGCAACCGACGAGGGCCGCGAGGGCGTGCTGGCGCGCATCCACCCCGCCACCCGCATGGACGGCTTGGCGGAGTGCGACTATGTGATCGAGGCCACCCCGGAGATGCTCGAGCTCAAGCAGGCGGTCTTCAGCGAGCTCTCCAAGCACTGCCGCCCCGACGCGCTGCTGGCGACGAACACCAGCAGCATCGGCATCAGCGAGATCGCCGCGAGCGCGACCCATCCTGAGCGCGTCGTCGGCATGCACTTCTTCAACCCGCCGACATTGATGCAGCTCATCGAAGTGGTCGCTGGCTTGAACACCGGCGAGGCGGCGGTCGAGGCCGCGCTGGGCCTGGCCAAGGCGCTCGGGAAAACGGGCATCCGCGTCAAGGAGACGCCGGGGTTCATCGTCAACCGCGTGCTGACGGCGATGATGAACGAGGCGATCACGCTGCTCGAAGAGGGCGTGGCGAGCATGGAGGACATCGACGACGCGATGCGGCTGGGGGCGGGCTTCCCGCTGGGGCCGTTCAAGCTGGCCGACTTAGTCGGCTTGGACGTCTACACCCGCGTCTGCGACACGATCTACCAGGAGCTGGGGCGCGAGAAGTTCCGCCCGCCGTTCACGCTGCGCCAGTACGTCCGCGCCGGCCGCCTGGGCCGCAAGACCAAGCAGGGGTTCTACAAGTACTGAGCCCGCACCAGGCGCCGCCCGTTTACCCCGCCGGGGCGCCGCCGACCTCCACGTCCGGCTTGCGGAAGAACCGCCGCACGCCGTAGCGCACCGTCTCCCAGCCCATCTCGCTGATGCTCTGGGTCAGCGGGATCTTCTTCGGGCACACCTGCACGCAGTTCTGCGCGTTGCCGCAGTCGGCGATGCCGCCCTGGCCCATCAGCGCCTCCAGCCGCATGGCCCGGTGCATCGCCCCCGTGGGATGCGCGTTGAACAGGCGCACCTGGCTGATCAGCGCGGCGCCCATGAAGCTGGAGCGCGCATTGATCTGCGGGCAGGCGTCGAGGCAGACGCCGCAGGTCATGCAGCGGCTGAGCACGTACATCCACGCCTGCTCCACCGCGGGCTGGCGCGGCCCCGGCCCCAGGTCGTGCGTGCCGTCGATCGGCACCCAGGCCTTGATCTTCTTTAAGTCCTCGAACATCGAGCTGCGATCGACCACCAGGTCGCGCACGATGGGGAACTTGCTCATCGGCTCCAGCACGATCGGCTGGCGGAACTGCTCCACGAGGGCGGAGCAGCTTTGGCGCGGCTTGCCGTTGATGCGCATGCTGCACGCCCCGCACACCTCCTCCAGGCAGGAGCATTCCCAGGCGACGGGCGGCACGCGCTTGCCCTGAGTCGTGACGGGGTTCTTGCGGATCTCGTCCAGGCAGGTGATGACGTTCATCCCCGGCGTGTACGGCACGCGGAACTCCTGCCAGTAGGAGGGCTCAGCCGGGGCGTCCTGGCGCCGGATCTTCAGGTGCACCGTTGCCTGCTCAGTCATGCTCGCGTCCTCACTTCTCCTGGTTTGCCACGTCGTCCTCATCGGGCGGTGGCCCCTCCCGCGGCGGCGTGGCGAGAAACACCCAGCCCTTCTCCCCCTCCGGCTCGAAGTCGCGCCAGACAAGGCGGTAGTGCCCCGGCGTGATGCGCTGAAGCTCGTCCTTCCCCGGCTTGGTCACGGGGTAGTACGGCGGCAGCTTGGGGGAGCCGAAGAATAACCCCCGGCTGGCGACGTCCGGTTCGAGAAAGACGTCGATCACTGCCTCGCCGATCGGGCCCTGCCAGTTGCGACCCGTTATCAGCTGGTACTGGAACAGCGCCTGATCCTCCACGTTGCCGCCCGTTGCCGCTTCGTAGCGATGGCCCACGATTAGTACCTGCTTCGGCGCGAAGTGCAGTTGAAACGCGCGGCACAGCAGCAGCGAGTTCACGTCCATCGACGTCCATTGTGCCTTGACTGCCGGCTCGTCTTGCGGGACGGCGAGCGTGCTGGCCAGGCTCTCGATGCGGACCACCTTGCACTCAAGCGGAGTGCTGGCCGCCTGGGGATCGCCTGCGGGCCTGGTCCAGGCCTCGAAGTTCTCCACCTTGCCCGCGGTGTCCGAATAGGTCATGTACCCCAGGTCAAAGCGTTCCGCCAGCTCGTCTACGCCGGTCATGTCGTCCGGTGACTGCGCTGCGCTCCACAGATAGCGGTACAGCAGGTCCTCGTCGGGGAACCCGGCCCAGCAGTCCAGCTCCTCGTCGCTCAGGTTGCGGAAGGTGAACTCCACCTCGACCTTCGTGCGCTCCTTGCCGAAGCGGATCGCGATGTGCTCCGCGGCCATCTGGACCGGCGCAAGATCCTCGCCCAGCGGCCGCGGCGGATCGACGCTTAAGTTCAGCGACGTGTCGTTCGCCTGCGCGACGGTCGCGAGCATCAGCGCAATGCTCGCGCCTGCTCCAATCGCCAATCCCAGCTTTGCCGCGTGAGTGCTCATGTTGCTGCGCCTGCCGCGCTACTTCGTGGTGTACACCCGCTTCCGCGGTGTGACGAGCGAGGTGTCTACGGCCTCGAAGCTGAACACCGGGTTGCGCGTGCCATCGAACGTCGCAATCGTCGTCTTCAGCCACTGCTCGTCGTTGCGCTCGGGGAACGCCGGCTTGAAGTGCGCGCCGCGGCTCTCGTCGCGCATCAGCGCGCCGCGGCAGATCATCTTCGCCAGAATCAGCCGGTCCCTCAGCTCGCGGACGTAGAACGCATCCTGGTTCACCTGCCGCCCGGTGTCGGACGCGCCGACCCTCTCCCAGCGGTCGAGCAGCTCGTCGAGCTTGGCGTCGAGCGCGCTCAGCTCGTCGTTGCGCCTGAACACGCTGCAGTTCATGACCATCTGGTCGGCCAGCTCGGCCTGGATGACGTAGGGGTTCTCGGGCCCGTCCATCTTGAGCACCGCGTCAAACGCACTGTCTTCGGCCGCCACCGCCGCCGCAACCTCGCTCTCACTCAGCGCCGGCAGGCGCGTGTTGGCCAGGTATTTCGCCACCTCGGGGCCGATCACCTGCCCCGCCCACAGGCAGCTCAGCAGGCTGTTCGCGCCCAGGCGGTTGGCGCCGTGGTACTGATAGTCCGCCTCGCCGCCGGCGAACACGCCGTTGACGTTGCTCATGTGCCGGTACTGCTCCCATCCCGCCGGCAGGTCGGCCTTGCGGTCGGTCTCCGCAGCGTAGCCGCAGTAGATGCCGCCCATGTTGTAGTGCATCGCCGGGAAGACGCGCATCGGCACGTGGTACGGGTCCTCGCCCATGAACTTCTCGTAGATCTCCAGCACGCCCTCGAGCTTGGCCCGCAGCACGTGCTCGGGGATGTGCGTCACGTCGAGGTAGACCTCCCACTTGCCATGCACGCCCATGCCCTGGTAGACGCAGAGGTCGAACAGCTCGCGGCTGGCGATGTCGCGCGGCACGAGGTTGGCGTACTTCGGGTACTTCTCCTCGAGGAAGTACCAGCGCTCGCTTTCCGGGATGTCCAGGCCGGAGCGCGCATCGCCCTGCTGCTTCGGCACCCAGACGCGCCCGCCCTCGCTGCGCACGCTCTCGCTGATCAGGCGGCATTTGTCGGTGCCGGTGATCGCCGTGGGGTGGATCTGGATGAACTCGCCGTTGGCGTACCACACGCCCTGCATGTAGCAGCGCGCCGCCGCCGAGCCGGTGCAGATCACGCTGTTCGTCGTCTTGCCGTAGATCAGCCCGATGCCGCCGGTGGCCATCACCACCGCATCCGCCAGCAGCGCGCTGCACTCGAGGCTGTGCTGATCGGCGATCACCACGCCGCGGCAGTTGCGCGAGCCATCGAGGATCAGGCTCTGGAAGCTGTGGTGCTCGAACTTGCGCACCTTGCCCTCGTCCTCGTAGCGCCGCACCTGCTCGTCGAGCGCGTAGATCAGCTGCTGGCCGGTCGTCGCGCCGGCGAAGGCGGTGCGGTTGAACAGCGTGCCGCCGAAGCGCCGGAAGTCCAGCAGGCCCTCCGGCGTGCGGTTGAAGGTCACGCCCATGCGGTCCAGCAGGTAGATCAGCTTCGGCGCGGCGTAGCACATGTCGCGCACCATCGGCTGGTTGGCGAGGAAGTCGCCGCCGTAGACGGTGTCGTCGAAGTGGAACTCCGGGCTATCGCCTTCGCCCTTGGTGTTCACCGCGCCGTTGATCCCGCCCTGGGCGCAGACGCTGTGGCTGCGCTTGAGTGGGACGTAGCTCACGAGGTCGACGCTTAGGCCGCGCTCGCAGGCGGTGATCGCGCCCATCAGCCCGGCCAGCCCACCCCCGACGATGATCACTCGCTTCTCAGGCATGGGACTATTCTATACGGCGGATCGCCGCGGGCAAGCGTCCGGCGCCCCCGTCAGGGCGCATGAGCACTGGCACGCTACAGCACGCCGCTGTCGCGCAGCATCTGCGCGTACTGCTCCGCAGACACCGGGCAACTGACGAACTCGCGCAGGTACTTGGCGTCGGGCATGTGCAGCTGAAAGACCATCCGCGCTGCTAGACCGTCCCCAACATCGTAGCTCGACCGGCTGACGAACGTCTGGAGCGAGGTGAGCTTGCCGTCCACGACCAGGCCCAACCGGTGGTGCTTTGCAGCGCGAAGGTGCACGAATCCCTTGCGGAGCAACGCACGCTCCAACTCGCGGGTTGTGCAAGCGCCGGTCATGCGCTCTGGCGGATGTAGTAGCCGCTGACGGCGGCGAACAACGCCTTGCGTTGGGTGATGGCGCTCTTGTGAAGCGGGATCTTCGGCTTCCCGCGATAGTCCTCGTAAGCCGAGATCACCAGGTCCGCCAGCATCTCCCAGGCTTCGGCTTCATCCCGCCCGGCCGCGCCAAGCTGGAACAGCGGGATCCACAGGCCATGCGCGTCCTCGCCCGGCTGCACCTCCACGGCGACGGACTTCTTGAACCGCAGCAGCCGCCCCTCGCACTCCAGCTCGGTCACGTCCACCGTGCTTTGCGTCGTCACGCCCACGGGCAGATTATACCCGCCCCGATGGGCGCTGCGCGGAGGTGGCTCCGCCCTAGCGGGCTGCGATCCACTGCGACACGGTGGCCATCAACTCGTGCGCCCAGGGGCTGAACCTAAGCCCCCACAGGCTGGAATAGCCCAGCACGATGCCGACCAGCCCCACCAGCAGCCCCAGCGCGATCGCCCAGCGCTGCGCGGTCTTGCTCGTCGTCACGCCCCACTTGTAGGTGAAGTTGTAGATGCCGTTGCCGAAGTGGTACGCCGCGATCAGCACGAACAAGGCGTACACGGTGAGCCATAGTGGGTTGTGCACGATTCCCGCCATCAGCCCGTAGATGTCGTAGGTCTCCGGCGTCCCGGGGCTCAGCGCGTTGTGCAGCTTGATCTGCTGGTGCGGCCACCACGCCTGGTATAGGTGCCAGCCGATGAGCACGAACAGCGCCACGCCGGTGTACCGTTGGATGAGGTACGCCCAGTTGCTGTACCAGCCCAGCGAGGGGTTGTAGGCGTTGGGCGAGCCCTGCCAGATGATCAGCGCGCCCAGCAGCGCGTGGAAGGCAATCGGCAGAATGATGCCGAACAGCTCCACCGCCCAGATGAACGGCACCTCGTCCAGCGTGTTGGGCACCCACTGGTACTGCTCCGGCGACTGCGCGGCGCGGCTGTTGAGCAGCATGTGCACAAGGAAAAACGCGCCCACCGGGATAATGCCGAGCAGGCTGTGCAGCCGCTTCAGCACGAAGTAGTTTCTCTGATAGAACTGCCGCATCCGGCCTCCACGCAGGGCGATTGGCGCCCCTCCCCGTCCGCGCCATTATACACCGCGCGGCTGGGCCCAGCCCGCGATGGAGCTCAGCTCAGCGAGCACTCCGGCACGGGCAGGCGCGCCTCTCGCGCCGGCATCGGCGGCGGCTGCCACAGCAGCGGCGACCGACGCATCGCGGCGTCGCAGAGCGCATAGCCCCAGTTGATAAGCCAGCCCTGCTCCCGCGGCGTGAAGCGACCCAGACGCGTGCGCATACGGGCCAGCCCCCGCGTGATGTCGCTGTCCTGGCACAGCGCGTCCTCCACGCCGTAGCTGGCGATGCGCGTACCGTTGCCCCAGTAGATGCACGCCCGGCCGCCGGCTCGCGGACCCTCCCGCGGCACGAACTCGCTCAGCAGCTCCTTGCGGATGGCCGCGGTGTTGCTGGTGGTGAGCAGGATGACGCGCAGCCACTGCCGCGGCCAGAAGCTGCCGGGCCGCCACAGTCCCTTCGCCACACAGCCGTCGCTCACCAGCAGCGTTGCGTACTCGCGCCAGACCGGCTCGACCGCCAGCGCGTCATAAACGCCGCCGTCCGTCAGCGTCAGCCGCTGGCGCAGCCGCGATTCGCCGTGCAGGTCGGCGCCGGGCAGCGGCTCCCAGGCATCCGGGTCGGTGGGAATCACGACGGGCGACAGAAACGGCGGGTAAGCCGAGCTCGCTGCCACGGCGGTGGCCAGCTTCAAGTGCGGCAGGCGCACCCGCCCCAGCCGCTTCTCCTCCAGCGCATCGCCCCTGAAAAACACCTCCGCGCCGGTCACCAGGCTGCCCGCGGTGAGCACGATGAGCGGGCCCTCGCCGGGCTTGGTCAGCTCGCCCAGCGTGAAGCCGTGATAGAGCTGCCGGTCGTACTCCGCGGCGAGGGCTGTGCTCGGCAGGCCGAGCAGCATCCCCGCCATGTTCGCAAACGAGGGTAGAACGTCCAGCCGCCTTGCGCAAAGGCGCCGTAGCGGCAAGACGATCTCTTCGTGGAGATTCGCCGCGCGGCCTGTTTCGTCAAACCTGAGCCTTGCCCATCGCGCGCCGAGCAGCCCCGCATTGATCGCTCCGCCCGACACTCCGGAGATGCAGTCCAGCCGTCTCAGCAGCCCGAGTTCGTTGAGCCTGATCAGCGCCCCAGTGTGGAACAGTGTCGCCCGGAACCCGCCCCCCGACAGCGCCAGGGCGCATGAGATGTGCTCCCGCTCCTCCCTCGCCACGCGGAGATTCTCGCATACGCGCCGGGCTAGAGGAACCCCTCGCTTCGGCCCACGATGAGCGGCGGCAGGCAGATCAGCAGCGCCGCCAGCAGACATAGCTGGGCGAACAGGTCTCCTACGCGTGCGTAGACCGTCAGGCCGCTGCGCAGGCCCACGGCTTCGACGAGCACCCCCGGCCCGTCCACCGCCGTGCTCGCCGTGATCCGCCCGTCGGGCGCGATGAAGTGGCTCCAGCCCGTCGTGCTGCACCGCGCCAAGGGCCGCCGGTACTCCACCGCCCGCAGCACGTCGATGTCGCAGTGCTGCCGGATGCCGCTGTGCAGCTTGTACCAGCTGTTGTTGGTCATCACCACGAATCCCTGGGCGCCCTTAAGCACGTCGCGGCGGCAGATGAAGCTGAAGACGTTGTCGAAGCAGATCATCAACCCCAGCTTGTGCCCCCGCCAGGACAGCGGCGCGACAGCGCGGCTCTCGGTGAGGTCCGCCGGCCCCCAGGGGTACTGCAGGAACCGCACCAGGCCGCGGAACGGCACGATCTCCCCGTAAGGCACGAGCCGCAGCTTCGAGTGCTCCCAAGTCACCTTCCCTCCCGGCTCCACCAGCACGCTGCCGTTCTCGATGTGCAAATCGTCGCGCGGACTGCCGATCGCCCCCATGAGGAGAGCAGCGTCCCGCCGCCCGGCGAGCATCCGCCGCACCGGGTTTGGCAGCTCGCCTGGATGGCGCTGGTCCAGCACCCCCTGCAACACGCTCTCCGGCCAGACGACAAGTAAGTCCTGCCCTGGACCATCCGCCAGCCGCCTATCCGCCTGTCCTACGCGCACCGGGCCTCCGGCGGGCTGCTTCCCGGCCTGCCCTTGGACGTCCCCGCCCGCGTCGTGCGGCACTGTGCCGAGCGGCCCCGGCGCGATGTCCACCGCAGTCCCTGCGGGAGACACCCCGCTCATCGCTGACCAGGCGTTCAGCACATCCTGGCTCGGCGGCACGTACAACCGCAGCGACTCGTCGAGCTCCTCGCCGCTCCACGGCGCCAGCGTCTCCATCCCGCCCTGGATGAGCGCCAGCCGAATCTCGCCCGCCGGATGGCCGAAGGGCCACACCGTCATCCGGGCCACGCCGAACCCGCAGGCCGCGGAGCAAACCACACCAGCAATTGCGAGATGCCCCAGCCGGTGGCGAAAGCGGCCGACGGGCGCGATCAGCGCGAACAGCGCGCTGTTGGCCAGGGTGACCAGGAAGCTCACAGCAAACACCCCGCCGAGTTCCGCCACCTGCAGCATCGGCGGGCCGGCCACCTGCGTGTAGCCGAGCTGATTCCATGGGAATGCCCAGAAGCCGAAACTGCGCAGGTACTCGATTGCCACCCACAGCGTCGCGGCGCCCCACACGACCAGGCCCGGCCTGGCCTGCCTGATCACCGCGTGCATCATCAGCGCGAACAGGCCCACAGGGAGGGCGAAGAAGGCTGCCAGCGCCAGCACCGGCAGCCAGCCGAAGCTGCCGATCCAATCGAGATGCAGCGTCAGCCACACCACGCCTGCAACGTACCCGGTCGCAAAGGCCTCCCCGCCCCCCCGGCATCCGCGAACCGCCAGCAGCAGCGGCACCAGCCCCACGAAGGCCAGGCCGGGGAACTGCACGTAGCCGAGATCAACGGGAGCGCCGGTGAGGAGGGCCAAACGCGCAACTATCGCGGCCCCTGCCTCGCCCGGCAGCGACAAAGGGAACGCCGCCGCGAGAAGCAACCCGCACAGCACCGCAGCGGCCAGCCGCCCAATCACGCCGCGCATTATATGTCAGACGCACCGGCGTCCCTGCCATTCATCCGCCCATCCCCAAGCGCGGAGCCGCCCCCTGACGCCGCAATCGGCAGTCTATCCAGTTATCCGCATCTGCGGAAGATGTTATACTACCCCGGCCCCAGTCCCATCGGGAGTGAGACATGATTCGATTAGCCAAGCGGCTGGACAACTTGCCGCCGTATCTCTTCGCGCAGATCGACGCGGCGCGCGAGCGCGCGGCGGCGCGCGGACTGGACACGGTGTCGATGGGCATCGGCGATCCCGACCGCGATCCGCCGGAGTGGATCCGCCAGATGCTGTGCGAGGAGGTGATGCGCTCCGGCAACCACCGCTATCCGAGCTACAAGGGGCATCCGCGGCTGTTCGACAGCGCCATCCGCTACATGGAGCGCCGCTTTGGGGTGAAAGGCCTGACCCACGACCACGTGATGACGACCATCGGCAGCAAGGAAGGCCTGGCGAACAGCGTCGCCACGCTGCTCAACCCTGATGATTACTACATCGCGCCGGACCCGATGTACCCCGTGTTCCCGACCATCGCCAAGCTGATGGGCGCGCAGGGGATCGGCGTGCCGGTGCACCCCAGCACGAACTTCATGCCCGACCTGGCCAAGGAGCTGAGCGAGCATCAGCGGCGCTCAGCGCGAGTGATGTACGTCAACTACCCGCACAACCCCACCGGCCAGGTGGCGACGCGCGATTACCTGCGCGGACTCGTCGAGTTCGCCTGCGAGAATGAGATCATCCTCGTCTCCGACCTGGCCTACGGCGAGGTGTACTTCGGCGAGCAGAACCGCCCCGCCAGCCTGCTCGAGTTCGACGGCGGCCTGGACTGCGTGCTGGAGTTCCACAGCTTCTCCAAGAGCTTCAACATGACCGGCTGGCGCTGCGGCTTCTGCGCCGGCAACCCGTTGCTCATCAAGGGCCTGACGACGGTGAAGAGCAACGTGGACAGCGGCTGCTTCAACGCCATCCAACTGACAATGGCCCGCGTGCTGGACGACTCGCGTTGCGACGCCTTCCTCGCCGAGAACCGCGAGCATTACCGGCGGCGCATGAATAAGGTGTGCGCCGCGCTGGAGGGCATGGGGCTGAAGATCTACCGGCCCGGGGCGAGCATCTTCGTCTGGTGCGAGCTGCCGGGAGGCGGCCGCGACAGCTTCACCTGGTGCAGCGAGCTGCTCGACGCCACCGGGCTGGTCGTCAGCCCCGGCGCGGCCTACGGCGCCTACGGCGAAGGCTTCTTCCGCGTATCCCTGAGCACCCCCGACGCCGACATCGACCGCGCCCTAGCCAAGCTCGAGAGCTTCGTCAACGGCAAGGTGCGGGCCAGCGGCAGCTAGCGGCGCGGCCTCCCGGCTCCAAGTCGTGTGCTGTGCAGGGCAGCCGTTGCACGCTGGACCAGGAAGCTAGCTGTAGTTGTCCACACAGGTGTGGTTGATGCAGTCGCAGAAGAAGTGGTGCGTACGGAGCATAACGTGGCCGTCCTCCATCCAATCGGCAAGGAAGTCATCCGGGTCTTCGCCGATTAACACGCAGTTATGTACGCCCGGTGAGCAGATGTCACCGCTGTACTGACCGACGGCCCAGACCTCGTCTAACTTAGTACCTGATGTATCCTGGCAATCGAGGTTGGTGTACCCGCTTTCGTAGTATTTGCAGCTCCAGGAGAAGGTAATGAACTCCTCCGCCTGAAGACAGACCTTCACGTATTGAGGAGGCACAATGCAGGCCAGCACATCATGACACAGCCTCCGGTCGTCGTCACAAGGCCCCTGCTCAAACGGGTACTCTGACCCCGGTGCGTACACGATGTGGAGCTGCATGTAGCAGCCCGCCGCGCTTGAGGGCGACGCGCCCAAGGTCAGAAGCGCGCACACAACTAAGACCACTGCCAAAACCGGGGCTAACCTCATGATGATGCCTCCCGTGCAGAATCCGTTGATCCCTCCTCCCTGCCCGTGGCACCGTCAGGCACGCCTGCTGCGCCCTTGACGCCAGCTAACTCCTGCTGTGCCCCATAGAGCGCTCGGATGTGCGGAGGCCTCAATGCGCTGAATCCGTGAATATCCCTCGGACGTGGGTCGATAGCGCCAAGAGGACTTCCGTCGTAGTCATAGGCCGAGAGGACCGCTCCACCATCGTCCTTGAAGACCACGTACCCGTCCCCACGAATGGTCATGTTGCCAGGGGGGTACCCGCCTTCCACCTCAGAATCGTAGTAGAGGTCCCACCAGGACTTCTTGGTAGAGCGGATGAGCTGCCCGTCCCGAGCGTACCGGAAGTATCCAAGGTCACTTCCGCCGCAACAGCCTTTGGCCTTCCCAGCTCCCGGGTCAAGTTGTGTCCCAGAGCCATCTTCGGCACCCGAGCCTAGTGGTCCCTCGGTCACAACCTCACCGTTGGGCAGGAGCATCGCGGACACGGGCGGGTCTGCCACCAGCCAATCGGGGACCGGCAGGTAGAATCCGCCGGTGATCAGATCCGCGGTCCTATGGCCATCATCGATCATCGCTTGGTCCATCGCTCCAGCCGCAAGTAGGAACATGCTCTGTGAGTAGAAGGAATCCTCGGTTCGGTCTCGCTTGGCCTCTTCACGGGACCGCACATAAGTGGCATAGGGCAGCATGAAGCCCGCCTCGTCAACCAGCGTGATCATCTTCGCTTCTCCCTTGGTGCCTGGCTGGCGCGGGAAGGGCTGCCTGCCGCGGTAAACACCGACCTGATGTTCCCAGGTCCAGCGGTCGAGGGCCAAGTACTGCTTCGCATAGGGATTTGCCGGGTCATCAAGCGCCCTGACTGCCGGAATGCCCCCGCCCTTTCCCGCCCCTGCGCGATCCGCAGCTAGCGACCCATTCCCGTTGGAACGAGAGCCTTGGCACCCACCAAACAGGCTGGGAAGCGCGAGGGCAGTAGCTAGCACCGATACCACCAGGGTGGCGGTTTCCCACCTCATTCGGCTAGAAACCCGCATACGTCACCTCCAGAACAGACACATTATACCCCCCCCCCCCCCTGCCTCTTGTCAAGAGGTCCCCGCGTCGACTCCGCGGGATTCTAGAATTCCCAACGGAAGGACGTCGTGGCGACGAAGTCCGGCGCCGTCTCGGGGTTGACGTCCTCGCTGAACCCGCCCGACCAGACCAGGCGCCCTCCAAGCCGGTGGTGGAAGCCGAACGCCAGCTCCTGCGGGTCCTTGTCCGCCTGCGTGCTCCCGAGGCGCAGCGGGTTGCGGTGCGTGCTGAATTGCGCCAGAACCGTGGTTGAGTGCGACACCGCGCGCTCCAGCGTCCAGACGGTGTTCCACGTGTCCTGATAGGCGATGTTCTGCCAGTCCGGCTTGCCGATGAACACCCAGTCCAGGCAGACGTTGCCGCGGTAGTGCGGCGTGATCTGCCTTTCGAGCAGCAGCCCGACCGATGCGTCCCAGTTGCCGCTGCCCAGCGCCTTGCCGGGACTGCCGGTGGGCGCCTTGAGCATCACGCGCGCCGCGCCCCTGAAACGCCCGTCCGCCCCGCCCCACAGCGGCCGCTTGTAGCCCAGCGTCAAGTCACCCATTCCAAGCGCGTCACCGTCGTCGTTGAATGCCGGCCCTTGGCGCGTGACGATGATGTACCGGTACTGCTGGTCGGGGAAGCGCTTGCGCAGGCCGTTGGGCAGGCCGAACCAGCCGTGCCACTCGCGGATCAGCGGGTCCATGAAGCCGTGGCTGCGATAGGCAGCGGAGGTCATGGCCGAAAGCTCTCCACCCGCCACACCCCGCCGGTAGGTGATCGACTCGCGCAGCAGCTCGAAGTCGTAGTCGGCGATGATGCCGCTGTCAGTCTCGCGGATCACGAGATTGCTCAGGTCCAGCCCCACCTCCAGGCTCTCCGCCCCGGGCGAGAGCACGCGCGGGCTCTCTGGCGGCGGCTGGAGGAACAGCAGGTTCGGCGGATGCTGGCAGATGATGCCCAGCGGGCCGTAGAACTCCAGCGTGCCGCAGCGTGGCCGGCACTGGCAGCAGCGCGCCGCGTCGAGCACGCTGTTCGCCACCGCCGTGCTACTGGCCTCCTCCTCTTCCTCAGCGGCAGCAGCCTCGGCGCCCGCCTCGGTCCCGGATGCCGCCGCTTCGGCAGGCGCCTGCTCAATCCCCTCCGCCCCACCGGGCTCCTCATCCGCGTGGCTGTCGCGGCCCTCGGTGTTCGGCGCCGGCGCCGCCGCTTCCTCCTCCTTGCCGGCTTCCGCCGGCTGCTTTTCCGTTCCGCTGTCAGCAGGCCCCAAGTGCTGGGCATTGCCGGGATTCACGGAGGCATGGCGCGCAGCGTCAGCTCGGGCCTGCACTGGCGCAAGCACCAGCGCTACGGCGAGCAGCAGGGGGATCACCGCCCCGGACGCCTTCCTCACGCGGCCATTATACATCGGCCGTCCCGCCGCCCGCGAGCTAGAATCATGCGCTAGCCGCCCGCCAACGGCGGTACTACGGCGGGCGCGAGGAGTACTACAGATGCAGGAGTCGAGCATGGAGTATCGCCGGCTGGGGTCAGCCGGGGTGCAGGTGTCGGCGCTGTCCTTCGGCGCCTGGGTGACCTTCGGGTCGCAGTACGGCGTGGACACGGCCTACGAGTGCATGGACAGTGCGCACCGCGCGGGGGTGAACTTCTTCGACAACGCCGAGGCCTACGCCGGGGGCGAGGCGGAGGTGATCATGGGCGAGGCGCTGCGGCGGGCGGGCTGGAAGCGCAGCGACCTCATGCTGTCGACGAAGATATTCTGGGGCGGACGCGGGCCCAACGACAGCGGGCTGTCGCGCAAGCACGTCATCGAAGGCACGGACGCCGCGCTCAAGCGCATGGGCCTGGACTACGTGGACCTGATCTTCTGCCACCGCCCCGACCCCTACACGCCCATCGAGGAGACCGTCTGGGCGATGAGCCACGTCGTGACCAGCGGGCGGGCGTTCTACTGGGGCACCAGCGAGTGGAGCGCGGAGCAGATCCGCGAGGCGTACTGGATCGCGCGGCGCGAGCACCTCGTCCCGCCCACGATGGAGCAGCCGCAGTACAACATGTTCTACCGCGAGCGGGTGGAGCTGGAGTACGCGGCGCTGTATCACGACATCGGGCTGGGCACGACGATCTGGAGCCCGCTGGCCAGCGGCCTGCTCACCGGCAAGTACAGCGAGGGCATCCCGGCGGGCACGCGCGCCACGCTCGAAGGCTACGAGTGGCTGAAGCGCGGGTTCGAGAGCGACGAGGCGCGGGAGCGCATCGAGAAGGTACGCCGGCTCGCACCCATCGCCAAGGACCTGGACTGCACCTTGGCGCAGCTCGCCATTGCATGGTGCCTGACGAACCCGCACGTGAGCACAGTGATCACCGGCGCCTCGCGACCGGAGCAGGTGGTGGAGAACATGCAGGCCATGGGCGTGGTGGAGAGGCTCACCCCGGACGTGCTGGAGCGCATCGAAGAGGTGCTGCAGAACAAGCCGAAGCCGCCGCGGCCCTGGCGCTAGCGCATCAGGCTGCCGCGGACGCGCGCGGCCAGCTCGGCCTCCTCCAGGCGCGTGATGCTGTAGATGCTGATGTTGGTGCGACCGCCGCGGAACTGCCCCGCCTGGCGCATCGCGGTGTCGCCGGGCTCGACGACGATGAAGTCGTCGTACACCTCAACGATGCGCACGCCGTTGTAGTGCGTGCCGCCGTTGCCGGTCATGTTCAGCTCCGTGCCTTCCTGCTTGTAACGCTCGACGAGCTTCATGGTCGTGCCCTCTACGCAAGCGATTCTACACCAGAGCTGTGCGGCTTCGCGGGGACTACGCAAATGATCCCTGATGTGCTGTCAGCAGCCGATTGGGCTGGAGGCGCGCAAGAGGCGCAGTTGTGGTAAGCTGGCAATACAGCTACCACCACGCCTGGGTGGCGTAGAGGAGCGGTCCATGACGCTGATGCAGTGGTCACTAAACGCCGCGGGTGTGCTTGGCTTTGTCCTAGGTGTCATCAACACCTTCAGGCTGTTCCGAAAGGACCGAGTGCGAGTGAGAGTCAGGGTGTCGGGTTTCGTGGCCTTTCCTCTGGGCACCTTAGTAGAGGGGATGTCAGTGGAAGTAGTGAACCTAAGCGAATTCCCAGTAACAGTGACCGATGTCAACCCTCTGAAAAGGGATGGCCAGCAGCTCTTCTTCCTTCGCCTACCACTTCCGATGAGCGACCCGCTACCAAGGCGACTTGAACCACGGGACCGGATGACGATCTGCTTCCCTGAGCCAGTCTTCGAAGGAGTGGACCTTAGCGACTACTACTGCATCAGAGTAGAGACAGCCTGTGGAGCCGTGATCAAGGCAGGGAGGAAGAACATGAGGCAGTTTGCCTCGTCACGAGAGAAGCAGGAATCCACATCGAAGTAGCGGCGGCATCCTGCCGCTGACTGGAGGGCGGCTGGAAGCCGCCCCTACCATTTCCTGCGGGCGATGCGTGGCATCGCCACTTGGCTCCCTACACTCGCTCTTAGAAGCCCCACATGTAGCGGAGGTTGCCATTCGTTAGGTCGAAGTAGCTGACCGCCGGCACGCCGTACACCTCAAGCAGCGAAGTGTCCCGGCCTGTGATGTTGCTCGACTCATCAAGGATCACGCCGCTGCCCCAGGCAGCGCCATCCGCATCTGACGCCTTGATGTAGCGTAGATCGCCGTGAAGACCACCGTGGTAGCTGATTGCCGGAACGCCGCCAATGACCGCAAGCGAGCAGTACGAGCCCTCGTCCTCAGTCCCATCCAGTTGCTGCGGCAGGCCCCAGGAGGTGCCCTGCGCGTCCAGTGCGCGGACATACATCAAGTCGCCCATCGTGCTGGCGTAGTAGCAAATCGCGGGGGCGCCGTTGACAACGGCCAGCGACGAGTAGTTGCCAGCGTTGTTGCTGCCGTCAGGCATTACGGGCGTGCCCCAGGCGCTTCCTTCCGCATTCGTCGCACGCACGTACCACAACTGGGAAGCGCTTCCATTGCGATAGCTGATCGCTGGGAAGCCGTCCACGACTTCGAGTGAGGAGTAGAAACCCGTGTTGCCATTGCTGTCCGGGCTGACGAACAAGCCCCAAGCTGTTCCTGTGCTGTCAGTCGCGCGCACGTAGCGCAGATCGCCGGAGTCGAAATCGTAATAACTGATAGCGGGATTGCCCGCCACCACGTCGAGCGAACAATACTCACCGGTGGCGACGGCGCTCGCGACAGTGACCGGCGTGTTGTCCCAAGTGGCGCCATCCGCATCCAACGCACGCACGTATCGTAGTGAGTGGGCCGTCGCATCGTAATACGCAATCGCCGGGAAGCCATCCACCACTTTCATCGAGGTGTACCGCCCAGTATCCCCGGTGCTGTCCAGCGTGAGCGGGGCGCCCCAGGTGGAGCCGAAAAGATCGGTGGCGTGTACGTAGCGCAGATTGTCACCGACATCGTCGTAATGGCTGATCGCCGGGCTGCCGTTGACCATGGCCAGCGATGTATAACCGCCGGAGATGTCGATCGTCTTTGTGACGGGGCTTACGTCGGCGGTCAGCACTAGCTGGTCCACGAGGATGTTCGCGCCTCCATATGCGATCACGGCGATGTAGAGGTCGCCGCTGGCGTTGGCATAGCTCGGGTCGTTGATCGTGATCAACTGCTGCGGCCCAGGCAGCGGGCCGCCTAGCTCCCAGGCGCCCTTCGAATAGTCGGAAATAGCGAAGTACGCTTGCGCGCCAGCTTCCCCGCTGAAATCAACGAGGCACTGGGTGGCGGCAGCCGCATTACTAAAGCCCCAGACGCCCCAGCAAATCGAGAATGAAGAACTGGCCAGGCGCAGCGAAGTGCCTTCGTCCCACGCGTTCAGGTCGCGGAAGGCTGTCTCCATGCCTAGCTGCGTAAAGTCCATCAGCACGGACGCCTCGCGCCCAGCTGGCAGAGGCGGTAGCTGCCCAGCCAGCAATGCTGCGGCTGGAAAGCTGTTGCTGAAATCGTCACTATCAACCTGGCGTGAGCAGCCCAGCACGATTGCGGACAGCATGCCCAAGACCAGGAAGCCTATCAAACGCATCAAGATCGTCTCCCTCTGGGCGTTTGCCCAGAAGCACTGTACCCTCACTGAGACAGTTTTAGTGCTTCTGGGCATGTACGCGGCGGGCTTTGCGCGTGCCGGGAATGCTGCCCGCGGGCCAAGGGGCTGGATTCAGCCTTCATTCAAAGTAGGACTGCTGCGAAAGCGCCTGGCGCACTTGTCAGACATTCAGCTGCGACGCTGCCAATGAATGGTCCCCCCGCGGATCTTCCTGCCATCCCCCTGCTGGCATCGGCCTTCCGCCATTACATCTCCACTCTATGTTCCAGCGCGCTCTGCAGCGTGGCGGCGTCGGCGTAGTCCAGGTGGCCACCGCTGGGCAACCCCCGCGCCAGCCGCGTGATGCGCACCACTGAGCCCTCCTGCTCGCTCAGCGCCGCCAGCTCCTGCTTCAGGTACAGCGCCGTCGCCTCGCCGTCGGGGCTGGGGTTGGTGGCGACGATCACCTCGCGCACGCCGCCCTCGCGCACGCGCGTGAGCATCGACTCGATGCGCAGGTCCTCGGGCAGCACGCCGCGCAGAGGGGAGAGCGCCCCGCCCAGGACGTGGTACAGGCCCTCGAAGGACCCGCCGCGCTCGACGGCAATGGCGTCCAGGCTGGTCTCCACGACGCAGAGCACAGCGGGATCGCGAAGGTTGTCGCTGCACACCATGCACAGCTCGCCGTCCTGGGCCAGGCAGCCGCACTGCGGGCACTCGGTCACGCGCTCGCGCAGGCTGCGCAGCCCCTCCGCCAGCGCCTCCACCTCCACCACGTCCCAGGTGAGCAGCGCCAGGGCGAGACGTTCGGCGGCCTTGGGCCCGATGCCGGGCAGGCGGGTCAGGCGGTGCAGAAGCTCGGTGGCGGCGGGCGGCAGGGCGAGCATCGCTAGCCCATCAGCCCGCTCAGGTCCACGCCGCCGGGCAGGCCCAGGCCCCCCTGCACCCGCGACATCACCTCCGCCGCCCGGTCCTCGGCCAGGCTGAGGGCGCTCTGGACCGCCGCGAACACCAGGTCCTCGAGCGTCTCCACATCCTCCGGGTCAACCGCCGTAGGGTCGATCTGCACGCGCACGAGCTGCTTGTGACCATTCATCGTGACCCGCACCAGCCCGCCGCCGGCGCTGCCCTCGATCTCCTCGGCGGCCAGCTCCTCCTGCGCGCGGGCCATCTCCTCCTTGAGCTTGGCCTGCAGCCGCTGCGCCTCTTGCATCATCTTCTGGAGGTTCATATTCACTCCGGCGGGGATTATAGACGCCGCCCCGCGCTCGGCTTGTAGGGGCGGCTCGTGAGCCGCCCCCCTGGGCGCGTCGCGGGCCGGCCTGGCCGGCCCCCTACAGACCCTATCCCGCGTCCGCGCCCATGCCCTGCGGCGGCACGCGCCTGCCACCCGCCTGGCGCCGCTGCTCGCTGTCCCAGTAGGTGCGGAACGCGGAGGCGCGCCTGCTGTACAGCGCCTTGTCAGCTGGCACGGGACTCAAGCGGACAAGCTCCTCGTACCAGGTCACCATCATCGGGTTGAGGTAGTACCATTGCGGGCGGATGTGGTCGGGGCGGATCGGGTCGTCGATCGGGATGCGACTGAGTCCCAGCTTCAGCCGCGCCAGGCGCTCGGCATCGGTCCGCGCCAGCGTGGCGAAGTAGAAGTAGTGCTCGGGGTAGTTGTAGGGATCGAGCTCGATCGCCTTGGCGATGCTCGCGTCGCCCCGGCCGGGGCCTTCCAGCAGGCCTTCCAGCGCCCAGGCGGCGGCGTAGCGCGGGTTAAGCTCGAGGCACGCCGCCACCTCGCGCCGCGCCTCGCCTACGTCCGAGCCGTGCCCCGCCCCGGCGAGCAGCGAGGCCAGCTGAAAGCGCGTGCGGAAGTCGCAGGGCATGTAGCGCGCAGCCTGCTCAAGCAGCTCGCGCCGGACCCTTACCGGTGCCGCCGGCATGGCGCGCACGTTGTCCAGCACGAACCGCTCCACTGTAAACACCTGGCCGTAGGCCGCGGCGCTGAGCAGCGCCAGGCCAGTGGACCATACGAGCACACGCTCCCCGGCGCGCCAGCGCGTGATGCGCAGCGGGCCATCGGGCTGCGTCGTTGCCGCGCGAGGCGCGGTCGCATAGTGCGCCCCCAGGGCGAGCACGACGCCCAGCAGGGCTGTCGTTGCGCCGAAGGTGTAGTCGAAGTCGACACTACAGTGGGTCAGGCTGCCGAGCAGAGAGACGCTCAGCAGTGCTGCCGGCGCACTGCCGCCGGTGGCCCCCCACAGGCGGCGCAGCCACCACAGGGTGCCGGCGGCGATGCCCAGCAGGACGACAACGCCCACCAGGCCCAGCTCGCAGATGAGCTGCAGCGGCCAGGAGTGCGGGTCGCTGCTGTAGTACATCCAGTCGCGCTGGTACTGCGGGTAGACGTAGGCGAACGCGCCGGGGCCGACGCCCAGCAGCGGGTGGTCGCGGATGATCGCCAGGGCGGCCTCCCAGAAGCGCAGGCGGCCCTGTAGCGAGTAGTCGTGAACGTTGGAGATAGTCAGCAGGCCGCGCTGCACTGGAGGCAGTAGCAGCAGCGCCAGCGCACCGACGGCCGCGAGGCCTGCGCCGGCCAGCGCCGCTATCTCGGCGCCCGCCTTGCGCCACCTGCGCCAGGCGGCCCACCCCGCAAGGATGACGATCTGCCCGGCGAAGACCAGCCATGACGCCCGGCTGTAAGTGAGCACCAGCGTAAGGGCGAGGAACAGCGCGGCGAGCACGTAGAGCACGCGCGGTGCGCCGGGGCGCGCCTGCACCGCTCCGAGCAGGCACACCGGCCAAGCCAGCAGTAGGAAGGCGGCGTAGGCGTTGTGGAGGCCGAAGGTGGACGTGATCTGGAATCCCATCTCGCCCGCGCCGAGCCACAGCCACCAGCCGAATGCCGCCGTGAGCAGTGCGCTGATACAGATGCCGGGTAGCAGCCAGCTGGCGCGGCTTGGCGCCTCGCGCATCAGCGTCCAGACGACGGCCCAGGCCGCCGCGATGTCCAGCAGGTAGTACCACAGCACGCGCCCTGGATGAAGCCAGAGAAACGTGAGCGCGAAGCTGGCCGCGATCAGGGCAAGCACGCACACTGCGGCGCGCGGACGCTCGCGGCAGCTCAGATGGGCGATGGCCGCGGCGATGGGCAGGATAACGAAACCCAGCTGATACCCCGCCCCCGAATAGCCCCCGCCGGCGATGGGCAGCAGGACGATGGCGAGCAAGCCCAGGCTTACCCCGAGAAGCACTCCCGGGGCCTCGCTGCGCGCGGGCTGTTCGGTGCCGTCCGCCACC